>FRDC01000422.1_pt2 | contig 48922 bp, 43 predicted proteins | sample 1106171 | NCBI WGS metagenome assembly FRDC01 (sample SAMEA3930566, study PRJEB13176) | freshwater metagenome | biome: Drinking water system; feature: drinking water; material: water | place: Singapore | collected 2014-12-20 | reverse complement strand
GGAGGAGAAGAGGGTTTGTCAACAGCCTGCTAGACAGGAACGGGGATCGATTCCACAAGATCCTGAATAATACGCTCGGCCTGCTCGAAGCTTCGCTGGCGGACTCCCTGCGATCGAGCCACCATGATGCGGTGAGAAAGGACCGTGGGGGCAAGTTCTTTGATATCGTCCGGCAAGCAATAGGTGCGGCCACGGACAAGCGCCAGCGCTTTCGCCGTGCGGCTCAGGGCCAGGGCCCCGCGCGTGCTCACTCCCAATGACAGCAGTTCGGACTGCCTCGTCGCCTGGACAATCGACAGAAGATACTCCGTCAGACTCTCGTCCACAAACACCTTATCGACCTCTGCCTGTAGGTCGAGCACATCCTGGGCAGTCAACACGGGGTCGAGGTCCTCAGCCGGATGGAGGGATGGAGCCCGGTCGAGTACTTTCCGTTCTTCTTGCGGTGATGGATACCCGATGCGCAGCCGCATAAGAAACCGGTCCAGCTGTGACTCAGGCAGTGGAAACGTCCCGTGATACTCCGAGGGGTTTTGCGTCGCGATCACCATAAATGGCTGACTCAACGGATAGGTCTGGTTATCGACTGAGATCTGGGCTTCACTCATGGCCTCCAGGAGGCTGCTTTGGGTTTTTGGCGTGGTTCGATTGATCTCGTCGGCCAGGACAATGTTGGCGAAAATAGGACCGGGCATGAATTCGAAGGCCTGCTTCTGTCGGTTGAAAATGGACACCCCCACGATGTCTGAGGGAAGCAGGTCGCTGGTAAACTGAATGCGCTTGAACGAACAGTCCAATGACCGCGCAAGGCTATGAGCCAGCGTGGTTTTTCCGACGCCCGGCACATCTTCGAGCAGCAGATGCCCGCGAGCCAGAAGGGCCACCACCGTCATCTCGATCACGAGGGGTTTCCCCTTGATGACCCGCGAAATATTGTCCTGAATCGACCGGATCGCCTGCGTAGAATTCATCATAAAGTCAGCGCCTGTTACGTGGTGAAAACGGACGTGATTGGATACCGCCGAAGTCTAACAAAGGGTCGGAAGGTGGTCAATTTTTCGTCTCTTTTGTGCGCCGGTCATCCCGATGACCCCTTGATACTCAAGGCTTGCCATGAATGTCTGCATGTCGAGGTTCTAGAAGACTGCGGAAACACTCGTTTTGACTTCTATGGCCACCAGAGCTATCGAGGATTGAGACAGCACCAATTTAGACAGGGGCAGGATGCTCAAAATGGCCTGCTGTTCTCACCCGCCCACCCCAGCGCGCCGAGACGCGCCATGCCACGAGGCGGCCGCAGCGAGCAAAGAGGCGAGGAGGTACATACCAAGCTTCGCTTGAACCGCTCGCTTCGATCACATGCGAGCGGATAAGTTCCTTGCCTCCACAGGTTCCACGCGTTGAGCCTCTGAGTGATGCGAGAACACCGCTGGCGGACTTTTTCAGCATCCTGCTAGGCAGAGACGAGAGTGAGGAACCACGGAGGCACTTCTTCTACCATCCCGGAGAATTTTCTCGCGGTGCTGCCGGCTGGAATTCCCGGAAAGGTTGCCCCCCGCCTGATTCGAACAGATCGAAAGGCGGGACCGGCCTGGTTCCGGTCATCGATAGACTCCGGAGAGAGACCGGAGCGCCGAAGAGTCCCCAGATCGGCTAGATTGACCGAGTCACCGATCGAGAGACGATTCAACGCGTGATACACCTCGCCGAAGATCTCGGGAAGATTTTCGGTGGTGAACAGGCGGTCTTGAGGCCGATAGCGGGAGTCGTCGAGCAATTGCGCCAGGATCTCCCAAAAGACCTGGTTGTCGACTGCGCCCAGGACACAGAGCGCGCCGCGCGCCGCCATGAGATTGAGCAGGGCGAGGGGGCCGATAATGTCAAACTTCCAGGGGGGGAACAGCAACAGCCGTTCACCATGCTGAACCTCCAGCGCCGGCTCGCCCCGAAATCGACCGGACCGGAAGGATCCTTTTGTATGGGAAAGATCCCCGGTGATGATGGATGGAGACAGCCTCGATGGCTCATAGGCAAAGGTGGGCGTGGCCGGCGCCCAACAGGTGACGATTGTGTATCGCGGGGCCAGTTTGCCGGTCTCGTCCAGTTTCTCCAGGGCAAACATGTCCTGATTCCCGAAAAATGAAAATGTGGGCCCCAGCCTGTCTCTCAAGGCCCGCAACCGGTCCTGATGAGGATGCAGGGGTCCGCCCAGTTGCGAGCGGGGATCGAGCCGGTCCAGGCAATGGAGGATCAGGCTGCGATGCCGCTGTTGCAATTCGGGCATGTAGCGCTCCGCCAATTCGTCGGCGAATGACAGGTCGCCGGCTCCGAGATCCAATACCGACGCGACATCGGCGTCGCGCAGGAGATCAAAAGGATTAGTGGAACGCTCCACATAGGCTTCAATCTCCTCGCTCGACATCGTCAGCATGGGCCACTGCGAGCCTGGATGGGCGATGAGCTCAAAGAAAATACAGAGGGCCCGGATCGCCTTGGCAGGCGGGAACCCGGTGAGGGTCTTGAGCCATTCACCGTCGAGGTCTTGAACTCTGGTGGCCTGTTGCGGTTGTAGAACGCGCAGCAACGGTTCTTTGATCGCGGACGGCAGGCTCTTTCCTCTGACCTGTTCAAGAAGACGGCTGATCGTTTCAGGGAACTTGTGTTGCTCGATCAATCGCTTCGAGGCTTCCCACTGACCGGGAGACTGCCTCGCACGCAGGCTGATGCCTCGGCGGAATTCGTCGAGCTGATGGGGCTCAGCACTCATCGGAGAAGAATAGTGGCCTGTAAACTCCACCGTCAAGCTGGACAACTTGTCCACCTCCGAACAGTATGATAGGAATTGATCATGTACATCGACTGCTTCTTCAATATGAATGCCCGCTGGAATAAGCTGGTCTGTCGGCTGGGGGTGGTCCTGTGCGCCCTTATCGCCCTGGCCGGCTGTGCCCCCGGACATCAGGCAGGACTCGGCTCCGATCATGAGACGGAATGGCAACCCTGGCAGGTCATCGAGACACAGACCGGCCGCGTCGTAGCTTCGGCCGAATGGCTCAGGGATTTGGAAGATTACGAGATCATTTACCTGGGCGAGGAACATTTCAACAAGCACCACATCGAGGCAGCGCTTCTCATTCTCGATCGGATGGTCTCAGCCGGTATCAAGCCGACCATCGGCATCGAGATGTTCGGATGGGATGGCCAGCCCGCCTTGGATGACTATCTGTCGAATGATCGGGTCGGTCGAACAGAATTTCTTGAGCAGGTCCGGTGGGAGCAAAACTGGGGACAAGACTTTGCAGCCTATGAACCGCTGGTCGCATTTGCGCGTGACCGGCACTTGTCGATCCGCGCCATGAACCCGCCGAGGCCGTTGATCCGGCGCGTCGTCAAGTTCGGCCTGGCGCAGGTCCGGCAGGAGCCGGAATGGACGCAGTGGGGCATGCATCAGGAAGAGATCGTCGACGATCCTGCCTATCGCGCGCGTATTCTCGATCAACTGGAGCGCTGTCACGGAAGCGGAGCCGGCACGCATATGCAACCGATGTACGAGGCGTCGATGGTCCGCGATGAAGGCATGGCAAAAACCCTGGCTGCCAGTCTTGGGGCGCTGCGCCGGGACAGCAGTCGAGCGCGCGAGATCATTGTGAGCTATACGGGGGCAGGCCATATTCAATACGGACTCCCGGTCCCGATGCGGGTCGCCCGGCGGTTTGCCGGTCAGGTGAAACACACGACGATCTATATGACGTCGTTTGATTCGAGCCGTGTTGAAGACATCAGAGAGCTTGCGCGCGAGAAGATTGCCGACTATATCTGGCTGACCCCGATGAGTGCGAAGGGCCCGCCCCCACGCTGTCGATAGGGCCTTCGGCAGCTTGCAACCTGTTTCGCCCCCCTCCATAAAACACAGGCAAACTCGTCAATTCTTGACAGTCCTGCACTGTCAGGGCAGACTACGGTGGCGCGGACTCGTCAAGCAGACGGAGATTGTCATCGTTGAAAGTGCGAAACAAAATTCCCTGCAGCGCCGAACGGCTGGGCTTATTGGATCCGCAGATGATTCAATCTGTCGCCGACGCAAATGCGTTCAACATCGGCCGTCAGTATGCGGCGGAGAACCGTGTCCGTATCGTTGAGGCGGACGACTCGCAAATTTCATCGGCGGTGATCGGCAACTCCGGCCTGTATGAGCAAACCATCAGGCTGAAAGACGGCCACCTTCTTTCCAAATGTTCGTGCGCGCTTCCTGAAGAACCGATGTGCCGCCACTGCATCGCCGTCCTGCTCGAGTACCATCGATGGGTCCAGCCTCGGCAGCCACAAAAATCCAGTGTCGCCAAATCGGCTCAGGCGCCCCCGAAACCTGAGCCTTCGGCCGGAGGAAAAACATCGATGACACAGTCGTCCGCTCCCGATGTGAAACTGAGCGAGGTACTGCCGTTTTTGGAATGGCTGAGACCGGCGATGAATGCCCTCGAAGCAGGCACTGCAGTTCCCGATGCTCCGCAATTCGGCCCCGGGGATCTCTCGGCCTGGATTCAAGTCATCAAGAATCAGGAACACCGGCGCCGCGAGAGCGAAGACGCCCTGATGAGCTTTGAAACAAAAATGAGAGACCGCGAGGCCTACATCGGCCGTTTGACCCAACAACTCCAGGTCTCCATCGCTGAAACAAAGACCGCCCAAGAGACGTTGCAACTGACCCAGCTCGAGGTTGACGAGTATAAGGAGATCCTGGCCCATGTCGCCGAACTGGCCGGTGAAGTCGTTCGACACGACGGGCAGGTTCGGGCGGCCGCAAACGAACTCCTGAGCAAGAGCTCCCAGCTGAACACCCTCACCGGGTCATTCAAAGACCTGGCTGATTCGCTCAAGTCAGCCTCGTCAAAGCGTCCTGCCAAGTAACGAACCGGCACGAATAATGCGAGTTAACAGGTTACCGACCCCTCTTGCGCCAGCCCCACAGATTTCTGTACAATGCGCCCTCATTTTATTGAATCGGTACGGGTCTGAGGAGGAGGAGTTGCGATGAAAAAGCTCTGCGTACGAACAAGCGTGCTGGCAGCAACAGCATTGTTGGTCGAAGCACTCCCGGTGTTGGCCAATGCCCCGGAAGGCGGCGGGCCTCCGGATTACAGCGGAATCACCGGTCTCTACTATGTGCTGATCGGGGGAGTCCTCGCCTACGGCGTCTACGACACCTTCTTCAAGAAGTCCTAACGAACAACGCCCCCTCTCGCTATCGTAAGACGTCCCCCTGCAGCCCGCGGTCTGCCGTGCGGTGCTGCGTCTTACTCCATGCCCTTGAGCAGTTTAGGGGGGTTCGCTCGGGCACGGATCGCCGGGCCAAGAGTTTTGAGCACCTGCTCGACGATAATCCGATATCCTGCCTTTGTCGGGTGAATACCGTCGGCCTGATTCAACGCCGACGAGGCCGCGACCCCCTCAAGAAAGAACGGGATGAGGGGAAGGCGGTATTGCCTGGCGAGAGCCGGATAGATAGCCTCGAAACCCTTCGTGTAGTCTTGCCCATAGTTCGGAGGCAGCTTCATTCCGGCCAGGATCACAGTAACGCCGGCTTGCTGTAGTTGCTGGATGGTCGAACCGAGGTTGCTTTTTGTTTGTTCCAGACTGAGCCCCCTGAGTCCGTCGTTGGCGCCCAACTCAAGAATCACGATGTCGGGCTTGCCGGCAAGCACCCAGGGAACACGACGAAGACCGCCGGCGGTCGTATCGCCGCTCACACCGGCATTGATGACCCGATAACGATAGTCCAGCTCGTCCAACCGCCGCTGCAGTTGGGCAGGGTATGCATCCTCGCCGCTGACCCCGAATCCGGCGGTGAGACTGTCGCCGAAGGCAACGATCTTCGGCCTGGTATCTCCCGCCTCTGAAGAACCGGCCTCCACCACCGTCTGGTTGAAACAGACAATAAGGGACAGAAGGACCGGAAGAACAAAACGAAGCAGGCGTTGACGTCGAGACATGGGGCCGTACAAATTCGCTTGGTCCTTTCTTTCGTACAGTATAATACTATGGCCAAGTCGTCATCTGGGATAGCAGGATGCTGAAAAAGTCCGCCAGCGGTGTTCTCGCATCACTCAGAGGCTCAACGTCATGAGCCTAGCGGAGGCAAGGAACTTATCCGCTCGCATCTGATCGAAGCGAGCGGTTCAAGCGAAGCTTGGTATGTACCTCCTCGCCTCTTCGCTTGCTGCGGCCGCCTCGTGGCATGGCGCGTCTCGGCGCGCTGGGGTGGGCGGGTGAGAACAGCGGGCCATTTTGAGCATCCTGTATGACTGTTTGTTGTCGTCTCAAGCAGCGAGATTGCGATGGCTGGAGAAGTCCATATGCGTTTTCCCACAGTCTGATAGGGTTGCGCCGGATATGATTTCACTGAAAAATGTGTCGATGGTGCTGACAGCGGCAGGCCGTTCCGTGAGAATCCTTGAGGGGATTTCTCTGGTGATTCCTGCCAAACAAACGGTCGCCATCGTGGGGCCGTCGGGGAGCGGGAAATCCACCCTGCTCGGACTGATGGCCGGCCTCGATCGTCCGACGTCCGGATCGATCGAGCTGGACGGACTGGATATTACGTCTCTGTCCGAAAGCCGGATGGCGCACGTTCGTCGAGAGAAAATCGGCTATATCTTTCAGTCCTTTCACCTCATTCCTACCCTCACGGCGATCGAAAACGTCGCGGTTCCGCTGGAGTTGAGCGGGGAGCGCCAGGCCGGCACACGTGCCGCCGAGTTACTGGCGGCGGTCGGATTGTCCGATCGTATGGGACATTATCCCGTACAGCTGTCCGGAGGAGAACAGCAACGCGTCGCAGTCGCGCGCGCCTTTGCCTGCCGCCCGCCGATTCTGTTGGCCGATGAGCCCACGGGCAATCTCGACAGCACAACCGGCGCGTCCGTGATCGACCTCTTGCTCTCGCTGCATCGCGACTACGGGACAACCCTGGTGCTGGTCACACATGATACGGCTCTGGCGGCATTGATGCAGCGAGTGGTGTCTATGCGCGACGGGTGCCTGGAATCCGACACGCTGCCATCCTATTCCGATGTCATCGACGAGGGTCCGATTGCTGCGGCATCCCGGGACCGGGTCTTCTCCTCCGACCGTGCATCCCCGGATTCCGCTCCAGAATCCCGCCCATGACCTCCTTTACGCTCCATATGGCCTGGCGCGAAACACGCGCGGCATGGCGGCACTTTCTCTATTTCCTGGTCTGCATTGCCATCGGCGTCGGAGCCTTGACGGGCGTCTCGCTCTTCGGTACACAGGTTGAGCAGACCGTTACCAAAGAAGCGCGAAGCCTCCTGGGCGGTGATCTCGAAATCCGGCTGTCCTGGCAGGTGAGTCCTTCCGGTCAAGCCGTCTTGGACTCACTCAGAGATCGCGACGTGGCGCTGACCCATATCAGCGAGCTGGTCGCCATGGCGGCGAAGGCTGAATCATCTTCGACCACCGGGCAGCAGACGCAAATCATCGAGCTCAAAGCCGTCGAGCCACAGTACCCGCTGTATGGTTCACTTCGACTGGAACCCGACGGCAACTTAGCGGAACTTCTTGGCCCGCAGACGAGCAATTGCCTTGAACGTCTGTGTTTTGGCGTGGTCGTCCAGGAGTCTCTGTTGATCAGAATGGGACTCTCTGTCGGACATCGACTCAAGATCGGTCAAGGGCAGTTCGTCATCACCGGCGTCGTCAGGACAGAGCCGGATCGCATGGCCAACGCCTTCAGCCTTGGCCCTCGGGTCTTCGTGTCACAAGAAGGGCTTCACGCGGCTGACCTGATCAAGTTGGGCAGCCGGGTTCGCGAACGCTATCTGCTGAAAATCCCGGGCGCCATGGCCCCGGATCCGCTCCTCTACGAGTTACGAGGACGACTGGCCTCTGATTCAGCCCGCGTGTCGGGATACCGTGACGCACAACCGCAACTGAAACAGTCATTGGAACAACTGACCCGTTATTTGGGTCTGATTGGATTGACGGCGCTGTTCGTGGGAGGACTGGGAGTCGCCACCTCGGTCCATGCCTTTATCCGGGAAAAACTGAATACCATTGCGATTCTGAAGACGGTCGGGGCGGATTCCCCGACGATCATGTGGACCTATGTGCTGCAGGCGATGATCCTCGGACTGGTGGGCAGCCTCGTCGGACTGATCATCGGTGTGCTCCTCCACCTGGCACTGCCCTGGATGATTGCGGCGCTGATGGCATCGGATCTGCTCGATCAATTGGGATTCGCAAAGGGAGGGATGGAGGTGTCATTCGCTCCCCTGGCAAAGGGATTGGCGTTGGGTCTGTTGTCCACGCTGCTCTTTACCCTGTGGCCGTTGCTGACGATCCGCGACGTCAAACCGGCCCGGATTTTTCGCCGTGATATCGCTCCGCTGACTGCCTCCGTCGACCCTGAGGGAACTCGATGGCGGAGGTTGTGGCAAGGGCTGGATCGAGTGAAAGCCCTCACGTCACTCGGCATCGGCCTGGGATTGACCCTCCTCTCTATGTGGCAAGCCGGATCGTGGAAAGTCGGGACGCTCTTCATCCTTTCATTTGCAGCTGCCGTGTTGCTGTTGGGCCTCTCGGCCCGTGTGGCACTCTCGGCCCTCAAAAAATGGCCGCGGCCGGAGCATCTCGTCCTTCGCCAGGCGCTGGAGAACGTCGTGCGGCCGGGAAGTCAGGTCGTGGGCATCACGATCGCCATCGGAATCGGCGTCATGGTCGTGACGACGGTCTCGCTTGTTGAACGGTCGCTGCTTACGCAGGTCGGCGAGAACCGACCGACCGACGCTCCAAGCTTTTTCTTCATCGATATCCAGCCTGATCAGTCTGAAGAATTTGTCGCGCTCCTCCGCCGGCACTCGAAGGATCCGGCCCCCAAGTTGACCCCGCTGATTCGATCACGTCTCTCCGCTCTCAAAGGCCATGCCATCAAAATGGAACCGATGTCCGAGGAAGAAGAGCAGAGGGAAAAGACCGCGGAGAAAGAAGAACGGCGAAAGAAATGGTATCTGACCCGCGAATACGTCTTGACGTTTCTTCAAGACCTTCCCAAAGACAACAAAGTTGTTCAGGGCTCCTGGTGGAAACCGGGGCAGGTCTTTCCCAAACCGCTGATCTCGATCGAGGAAGATGCCGCCAAGCAACTCGGCCTCACGGTCGGCGATACCCTCGAGCTTGATATTCAAGGCGCCCCCATCACGGGAGAAATCAGCAGCATTCGACAAGTCGAGTGGGGGAACTTCTCGACCAACTTCTACATGATCTTTTCGCCCGGTGCGCTGGACGGAGCCCCGCAGACCTCTGTCGCCACGGTTCGAGTGCGTCCATCGGAAGAGGTGGCGCTCCAACAGGCCGTCGTGACTTCATTCCCGAATGTGACGGCCATCAATATCGGCGACGTTCTGGACAGTTTTGCGCGAGTGCTCGATCGACTATCCCTGGCCATCCGTACGGTGGCGCTGTTTTGTGTGCTGTCCGGCGGGCTCGTCATGGCGGCGGCACTGGCCGCGACCCGTTACCGCCGCCTGTACGAATCGGTGATTCTTAAAGCCCTCGGCGCCACGCGTGGAGTGATCGCGCAAACCTTTGCCGTGGAGTACGCCTTGCTGGGGGCCTTAGGCGGGCTGCTCGGAAGCGTCCTGGCGAGCGCCTTGTCCTGGGCGGTGCTTTCAACCGTGTTCGACCTGGCCTGGAGCCTGCAACCAGCCGTGCTCGCCACAGGCTTCGTCGCCACAATCACGCTCACCCTGCTGGTGGGGTTTCTCAGCACCTACCGCATCCTCGGCCAGCCGCCGCTCTCGGTGCTGCGGCATGAGTAGATGACCCTCGACCGTTAATTCGGAACAATCTTGAAGAGACTCCCGCCCTGAGTCATGAGATACAGTTCGCCCTGGGCATCTTCGCCAAAGCTCGTGATTCCGCTCCGGCTGAGAAGCGGCCACTCGAATTGGCTTGTCGCCTGACTGTTCTGATATCGAAAGCTCCTCACAAAGCCGTTGCAAAAGTCTGCATAGAAATAGGTTCCGCGCAGGGCCGGCGCAGCCGATCCTCTGTAAACGTACCCGCCCGTGACCGAACAGGCTCCGCTGAGGTGAGGATAATCGAGGACCGGCAAGGTCAGGCCGCCTTGGTTGCAATTCGTGGCAGGATCGAAACAGAGAAATCCTTCCATGAATCGCCATCCATAATTCAGACCGCGGCCCGCGTTTGGAGCTGGTGAGACATTGATCTCCTCCCTCGCTCCCTGTCCGACATCCGCAATATACAAATCATTGGTCACCCGATCGAAGGAAAACCGCCAGGGGTTGCGAAGGCCACGGCTCCAGATTTCCTGAGCGCCACCGGTGAGAACGAATGGATTGATTCCTCCATTGGTGCAGGCTGCCCCTGTAGCTGGATCCAGCCGAAGAAGTTTTCCAAGCCGCGTCGTAATCGTTTGCGCGTTGTTGCTCAGATCACCACTTCCACCTCCATCTCCGACACTCGCATAGAGACAGCCATCGGTCCCAAAAGCCAGCATGCCGCCGTTGTGATTGGAATTGGTTGGATGAGGGATTGTGAGAAGAATGGTCGGGGTCGAGTCAGCCTGATCGAAGTTTAGTCTCAAAAACCTGGCAATGACGAGGTCGCCGTTTGTATTGGTGTAAAAGGCATAAACGCGACCGTTCGCCACGTAGCTGGGATCGAAGGCCATACCCAACAATCCCTCCTCTCCACCAGCGGTCCTGACCAAGCCGGTGATATTTAGAAACGGCGTCGCTAGGAGCGCGCTGCCGGTGAAAATCCTTACCGTCCCTCCTTGTTCAACAACAAACAGGCGAGAGTTGTCACCGGGAACCACGGTCATGAAGACAGGAAGGTTGAGATTGGCCGTGACAAGCTGAACGGTCAGATCGGTTGCAGCAGGAAGAGGCGGCAGTGGTTCCGGGTCGTCACCTTCTCCGCATCCGGTCAGTCCGACCCCGGCCAGAAGAAGGAGAAGAAACCCGATGACGCGAGTAGGCAGCATGAACTTCCTCGCTCGCAGACTCTTCCGTGGATGATACTACCGCCTCAGCCTAATACGAGGGGGGACCGATGCTCAAGCTTGTGCTAACTACGTAGGGTTCTTCAATGAGTCACGCTTTTGAGATGCTGGCAAAGTGGGCAGAAATGTAGAGGGAGTCTTTCTGCTCTGTTGTGTTGTACGGTACGATTCAGATGCGCCGGCTGTAAATCACCCGCGATAATGAGTCCCGATCCATCTTCCGTGCTAACCCTCACCCCACCAATCCCACCTCCTTTAAGAAGCGGGATGGTCCCTTGGCCCACCCAAATACCTTTTTCGAGTAAGTTAGAGAATAGAAAATGGTGGCAGGAACCATTGATTGAATTGATGGCTATGAATTCTGTTGGTATTTGTTGATTACACCCCCCAAATTGCCTAGCGTTTGGACCTGCTATATTTGATACGGTGTGCTTAGGACCTATTCGGGAACGAGCGAGCTAATGACTGACATGCACACAACCTTTGGATTTAGATTACATGTCGCGATACGGAGATAAAGGCATCTAATGAATCAGACGACACCGCCTGGACCTTCAGCAAGTCGCTGGTGGGCTCTCCCGACGGGGAAACAATTCGTACTCATCCTGATCTCCTATCGGCGAGTTGTGCTTGGAATCGTGGTGGCTAGCCTATTCTTGTTTGCCCGCGGACGAGTTACAGAAATGGATAGATGGCTGTTTCAAGCGTCCGTTCCTGGAACTCAAGGCCTGGTGTACTACCTTACGGACCACTATGGAATGGCGGCCGCTGCATACCGAACTCACCTTCGAGAGGGAGGATGGCAGCAATGGGATACCGGTGACCCGGCCTACCGTGCGCTGTTGCAGGGCGATATGGCAACAGCTACTCATACAGCGGATCAGCAGCTCGAGACTCATCCTGACGCACCCTCCGCCTTGTTAACACATGGTGAAGTAGCACTAGCGCGACAAGACTACCGCGCTGCCTTGACCCGGTTTGAGCAGATCCTCGAGCATGACGAAACCCATGCCGACGCACTACTATTAAAAGCGATCGCATATACCCACACCCAGGACTATAGTCATGCTATTGACACCTTGCAGCGACTCTTACGAAACAACCGGCGCGGAGATCGGCTGACAGCCTTTCTCTGGACACTGGAGACCGTCGATAAGCTACAAGAAGCCTCTCCGGACGGACTTCGCTGGTGTCTCCTCGCACATTATTATCGGAACCTTCGGATCCTTGATTCTTCGAATGCAACGCCTGCCGAAATGGCAGCCTATCAAGCTATTGAGTTAGGTGGGCGACCTGATGATGCGTATGTCACGCTCGGCGTGCTCGAAGATAAACACGGCGACTATGATCGCGCCTTGAGCTTTTTCCTGCAGGCGATCCAGCTGAATCCTCGCAATGCCGAAGCCTTTCGATGGGCCGCTAATACCTATCGACATCGAGGCAGCGATCTTCTCAACGAGTATCAGATGTGGAAGGGAGCCGTTGAGGCAAGTCCTACAGACCCGTTCCACCGAGCAAATTTGATCGCTTTTCTCACCGAACGCTTCGGGGATTATCCGCAAGCGCTTGAGTATGTGAAGGCGGGGTTGAGTGAGTCGCCTCAGAACCAGGAACTGTTGAGCAATGCGGCCAAACTCCATCTCAATCTTGGCCGTGCCGAGGAGGCTATTGGCTATTACCGCCAGCTGCTCACGGTTCAGCCCCGGAACCCTGCCCTCTACGAAGCAATTGGCATGAGCCTGGAAACACTAGATCGGTACGACGAAGCGGCCCAAACCTACCAAATGGCCGTCTCCATAAATCCAGCCCGATCCTATGCCCATCGAGGGCTTGGGAACATATACGCGAAGCAGAACCGTATGAAGGAATCAATCGCCGAGTACGAGACTGCGATCAGATTGGGGGATAACGATCTGACCCTCAAAACATTTCTGTGCCAGCAATACGTCACTGCGGGCCTGTATCGCGAGGCAGCCACGTGTCTGGAGCAGGTTTTGAAACAAGATCCTCAAAACAAGAGGGCCCAACACCTCTATCCGTATGTCAGGAAGGGTCTAGGACGCGAGCTCTCATGAAACGGAAACGCGGGTTGATCTCATTGTTCCGAAATGTCTGGGGTCGCGTTACCGTGCAATATGGCATGGGTGCCGCTGCCTGCGCCCTTGGCATTTGGATGCACTATCAGTATCGACTCCAGGGTTCTCTGCTGTTTCTTGCCCTGCCAGTGGTTGGAGTCATCTTGCTTCTCTATGAATCCATGCTCATCGTCAACCAGTTCACGACGAATCTCCCACGATGGGATCCCGTCCGATCGTTCTTAGCTCGAACCGAATGGACTGCAGGGCTGCTCGTCCGCCTCTTCGTGTACTCCAGTCTCTTGCTCTATGCCAATGGCATACTGGACACGAAACCGCCATTCTACCGCGCCGCAGAAATCGATTCAGAGGCATGGAAGAAAACAGTTGGGCTACCGAACACCTATTCATGGGTCACGCTGAGGTACCGAGACGAGCCCGATCGCCCGATGCGGGTCTTAATCACTGAACGAGAGAAGGCCCGCCTCTGGGGAGCCCAACCGGTCAGCGTAAAGATCAAGCAAGGCATGTTTGATGTTCAGACAGTCACGGCGATTGAGCAAGATTGGGGGTGGTATGGAGCAGAAATTCTCAAGCGGGCACCGACGGCTACCCTAGTCTGGCAAGCCAAGCTCCTGTTCGAGTTGACTCATGATCGTTGGACCGAAGGGATCGAAGGCGGCCAGAGATACCTTCAGCTGAAACCGGAGGATTGGAAAACGGCTAATGATATCGGAGTGCTATTATTTGAAGGACTCCGCTATCAAGATTCCCTGCCGTTCTTTCGACACGCAGTCCAGCAACATCCGTCGTACAGCTCAATGCAGGCATACGGAGCTGCATTGAATTGGGCTGGCCAGTCAGCTGAGGCAGCTGTGGTATTGAAGGAGTCCATTCCTCTGGATCCGAATAATTGGGAGGCATACTACCATCTAGGCTATACATACGGCGACATGGGCCAGTATGAAGAAGCAATCGGATATTTTGAAGAAACACTGAAGCGACATCCCTACATGCTCGACGCTCGCGCGATGATAACCAAACACCGAGAAGATATCGCGCAGCGAGATGCCCTAGCCGAATTTCGGAAGTCAGCGCTTCAGAAAAACGCACGAGGTCGATAGGCTATGACTGCCAAGAACTATTGCATCACCTACAAGAATTACAAATTGGTGGGCAAGTTGTTCTACACACCCAATGGACCACACCATAGGTCCATGACTCGCTTACCCAAACTGCCAGCTACCTGCTACATCGCGCGGTAGCCAACGGTTGCGGTAAAGATTCCCCTACTGCAGGTTAGATCTCGACGGCCGTACGAGTGATCCCGCTTTGCCGAATGATCGATTGCAGCGCTCCAATCAGAAGCTCAGGGTGATCGGAATTGGAACTGTCACTGTACCGAAATCGATATGCCGTTGTATCACGATGTGGCTTCCGCGTTGACGGACAATCTGAAAAGTGTGTTACTTGAGAATGCAGCAGAGGTCTCGTCAGGAAATGACGCGGAGTTTACCCGTGGACCGCTTCGAAGCGGTGACAAATAGTATGGAGTCTGGCTTGAGCATGGACTTATTTGAATTGAAAACAGGGTCCGTAAGCCAACAGACATGCCAGCCCCCTTTTCTTCTGTAGAGCCATCTCTTGTGGGTTGCTGCATGTCAGGCCTGTTGCGCATTGGCCAGCGCAGCTTGTATGCCGTGCCTTTCCCGTTCACGGAATGCCACGGCAACGCGCAATTGTTCCAGATACTGCTCCAGTGTCTTCCCGCCCAGATCAACGTGACGGGAGGCAAAGAACTCCCGAACGTCCCGTTCAAGCTCCGGAGTCACGAGGCTGACGATGCCGCCGCACATGCGGCGGACGCCCTGTTTCGGGAACAACTGATCCATCTTCTCCCAATTCGTCTTCACAAAATTCCAGGCGAGCTCCCGGTTATACACATTGCCCAGGCAAGCAGCGACGATGAAGGGGGCATCCTGTGTGCGGATTTCTCCGTCGATCGTGCGGGCCAAGGTGCGCGCCAGCAATGCGGGAGCCTGAAAGGCGGCGAGTGAGAAGAGATAGCGCCGCTCCTCTTGCGGAGTCGCCGCCTTTTTATAGCGTTCGGAGAATTCTTCGTAGCGGCCCTCGTCGCCGGTATGGGCCAGGATCGAGACCAGCGCCGGCACGATGTTGGGATCGACGGCAGCCGCGTCTGTCCGATATTGTGCATAGCGAACCAGGGCCTGTTCTTGAATCGCCGGATCGTTGCCCCATTTACCCAATGCACCGAGCAGCTCCCCGCGCAACTGACTGAGCAGCACATTCTCCCCCGATCGCGGTTCCCAACCCAATTCCCGGACAGCCGGAGCCACGAGGGTCCTGACGAAGGCTTCAAGCATGGGCCGCTCATCCACCGCAATGATCCGATTTAAAAAGGACAGGGAATCGAGCAGCACGGCCCAGACATTCTTGTCCCGTTCCTGCGTGAAATGTCGAGTAAGCCGCAGATAGTCCGGAAGCGGCATCGCGCCGGAGAGCGTCGTCGCCCAGGCGTCGCTGAGGAGATTGAAGCGTTCGGTCGGCGCGAGACGATCCAGCCCTGTGTCCAACAATCGTTGGAGCAGCGGAGCGTCGTACTGTACCCGGTAGAACCCGTGTCCCCCCTCGTTGATGAGTACCCGCCGGACATCTGAGGGCAGAGGGATACGTGTCTGGTGTCCTGTGAGGAGCACCCTGCGATGCTCCGCCTTGTCCTTCGTCTCAATGCGAATCTGAACGGGAATCTGCCAGTCCTGCGTAGAAGCCCCGCCCGTTCGGAGATAGGCGAATCGCTGCTGCGTGAGAAGCAGCTCCGAGACTCCATCCAATTGAGCCCTCACAAGCGGATAGCCGGGCTGGAAGATCCACCCATCCATCAGTTCAGGCACCGGCTGCTTAGCGGCCTTCCCGAGTGACACCCACAGATCCTTCGTATCGGCGTTCCCGTAGGCATGGGCGCGGAGATACTCCCGCACCCCGTCCCGGAACGCCGTTGGTCCAATGTGCTGTTCCAGCATGCGCAGCACCGACGCGCCCTTTTCGTATGTCAGCACATCGAACATCGCATCGGCATCCTTAGGCGCATGAACAGGATATTCGATCGGCCTCGTGCTCCACAGCCCATCGACGGAAAAGGCCGCCGCCCGTGACACCCCGAATGTGTCCCAGCGCTTCCATTCCGGTTTCCAGGCGTCGACGGCCAGCATTTCCATGAAGGTGGCGAAGGCTTCATTGAGCCACAGTCCATTCCACCAGGACATCGTGACGAGATCGCCGAACCACATGTGCGCGTTCTCATGGGCCACCACGTCGGCCACCCGTTCAAGTTCTCCGTGGGTCCCGGTACGTTGATCGACCAGCAAGGCCGTTTCCCTGAACGTAATCGCGCCCAGATTTTCCATCGCGCCTGAGGCGAAATCAGGAATGGCAAGCAGATCGAGCTTATCGCCCGGATACGGGATTCCGTAGTAGTCCTCAAAAAATGCGAGCGAGGCTTCGGCAATGTCCCGGCCGAATGGTGTCAGCGGCTGCTTGCCTGGAACGGTCCAGAGCCGGAGCGGCGTCTTGCCGACGAACCGTGGTTCAGTCGCAACCAGCTGCCCGACGATGAACGCCACCAGGTAGGTGGACATTTTCATGCTGTCTGCAAAGCGCAGGACTTTTTTGCCGGCCTCGACAGACTCCGACACGACGGACGTATTCGACACAGCGGTCAGGCTTGGATCGATGACCAGCGTCGTGGCAAACACGGCTTTGAAATCCGGTTCATCCCAACAAGGAAAAGCGCGACGCGCATCCGTCGCCTCGAATTGCGTCGCCGCCATGGTCCGTGTCGTTCCTGATTGGTCCTTGTAGGTACTGCGATAGAAGCCGCGCAACTTGTCATTGAGGGTTCCTTGAAAGGTGAGTCGCAATGCCCATTCTCCCGGAGCGAGCGTCTGTGCAAAGGTGACGCGACAACGCTGGAGCGGCTCATCCAATTCGATCGATGCGGCCCGGTGAGTACCCGTCGGGCCGGCGATTTCGGCCTGGCTAATAGCCAGGTCAACCGCGTTCATGACGATCACGGTCGTCGGCTGAGTCACGGTCAGGATGACGACTGCCTTGCCGGTGAAGGTCGCGCGGGCAAGGTCCGGCTCCAACCGCAATTCGTATCTGATCGGGATCACATGGCGTGGGAGCCGATAGGGATCAACGGTGCCGGTTGTATCGTGGTTCATGTCCTCATCTTTCGGTCGAACCGCAGCGGCTTGGGCGCTTGGGTTGATCAGCAGCACATTGGTGAATGGAATCAGCGGGAGAACGCAAAGACCGCGAACCGTCTGCGCCAGCAATCGGAGCGCTCCGCGGCGGCCGACGGCATCGCTCATATCCTTTTCGCAAGATGGGTTTCAGGGCCGGCGGCTGTGCCGACGATCAGCACATCGGTTCGGCCCACGAACAGGCCTGTTTCGACGACGCCGGGAATCTGGTTCAGTGCGATTTCAACACCTTTGGGATTGTCGATCCGATCCAGATGCACATCCACAATCAAATTGCCTGCTTCTGTCTTGAAGGGCACGCCGTTTCGCTCGCGGAGAACAACACGGCTGCGGGTGAGGGTTTCAATCTCCCGCGCAGTACTGCCCCATCCAAACGGGATGACTTCGATCGGCAGCGGAAATGATCCTCCAAGCACCGGAACTTGTTTGGTGTGATCGACCATGACGATAAATTGTTTCGAAGACGCCGCCACAATCTTTTCTTTGAGGAGCGCTCCCCCGCCACCTTTGATCAAATTGAAATGAGGATCGACTTGATCGGCACCGTCGATCGCGACATCAATCTCCCATCGATTCTCTGCATCAACAAGAGGAATACCGGCCTGTCTGGCAAGGACAGCGGTTTCTTGCGATGTCGGCACCCCTCGCAGGTTCATGCCTGCGCGCACCTTGTCACCCAGCGCCATGATCATATGTTTCGCGGTCGATCCGGTCCCCAGTCCGACGACCATGCCCGCGCGGACGAATTCGACGGCCTTTAAGGCTGCTGCTTTCTTGAGCTGATCGAGATCGACAGACGTCATGGTGTAGGAGCGAGCGAGAGAGCCGCTGCGACGGACGCCGCACCAAGTAGGGCGGTCTGTTGGTTCATGATCACTTTCACCGGCATCTGAGTCATGAGGCGCTTGTACCGACCCTTGTTCGTGAACGCTTTCATGAATGTGCCATCGTGAAGTTTCGTGATGAGTTTCGGGGCGATCCCGCCGCCCACATATACCCCGTCCAGAGCAAGCGCCTTCAAGGCCAGGTTTCCGGCTTCAGCCCCGTAGATTGTGGCAAACAGATCCAGCGCTTGCTTGGCAATGTCCGCCTGACCCTTCAAACCGGCTTCAGCGATTTCTGCGGCTGGATTCCCGGCCTTGACCTTTTCTGCCAGCCACGTGGGCTCGTTCTTTTTCGTGTCGCGTAGGAACTCATACAGGGCATGCAAGCCGGGACCGGACAAGATCCGCTCATAGCTCACATGGAGGTATTGGCCTCGCAAATAACGAAGCAGCTCGATTTCCTGGTCATTGTTCGGGGCGAAATCCGCATGGCCTCCCTCTGAGGGCATCGGTCTGTAGGATTTCCCGTCCCAGAAGAGAATGGCTTCCCCTAATCCCGTACCCGCAGCGATGAGTGCGAGGGCTTGCCGTTTTTTAGGCGGGTTCCCGGCATTTAACACCTCCAGCTCGTCTAACCGCAGCCATGCGATTCCATAGGCGGTCGATTCCAGATCATTGAGCAACTGGACGCGGGGAATATTGAACTGCTTGGCAATCTTCGCACCATCCACCACCCACGGCAGGTTGGTGGTCTGGCTCTGATTGTCGATGACCGGTCCGGCGATGCCGAAGCAGGCGGCGGCAATTGTGACACGCTCCGTCGATTCTTTTGTCTCATGTACCAGGCCGGTTTCCGCAGTCGCAGCCCCGTCCAGCGCAACGGGCGGTGTCGGTGGCTCCAGAAACTCCTGGAGAATCTCTTCAAGAGAGCTGTAGTCGCGGCTATGGAACGATTCGAGACGAATCGGTTCGGTCCGCTCTCTGGTCCACTCATAGAGAGCAAGGTTGGTCTTGGTTCCGCCGATATCGCCCGCAAGAATCATGTCTGGCCGTCACCCCGGATCGCATCATGGTGAAGGATTGTCAATCGTGCGGCCGCAGAGCGGTCCAACATCCACATCAGCCGCCCTGTTTCCGGGGCAACCAGCGCAGCCGGAAGCGCGCGATCTGCCGCACTGTCCGGCTCAAGAATCGCGCGCACGATTCCGGCCTTGCTCGAACCTGCGACCAGAAACAGTACCACAGTCGCCCTATTGATCACACCTAGGGTGACGGTCAGGCGCGTGACGATGCCTTGTGGCGCGTGACCGACTGTGACGGCCCGTCTCTGTTCTTGTAGCGCGGCCGTGCCTGGAAACAACGAGGCCGTATGCCCGTCTTCTCCGAGACCGAGAAGAATCAGGTCGATCCGTGGCATTTCTGGAGCAACAGTATGCGTGAGTCGGCGCAGCGCCTCCTCGTATCGTTCTGCGGCAGTTTCAGGATCCGGGTGTTCCCCTTGTATCCGATAGATGTGATCAGGGGCGATGCCCGCTGGTTGAAACAACGCCGCCTGGGCCATGCGGAAATTGCTTTCAGCATGCTCCTGTGGAACACAGCGTTCATCTCCGAACAGAAAAAACATCTGCGGCCAATTGAATCGCCGACTCCACTCCGGTGACACCATCGTCTGGTACAGGGTTTTCGGAGTCGAGCCGCCTGACAGCGCCAAGAGAAACCGTCCATGGGATCGAATGGCCTCTTCGCTGACGGCATGGACGAGTGACGCGGCCGCATGGCCCCATTCACGACCATCGGGTGCGATACGGATGTCGGGAGGACCGGACATGTCAGCGTCGGGAAATCCGACGGCGATTTTTTGCTGTCGTTCGCCGCCGTGATGGTCCGGACGGTGTCAGCGCCGCCGTCACGGCATCGACCGTCGCCGCTTGATTCTGCCCCAGTTGGATACGAATGGCCTGGCGATGATGCGCGCGAAGCGATTCCACATCTCCTGCAGCCTGCGCATGAGCTAATGTTCCGAACGAAAACGGCTTGCCTGGGATAGCCAGATCCGGATTCATGCGATCGACCAATTCAAGAAAGAGACCGGTAGCGGGCCCGCCTTTATGCAGTTGTCCGGTCGAATGTAGATAGCGGGGACCATATCCAAAAGTCGTGGTCACATGATGTTTTGTGACAAGAGTCCGGCGGAGACGTCGCACGGCAGCCTCAAATGCACGCGTCGGCGTCGTATAAGCCAAGACAGAGACATAGGCGCCGGCCTGAAGACGGCTGGAGAGGTCCTGCGCCGCTTCTTTGGGAGTGCTGCCGGGTTGTTCCGGTAACCGTCCGGTCGATTGGACAATCCCGAGGACGCGATTCGTATTGTCTTTGCTCTCTTGGACATTCGGCTGATCGAATGGATGGATGCCCAACAGATGCCCCGCCACGGCTGTTGCAAATTCCCAGCGAAAGAACTCCGCTCCGAGGTCGTAACAATCTTGCAGATCGAATCGGAGAACCGGATGTGGCGATGTGCGGAGCGCTTGAACCTGCCGATCGAGGATAGCATTATTCGCTCCCTTGAGACGCAAATAGACAAAGAACCGGTCATGTCCATAAGCAGACGGCGCCAGAACCGGTTCCTGCGCCACGGGTATGAGGCCGGTTCCCTCCTTGCCGGTGCTCTCGGCAAGAAGCTGTTCGACCCACAAGCCGAAGGTGGCAAGGCCGGGGGATGCGATGATCGTCACCTTGTCTCGTCCCACCTTGGCAAGACTCCCCATCGCGGCGCCGAGATAGGCGCCGGGATTCATACCGATGTCCGCCTGCGCCCGGCACCGCTCCGCCATGCCGGCCGCCCGGTCCAAGAGGCGGGGAATATTAAGCCCAAGAAGTGCCGCGGGCACGAGGCCGAACAGTGAGAGGACGGAATACCGCCCCCCGATATCAGGTGGATTGGAAAATGTCTGCCTGAACCCGTACTCCTGTGCCATCTTTTCCAATCCGGTTCCCGGATCCGTAATCGCAACAAATTGATCGCCGCCCCGGTTCATTTTCTCCCTGCCGACCAGCTTCCAGAAGTGGGCAAAGAGTGACAGGACTTCGACGGTTCCTCCTGACTTGCTGGCGACAAGAAACAGCGTCCGGGATGGCGTAATAGCCCTGGTGACCTCTCGTACCCAGCCGGGTACAGTCGAGTCGAGCACCCATAGCCGTGGAGATCCTTTTTGCGGTTTGAACGACGTACGGAGCACTTCCGGCCCGAGACTGCTTCCGCCCATGCCCAGCAGCACCACATCGGTGATACGCATCTCCTGAGCCGCACGGACACATCGCTGGAGATTGTCTAATTGTTGCCGCATGTGATCGGGCAGGTCCAGCCAGCCGAGACGGTCGGTGATCTCCTTCGGGTCCGGTTTCCACAGCCGGTGGTCTTTGGCCCATAACCGCTCAATAACCCGATGTTGGCTCAACGCCTCAAGCGCCGGACCGATCGTGGATTGGAATGAAGACGCCAGCTTGTCTCGTGATGGAGCGGACATGGAATTTCCCTTCCACAAATAGGTTCGATCGGGCCGGGAGGAGTAGGCCCCGTATCTTATGAGCCCGAAATGAAAAAGACAATCTTGGGCCGACTCGTACTCATCTATTTATCGGTCGGTCGGCGGATGACTAAAGCCATGCCGTCAACAGCCGACCAGGCCAGGGATTGGGCCTGCTCAGCGGAGACTTCCAATTGGAGATACGGGCTTTGTGGCACAGACTGACCTGTTGAGAACGAATCGCTCCAATCTTTGGCATTTCTCCACCACCGCTTCCCGTGGGCTCTGAGCCATTGAACCGGATTTTCTCCCGCCACCGGCGCCACATCAACGGTGAGTGGTGGAGTGTATGACAGCGTATAGTCAACGGGCATATCAGCCAACGAAATGGGTTCTTGCTCAACAGAAGCAGTTGGATCGATCTTTCTCCTTATAACCGGCGGCCGCGTGATCAGGCGATAGGCACCTTTCATATTCTGCACGGCCTTGGCCGACCACGAGACGATGGGAATTCGGTGCAGTTCGATGCCACGGCCTTTGATTTGAATCGTCTGTGTGACAAGGTCGATGAGCAGATAGGTCTGAGCACGGGTCGCCAGCTTCACTTCCTCTTCCAGCACACGCGTGGCTTCCTGGACTGCGCCCGGGTCGTTGAGGTGGAGATCGGGAAATGCCTCAAGCTCCCCGGCCTGACTCGGGGTGCCCAGAACAAGCAGTATGAAAAGGACCGCGCAGACGCTCATGAGGGGATGCAGGGCCGCAGACGAAGAGCGATCAGCAGGCTGCGGAAAAACTCGTTTTGACTTCTGTGGCCACCATAAGCATCAACGATCGAGACAATACCAACTCGCCAGGCAGGATGCTCAAAATGGCCCGCTGTTCTCACCCGCCCACCCCGGCGCGCCGAGACGCGCCATGCCACGAGGCGGCCGCAGCGAGCGAAGAGGTGAGGAGGTACATACCAAGCTTCGCTTGAACCGCTCGCTTCGATCACATGCGAGTGGATAAGTTCCTTGCCTCCACAGGTTCCACGCGTTGAGCCTCGGAGCGATGCGAGAACCCCGCTGGCGGACTTTTTCAGCATCCTGTTAGAAGATGATGATCGGTGTCCCAACTCGAGCGAATGTATAGACCCGTTTGAGATCGCCGTCATTCAGCCGGATGCAGCCATGCGTGACATTTTTCCCCAGCAAACGCGTATAGAGCGTACCATGGATGAAATATCCCTTCCCGAACCCTAGAGCGTACTCGCCAAGCACGCCCTGCTCGACACGGTCAGCCGGGTTTTTAGGAATCTCTTCGCCTTCTTCGATAAATGCCCAGTCCGGCTTGACCCAGGCGGGATCGGTCAGTTTGGACTGCACGAGGAATTCTCCTCGCGGGGTATCGAACACCCATTGGTCGTTGCCTTCACCGGGTTTATCCAGAATGATTCCGCTTCCTGTCGAAGCTATGGCGTCGAGCACGACTTCCTGCCGGCGCTTCACATACAAATGGTTCCGGGCCGTATCGACGAGAATGTACGGTTGCTGCGGGCTGAGCCGGGAAAGCTGCGCGGACAACGCCTTGTACCGTGCTTGAAGACTGTGGAGATGACCGTCACCCGCTGTGTCCAATGTGGAAAGCCTGTGTGGCTCGGAGTCCGGGAGCAAGGCCTGGCTGTTGGGCGGTACATCAGCCACCAATAGTGCGATAAGAAGGAACGACGAAAAAGCGACTCGTACCGACATCATAATAATGACACTCGGGTTTCGTCTGTTCGATCCGCTAACTCCGCCAGGGCCAACGCAATCGAATTACGTCCGGTCAATGCGCCGACAATCGTCACCGGCGTGCCGGAGGATACTCGCGCAAAGAGTTCGGCCATGTGGGGATTCGCCAGCATGACGCACCCAAGCGTCTGCGCCATGAGATCATTCTCCACACCATGGATTTCGATTTGGCCTCCAATCTCCTTTGCCGAAGCAATTTTCCCCGATTGCTTGGCCAGCCGAAACCGCCGGCGATCTTCTGCATTGGGATAGTCCAACACGAGGGCGCGATAAAACTGCGTTTGCCCTGCGCCGCGCGCCTCAGTCACCCGGTACCGTCCCTCCGGGGTGGCTCCATCTCCCTGAAATCGTTTCTCCCGAATGCCGTTGAATCCGAGCCGGACTGGATATGATAGCACTTTGCGTCCGCCCTTGTAGACGATTAATTCCCGGTCGGCCTTACTGACCACGATGGCCGTGGACTGGTGTGTCCTCGACCAGTCCACCGTTTGTTTGACCATGGCCTGCCAATGCCCGACCTGCCGGTCATCGGCATACCGGCCTAACTCCCGTCTTAATGCGGTCGTCTGGAGCTGGAGAGCCTGGCTGGCCTGTTCGGCAATCTGGATCGATCGCGCGTAGTCTCTTTGTTCTAAGAAAGAACGGGCTTGTTTCAGAAGCAAGTCTGTTTGGACAGGTTTTTCCCCCAGCGCAACACGCCCGTTGATCGATTGGACATGCGAAGCCATGGAGAGGAAGCGCGCTTCAAGGCGGGCGAGTGTGGATTCTGCCAGCCGCCGTTGGGCGGCCTGCCGGTCATTCAGCCGGGCGACGGTAGTTCCACCTTCGCTATGAAGCCGTCTGAGCTCTTTCTCAATCTCGTTGGATTCCCACGGCCAGCGGATAAGATCATCATCGGCTTGCACGCGGGCCTTGAGCGAAACCCATTGCCTCGTAAAGTAGGCATACTCTTCAGGCGCCGCCTGGGGAGCCCCTATGGAAATCAAATCATGATCGATCGCATCGATTGCGGCGATCAGGTCGGGGGGAACAGCCGGAACACATCCGGTCACAAGAAGGACGCAGATGCTCCCGGCAATCTTGGCACGTTTGATACCCATCGCCGCCACGTCAAAACTCTACCCTTAGTGCTTCCTGGAAGGAGAAGATTTTCCCTTTCCTATCTTGGCCAACGCACTCTCTATTTCGTCTGACACGGCCCGGCTCTTGTCATTGATAGCCTTCGCTTGAGTCTGCGCAGCCGGGTAATCTTCTTTGTCAATTGCCAGCTGAACCTGATTGAGCGAAGCCTTGAGGGCTTCGGCGTCGTTCTTGATCCCCTCAACCGCCGCACGATCTTTTCCAACCGGCGCCCTGGCGACGAGTTTCAGAGTGGACGCGACGGCTTCTTGAGCAACCTGCTGAGCCTGGAGCGCTCCCGCTTTGGCTTCCTCTTTCTTCTTGGCCACCTCTGTTTTTACGCGCTGGCCTTCGGCTGCTGTCGATGCAGCCAGCTGTTCAACTTTGCCGTAGTCCCGAAAGAGGGCAAACTTCCCGTCCTGCTCACTAACCTCTTTTTTCAACGCATCGAGGGTGCCTTCAAGTTTCGCATACTCCTCAGCAGTGTAGGTGCCCGCTCCGCTCTGTTGCGCATCCTTAACGGCCTGTTCTGCCGCCTCGATCTTTTCTGAGGGCGGCTTCGTACATCCGGCTGCAATGAGAGCGGTAAGGGCTACAGGTACCAGTAGCTGTTTGATCTGCACCATGGTGTCATGTCCTCCATAAAGACTCGTTGTGTTTTCGATGTGATGACCCTCCCGCAGAGAGCGCTGCAGGGAAATCCCTATCAAACAGCAAGCTCAGTGCCAAAAGAAGATTTCCAAATATGACAAAAATGTCTATGGTGTCAACACTTTAGATTATACACGACATGGGGGCATACGGCTAGGATTGTGGCGATCTGGTGCTGCGGAGACAAAAGCGCCTCAAGGAAGAAGGGGATCAATAGAGGGATGCAATGGTGCTAATGACCGGAGCCGTAGAAGACTCTAAATTGACAGGTCACAAAGCCGCTCCTATAATACACCGTTCATTTAGAGTGGTCCGCTTTTTAATGATCGTGAGGGAGGAGCCCCGTGTCCTTTACATTTCAGCAGCCATCGAATCTCAAGAAGAAACGCGAGCACGGTTTCCGCAAGCGCATGAGCACGAAAAACGGGCGTCGGGTCCTGGCTCGTCGCCGTGCGAAGGGACGGGCCCGGTTGACGGTCTAGCTCGCTACCGACGGCACTCTCGATGTTCTTCTGTGCATCTGCCGGTGATATCTCGCTGCCCTGGGATCGCATCTCCCTGTCAGAAGCCATCCCGACTCAGACCATCGAAGGACGGCGTGCAGCCGTGGGACAATCCTTTCGCGATGTCGAAACCGCAAGGAGAGCGCAGCATTTTCTTACGGGCCAGCCGGGATATTGAAACCGTCAAACGTCAAGGACGGCGAATTTCCACGGCTCTGTTTAATCTGTTGATGTACAAGATGGATGACGCGCCGAGCCGCGTCGGAATTATCGTCGGAAAGCGCTTCGGCAATGCGGTCCGGAGAAATCGGGCAAAGCGGGTTTTTCGTGCGCTGGTGAGACAGCGCCACCAGGACTTGATTCCCGGCCAAGCCCTTCTGGTATTTCCGAAACGCGAAGCGCTGGCGCAGACGCACGAAGACCTGACCCGAATGTGGGATACGTCATTGCGGCGAGTTCATCTGATTCGACCAAGGGCGGATTGATATGCGGCAGCTGTGTCTCTGGATCATTCACGGGTACCGTTTTATGATTTCTCCGTTGCTTGGCCCGGCCTGCCGGTTCGAGCCCACGTGCTCTCGATACGCCTTGGATGCCGTGAATCGGTACGGTGCGTTACAAGGTCTTGGCCTGGCACTGGTCCGCCTGATGAAATGCCATCCCTTCCATCCCGGGGGAGAAGACCCGGTCAAGTAGCGGTTCATACACTCTAGGGGAAACACATCTTGTTCATGGAAAAGCGCGTCATTGTGTTCCTTGTGCTCTCACTGGTGATTATCTTCGGGTACGAGTACGCGCTCAAGGAACTGGGTCTGCTCCCTGATCCGCCTAAGCTTGAGGAACCGGCTCCGGTGGCCGACGCCACGCCATCAACTTCACCTGCTCCCCGCGAAACAACGCCTGCGAGCGCCTCTCCCACAAAAACCGCCTCCGAAAAAGGTTCGCCGGAGAAAGCCCCTGCTCATGAACTCATCAATACGGTTGGGGAGACGGTCGAGGTGGACACCGCCCTCTATCATGCCAAATTTACGTCCCGCGGGGCGGTGCTGACGAGCTGGGAGCTCAAGCGCTATCGGAGCAGCGCGGATAACAATGCGCCACCTGTACAGATGGTCCGGCAAGGCGGAAAATTCGCCGGCCCCTTGTCGATCAGAGGGGACGATTCAAGCCTGTCGAAAGAAATCAGTGACGGGAACTATCGTGTCACACGAGACTTTACGATCCTGGACGACAAGAACCCCACCGGCCATCTGACATTCACGTATGAAAACCTGTCGACCGGTGTTCGTATTGTTAAACAGCTGACGTTTCATGCAAACAGCTATCTGGTGGACGTGTCGCTGAATCAGAGCAGACTCTCCGGCTCGATGCAGGTTGGACTGGGCACGAATTTCGGCATTGTGGAATGGGGCGAGGGCTTTATCGGCTCGATCGGTCCTGTGGCACTGGTGGATGGCAAGATCAAGTTGGACTTGCCCGATTCAGAAATGGAACACAAGGGGTCCGTGAAATGGGCCGGCCTCCAGGATAAGTATTTTTTATCTGTGCTGATCCCACAGGAAAGTCCAACCGTTTTGGTAAAAAAGGAAGGTGAGAAGCTGGCCTCGACGTCCGTCCTTATCCCCATCGCTTCACCCGAAACCCCAATAGAGTTTAAGCTCTTTGCCGGCCCCAAAGAATATGACGCGCTGCGAGCACTCGAGCTTGGCCTGGAAGATACCGTCGACTTCGGCTGGTTCATTTTCGGAAGTTGGGACATGGTTAAAATGGTGGCGAAGCCGCTGTTTTATGTGCTGCGCACGATCAACGATTACACCGGCAACTACGGAGCCGCGATCATTCTGCTGACCATCGTGATCAAGCTGCTGTTCGTACCCCTCCAGTACAAAAGCTATAAGTCGATGAAACAAATGGCCGGGATCCAACCGAAGGTCCTGGAGGTTCAGGAGAAATTCAAAGAAGATCGTGAGCGCCTGAATAAGGAGCTCATCAAGGTGTATCGAGACCACAAGGTCAATCCGGTCGGCGGGTGCCTGCCGATGGTGCTCCAAATGCCGGTCTTTGTGGCGCTGTTCAACATACTGAACGTGGCAATCGATTTGCGGCAAGCACCACTGTGGTTATGGATTACCGACTTGTCGATCCAGGACCCCTTTTACGTCTTACCGATCATAATGGGCGGCAGCATGGTGATTCAGCAGAAGATCACCCCCACAGCGATGGATCCGGCGCAAGCAAAGATGATGCTCTTGTTGCCGGTTTTCATGACCTTTCTTTTTATCAATTTCCCTGCCGGTCTCGTGCTGTATTGGTTGACCAATAATACGCTGACCATCGGACAGCAACTGGTCACGGATCGGTTTATCTTTAAGCGCCGCCCCCCGGTGCCGGTGGTTGCTGAAGCAACCGGGAAAAAGTAACCCGACTGCTCTTTCGTTGCAGCGCAGTTCCACATCCGATGTCGGCAGGGCCCGGACCGTCGCGTCTTTGCACATATGGACGGAGTCCTTGAGGATACAATTTGTGCCATTGCGACTCCCGCGGGCGAGGGTGGGATCGGCATTATTCGCATCAGTGGTCCCGGGACGCTGTCTGTTGCAGAGAAGATCGTACGGCTCCGTTCCGGATTGCTGCTAAGCGCTGTGTCTTCCCATACGCTGCATCTCGCCGATATTCTTCCACCTGAGCTGCCCTCTCAATCCGACCCTCCTGCCACGCCATTGATGCGGCCGGACCGAGACGTTATCGATGAGGCCCTCGTCGTCCTTATGAAAGGACCCCGTTCATTCACCGCCGAGGACGTGGTTGAAATTCATTGTCACGCCGGTCACGTAGTCCTTCGCTTAGTATGCGAAGCCTGTTTGACAGCGGGTGCCCGTTTGGCTGAGCCTGGAGAGTTTACAAAGCGGGCGTTTCTGAATGGGCGTCTGGATCTATCTCAGGCAGAGGCCGTACTCGATACTATTCGGGCAACGTCTGAGGCCGGGCTGAAAATTGCGCAGCGTCACCTCCGGGGTGACTTGGGGCGGCGGGTTGAGCGGTTGCGAACACGTTTCGTCAGGCTGTTGGCACAGGTCGAGGCCGGCATCGATTTCGCTGAAGAAGATATCGCCTTTGTTGGACGGGAAGAGCTGCGCTCCGCGCTGGAAGAAACCGGCCATGAGATCCGGACGATGCTGGAGACGTCACAGCGAGGGGTCAGGCTGCGTGAGGGAGCGCGCGTGGTCATCTCAGGCCGTCCAAACGTTGGGAAATCCAGTCTATTGAATACTCTGCTTGGCGCAGACAGGGCGATCGTGACGGACATTCCGGGTACGACCCGCGATGTGATCGAAGAATCTGTGGTTTGGGATGGTCTTATGATCACCTTGGTGGACACCGCTGGCCTACGTGAGACTGCCGATATTGTAGAGCAAGAAGGAATCAAGCGGGCCCATTCGGCCATGGAACAGGGCGACCTCGTCTTGCATGTCCTGGATGCGACTGAGCTGAATGAGCAGGATCTGAGCCGGACGTTTTCGTTGCCTACCCACCCTATGAGCCTCATAGTTATTAACAAATGTGACCTGGTAGACACCGATCGAATCACGCATCTATCCCGTCTGGCCAAAGAAGGCACGGGCTGCAAGGTACTTGTGACATCCGTACGAACAGGGATGGGGATCGATCGGCTGAGAGAATCAATTCGCGCCTACTTGTTACCGGCATCCTTGGAATCTACCGGCAGTATGATGATCACCAATGTACGTCATCGCCAGGCCCTGGAACGCGCGGAAACATCAATTCAAGAGGCATTGGATTCCGTTCGAAATGGAGTTGAACCGGAGTTTGTTGCAATCGACCTTCGGGGAGCGTCAGATGCGCTGGGAGAAGTGACCGGCGCAATCACCTCCGACGAGGTCTTGAATCAGATCTTTTCTGAATTCTGTATCGGTAAATAAGTAGGATTGGAGCCTATGGATTTCGATGTGCTCGTGGTGGGTGGAGGTCATGCCGGATGCGAAGCGGCGCTCGCATCTGCGCGGATGGGCGCGGCGACCTTGCTCTTGACGATGGAACGGTCCCGTATTGCACAGATGTCTTGCAACCCCGCCGTCGGTGGGATTGCCAAGGGGCACCTGGTCAAAGAAATCGACGCCCTCGGCGGTGAGATGGGGCGGAATACGGACCGGGCCGGCATTCAGTTTCGATTCATCAACACAAGCAAGGGGCCGGCCGTGCGGGCTCTGCGCGCCCAATGCGACAAGGCGCTCTATCGCTCAGCCATGCAGGACACGCTTGCCGGCGAAGCGCAGCTGACCATTGCCGAGGGAACCGTCGATCGACTGCTCACAGCCGGCGGTGCAGTTACGGGGATCGTCACGGGCTGCGGCCGGACGATCAGCGCGAAGGCCGTCGTGTTGACATCAGGAACATTCCTTAAGGGACTTATCCATATCGGGCTCAACCATTTTCCGGCAGGACGCGCAGGAGAAGCCTCGGCGGAACACTTATCTGATTGCATGCGGGATCTTGGATTCGAAGTCGGACGCTTGAAGACCGGTACGCCGCCACGCCTGGACAAGAATACGATCGATTTTTCAGTCATGATTCCGCAGCCGGGCGACGATCCGCCTCCGCCCTTTTCCTATCGGACCAAGAAAATCGAGACCAGGCAGATCCTCTGCCATCTGACCTACACGAATCAGGAAACGCATGACATAATCCGAGCAAACCTTGACCGCTCACCGCTCTACAGCGGCGTGATTGAATCCACCGGGCCTCGGTACTGCCCATCCATTGAGGACAAGGTGGTGCGTTTTGCGGACAAGGAACGGCACCAGATTTTCGTAGAGCCGGAAGGGCTCGATTCCATCGAATTCTATCCAAACGGTATCTCGACCAGCCTCCCGGTCGATGTTCAAACAGCTGTCCTCAAGACGATTCCCGGATTGCAACAGGCTAAGATGCTCAAACCAGGCTATGCGATCGAATATGATTATTTCCCACCCCGTCAACTCCATCAAACACTGGAGACAAAATTGGTCACGGGTCTGTACCATGCGGGACAGATTAACGGAACGTCCGGTTACGAAGAGGCAGCCGCGCAGGGTCTGATGGCAGGAGTCAATGCCGTTCTCAAAGTAAGAAATCAACCACCGCTGGTCCTGGATCGATCTCAAGCCTACATCGGGGTCCTGATTGATGATCTGATTACAAAAGATGCCTATGAGCCCTATCGGATGTTTACCTCGCGGGCGGAATATCGGTTGCTGCTTCGTCATAGCAATGCCGATCTGCGACTGATGCAGATCGGCCATCATCTTGGATTAGTCGATGACCCGGCTTATGAGAGACTCGTGGAGAAAAAGACAGCAATTGAAAACGAGGTCGTCCGGCTTAATCGAGCAAGGCCCCGATTGACCGACTCGATCCGTGCACGAACACATGATACTTACCTTCAAGACATTTCCTCTTCACAAACCCTTGCCCAGATTTTACGCAGACAGGAATCGACCTATCAGGACCTGCTACGTACGTTGGAAATTGATGCCATTGAAGATATTGAAATCGCTGATGAAGTAGAGCTTCAAATCAAGTACGATGGCTACATCAAGCGCCAACTTCATCAGATTGGGAAGTTCAAGAAATTTGAACAGCGCTGCATCCCGCAGACTTTCAACTACGATCTGGTGTCTGGGTTCTCCCGCGAGGTACGGGAAAAACTGAAGCGGGTGCGTCCCGAAACAATCGGACAGGCTTCAAGGATATCCGGGGTCACTCCTGCTGCTATATCACTGCTCCTTGTTGCAGTGGAAAAATACCATCGCCAGCCTCCTCAGCAAGTGGTCTATTAGTAGCGCCTGGTAATCCGTTCCAGACCACAGAACGTTTCTCTTGACCTGGCATACGTATTCACGTAATTGTTCCACGTGGAACAGATCTCCAATTTCTCCTCTATTTTTGAAAAATTCTCTGATCGAATCGGTATTCGTCTCCAGGCTGATCAGGTGAAACAATTCATGATCTACTTGGAACAGCTTCAAATCTGGAATCGATCAGTCAATTTAACCAGTATCACAGCGACTGAAGAAATTATCGTCAAGCATTTTGTCGATTCTCTTGCCGGGTTGACAGCAGAACCGATCACTCATGGGGCTCGCCTGGTCGATATCGGAACAGGGGCTGGATTTCCAGGTATTCCACTGAAAATTACCAGAAATGACTTGAATATCACGCTGATAGAGCCTGTCCAAAAGAAAATATCATTCCTCTATTCTATCGTTGGCCTTCTCCGACTCGAACAAGTCACCATTTTCTATGGGACCCTTGATCAGTTCATCCTCAAGAATGGACAAAACTCTCCATTCGACTACATGACCACGCGGGCGTTGAAATACGAGTCAGTTTTGCGAAGAGGGTCAAAACTCCTAACAACTGGCGGGAAGGCTATCATCTATTCATCCTGTCGAATTAATCCATTGGATCTTGGGAATGGATGGTCGATTAACAAAGAACATGAATTTGACCTTCCAGTTGGATTTGGTCATAGAGTGGTTTCTATTTTGTCACCCACATGAATATTAACGATGACGCATTGATGTTCCACGTGGAACATTTTCTATCATCTCGTTCGACCATATCTTCAGAATCTGTTGAGAGAGGGGCCTAGAGCCACGCTGCATATGAAAAAGATTATCGCAGTAGCCAATCAGAAGGGTGGAGTAGGCAAGACAACCACGACGATCAATCTGGCGTCGGCGATTGCTCTGGAGGGAAGATCTGTCCTCTTAATCGATCTAGACCCCCAGGGAAATGCAACGAGCGGTCTTGGAATTGATCCACGCTCCTTGAAAAAAACAGTCTATAACTGCTTGATTAAAGATACAAAATGTGAATTTGTCCGAGTGAAAAGTGCCATCCATGGTCTCACGGTCCTTCCGGCTAATGCAGATCTTGCTGGAGCAGAAATAGAACTCGTAAATGCCACCGGTCGAGAAACCCATTTGAAAGATGTGATCGGAGAGATCGTTGAACAATATGATGTGATCTTTATCGATTGCCCGCCAGCGCTTGGGATTCTCACAGTCAATGCCCTCACCGCAGCCAGTTCTGTACTCATCCCCGTTCAGTGCGAATATTATGCAATGGAGGGACTCACTAGACTGTTAGGCAGTATCGAGCGAGTGCGCCAATCCTTTAATCCTGATCTCCATATCGAAGGAATCGTCTTGACAATGTTTGATGCCCGCAATACATTGGCTCGCCAAGTTGCCGATCAAGTGCGTTCGCACTTTACGGAAAAGGTCTATCGCGCGGTTATCCCCCGCAATGTCGCGCTGGCAGAGGCTCCGAGTTATGGCCGGCCCGGCATATTGTATAACGCAGCATCAGCCGGTTCGCAGGCCTACGTTGCTCTAGCCAAGGAGTTTCTAACTAATGGAAAAGAAAGCGCTCGGTAGAGGACTCGATGCTCTCCTGCCGTCTGTGGCTGTGAACCAGCCGATTGAGGCCAACGACGTACAGCACATACGAATTAGTGACATTGTTCCCAACCGGTATCAGCCCCGGCATCATTTTGCCCCCGGAGAACTCGCTGAATTGGCAGCCTCTATCAAGGAGAGCGGTATCCTCCAGCCCATTATGGTGCGCCGCAAAGGCGATGGGATCTTTGAGCTCATCGCCGGTGAGCGACGATGGCGCGCCTCAAAAGAAGCTGGTCTTGAAACGATCCAAGCTGTCGTCAGGAATTGTAGCGATCAAGAGTCTTTGATGATCGCCTTGGTGGAAAATATACAACGAGCGGATTTGAATCCGATGGAAACGGCCCGCGCCTATTCACGGATGATAAACGAATTTGGACTAACGCAAGATGCCATTGCTCAGAAAGTTGGGCGCGACAGATCCTCAGTCGCCAACGCAGTGCGCCTGACACAGCTCCACCCGGAAGCCCAGAAACTCGTTGAGAACGGGACACTATCAGCCGGCCATGCAAAAGTTATCCTTGGCCTGGAGTCCCCTGAACAACAGATGCAGATATCCACAATAGTGATCTCTCATGGACTTTCTGTGCGAGAAACAGAAAAACTCGTTGAATCTTCACTAGTTAATAAAAGGCGCACCCGCAAGACCCAGGTAAATTCTGACTGGACTGCGCTCGAAATGCGATTGCAGAAGAAACTCGGGACAAAGGTGCATATCGTGCCTAGAGGGCAGGGTGGGACAATAACGATTCAGTATTTCTCCGCAGAGCAATTGGATGGTATCGTCGAGACTCTGCTCTCAGAGTAGACCTCGCTCCATTTCAGTTGCATCGAGCACACTGGGAAAGGACATACTTCTTGCTTTTCCATAAATTTCCGCTACATTTGCTACCTGAAGAGACCGATACAACTACAATCGCGTACACAAACACTCACTGCACTTAATTTGGCCGGACAGGATGAGGAGGAGATCCATATGTGGAAGCCTGAGAAGCAAGATGGTACAGAGGAAAACGGGCCGAGCCTCACGCCCGCACGAGTAGAAACGAGGGAAGATGTCAGCGCCTTCATCGGAAAGGGTGTTGATTTCAAAGGCTCCATTTCCTACACGGGAACGGTACGAATCGATGGATCTCTTGATGGCGAGATCACGACCGATGGTGTGCTGCTGGTCGGAGAAGAGGCTGTTCTCAAGGCAAAGGTAACGGCAGGAACCCTAATCTGTAAGGGAAAGATCACCGGAGATATTCATATAAAAGAGAAGCTCAAACTGAGAGCTCCCGCTGTCATCAACGGGGGCGTGAAAACCCCCATGTTGTCGATCGAAGAAGGCGTGCTCTTCAACGGCACACTCGAAATGACCCAAGGGGCTCGAGACACGCAACGAGAGCCTGCACTTCGGGCCGTGACCCAGTCGGACCAACCGTCCGTCAAGCGAGTCGCCAACTAACGCCTATTTCACGGTAGTTGTGCATCGAGACATTAGTCACGGTTGATGCGACCTCCTGCCGAGACACCTTGAGAACACGCCGCTTTTAGGCGGCGTGAAAGGAGCAGACGACAGTTATGTGGGCCATGAGCGAAAAGAGTGCTCAGGATAGCACCGACAGTGAGAACTTTACTTTTCTCGGGAAGGGTGTCGACTTTAAGGGCGTCATTCATTTTAACGCAACGATACGCATTGACGGAAAAGCTGAAGGCGAAATCCGAACCACCGGAACCTTGATCGTGGGGGAACATGCGGTGATCAAAGGGATGGTATCCGCGAAAACGGTGATCACCAGTGGAAAAATCAACGGAACTGTCACCGCCGCTGAAAAGATCCAGATTCTGAAACCGGGCATACTCATCGGCGACATTCGCACCCCCGCCATTGCCATCGAAGACGGAGCCCATTTCCATGGAATGTGCGACATGGGCGCCCATAAATGGGTGGAGGAGGAACCGCCCTCACCTAATAAAAACGTCTACGATCTGACTTCCCATCGCGGGAAAATTCGTGCTTCTGACCTCTAGTCACATTCCTCATGCCCCTCTGCTATGCGGTCATGAAGAATCCGGGCTAGCTCTTCTCACGGCCCTCTCTGTACAATAGCACTCTATGAACCGTCAGACTGTTCTCCTCGGCATGAGTGGCGGAGTCGATAGCTCCGTCGCGGCAGCGTTGCTCGTTCGTCAGGGCTACGACGTGCACGGCGTCACGCTCCAGGTCTGGGAACATGAAGACGAAACCGCGGCCGCTTCAAAAAAGTGGCAGGAGCGTGGATGTTGCAAGATTGGGATCGCCAAACATGTCGCCAAGACGCTCGGCATCCCCTATGAAGTCATCGATAGCCGGGATACATTTCGAACAAAAGTCATCGAGGACTTTCTCCATGGATACACCCATGGCATCACTCCCAATCCCTGCGTCCGCTGCAACGAACGGATCAAGATCCAGGGCCTGATCGCTCTGGCTCAATCAAGGAACATTCCGTATGTCGCCACCGGCCATTATGTGCGGGTACACAAACAAGACGGAACCTGTACGCTCCATCGTTCCGTCGATTTAAAGAAAGACCAGAGTTACTTTCTCTATCGGCTCAATCCTATCTGGCTCTCACAACTTCTGTTTCCAGTTGGCGGCATGCAGAAAACAGAAGTATGGCAGGAAGCGGAGGCGCTCGGCCTCCCCGCTGATGAATTGAAGGAAAGTCAGGAGATTTGCTTTGTCAGTCACGGAGACTATCGCACCTTCATCGAAAGGGAGCACCCCCAGGCCAAGAAGCCGGGATCCTTTATCGATGAAACAGGTCGTTCCCTAGGCCAGCATGAGGGCATTGCCTTTTATACTCCAGGGCAACGCCGTGGGCTCGGTGTCGCCACAGGCCAACGCCTCTATGTCCATTCTGTCATCCCCACAACGAATACGGTCATGCTCGGCCCCGAAGAATCTCTCTATCGAAGCGCCTGCGACGTAAGCGATCTCAACCTCTTTACATCATCGTTTCAGAACGGGCCGACTGATGCCGAGGTCAAGGTCCGGTATGCCACACCGACGACCCCGGCAACCATCTACCCATTGAACTCCTCTACCCTTCGCATCCAGTTCCATAAACCCCAGCGCGCACTAAGCCCTGGGCAATCTGCCGTCTTTTATCAAGACAATCAAGTCTTGGGAGGGGGCATCATTCAACCGTTCTAACGTCTACCCGAAATTCCGGCAATACCTTCCCTTGACTTGATCCAGACCCTTCGTATAGCCTCTCCCTACGGTAATGGTCCCGACAGTTTCCCTGCTTCATCACGCATTTGAGGTTCGACATGTTCGGTTCGTTCGGCTGGATGGAATTACTGCTAATCCTGGTCATTGTCCTCATCATTTTCGGCGCCGGCAAACTGCCGCAATTGGGCGAAGGACTTGGAAAAGCCATCAAAGGATTCAAGAAAACCGTGCACGAAGCGGACGCCATAGACGTCACGCCGGCTGAACAGTCTCAACAAGCCCAGGGTGTTTCAGCCAATGCGGCCGCCGCACAACCGGAAGCCGCGCCTTCATCTGCGCCGAAAGCCGCACAACCAGGGCCGGTCAAACAAGGATAAGAGAACCTGAGTCATGCGACGCGAGCGGCAATTGCACGCCGCCCGAATCAATCACGCATTTCCAGCGATACACCATGTTTGGACTAGGAGCAGGCGAAGTCCTTATTATTCTGGTGATTGCGTTTCTCCTCTTCGGCCCTAAACAATTGCCGGAGGTGGGGCGGCAAGTCGGAAAAGCCTTTAAAGGATTCAAGGATGTCACGGAAGATCTGCGGAAATCCGTCGAGCCCGAGTTGAATCTCATTCAACAAGAAGTCAAAATGGCAGAACAGGACTTCCAGGCCTCCCTGAAAGAGACAGAAGAGGAAATCAACTCAGCAGCCAAACAGGTCGAAGACAAAGCAGCCGGCCAGCCGGGCCAGGTTTGATCGTGCATCATCACCACCCGCCGATACACCACTAGTCTCAAGGAACCACCGTTACGTGAGATTGTTTTTCTCGTTTCTTTTCCAACCCAGACACCGGAGGCACACCGGGCTCGGGACCCATACCTGGAACGAGCCCCTCGGCATACGCGCCTTCGTACTCGCCGTTGCGATCGGCCCAGCCATCCTCTTGGCCACCACCACGATCGTCAATGCGGCCTTCGAAATACCGGAAAACGAAAGAATCACCAATATCATCGTCATCGGCAGAGGCATTCCCCTGAAGGAGAAGTACGAGCTCTTCGATCCGAACATCGGCAGGAATTTTGACCTCAAAAATCTCTGGATCCGCGCAGACCTTCGCGTCCGTCCTGAATACAGGAACAATCTCTGTTTCGGCGGAGGGATTGGAAACGGAGGAAACTGTAACAACCCTCTGGGAATAGCCAACCACTTCACAGGCAACGCCAACGATTCGTTCGTTCAACAGATGACCCGATTGGGCATCGGTTATGACATCTCTCCCGATGTGAATTTTTATTTCGAATTCATCGATTCCCGCACCTGGGGCGGGAACGGGGATCCGATCAATCATACATGCGCCCCCGCTCTCAACACCGGCAAATCAGCCTGTTCTCTCGGGATCCGAGCCGGCTACATGCTGGTTCGCAATTTTGCCGGGGTCCCTGGCCTGGGGATAAAGGCCGGACGGCAATACCTTGTCTTCGGTGATCAAAGCCTATTGGGGCACTTCGATTGGGCGAACACCGGGTTTTCCTTCGATGGGATCATGGCGCAATACGGCACGAGTTTCATGGATTCATCCTTCGGCTGGTTCAGGCTTGCTGAGACTGATCTCCCACAGGGCGCGGCGCTCGGCAGCGGGGGCCCGAATATCAACCCGGTCACGGGACTACCGGTGACCGGCCAAGCGAGAAATGCCCATGGGGATGTCGATATGCTGGTCCTCTATAACCAGATCAAGGCCGTCCCCTGGTCCTTGATCGAACCCTTCTATATCTACTACAAGAATAATCTCGGTTCGACCGATGTCCGTGCTCAGGGTTTGGGCACCCCGAAGCATGGGAACCAAACACGGCATGTTATTGGGAATCGTATCGCCGTCAAGAAGGCCGGGTTCGACTTCTCTAATGAGTTGGTCTACCAGTTCGGCCAAATGGGTGACACCGGCGGGACGACCGAACCTTGCGGCGCGACAGGAAATCAGACGAAGTGTCTCCACATCAATGCGTGGGCGACCAGAAACTGGATCGGCTACACGTTCTATGATTGGGCCTGGAAACCCCGGTTTGCCCTGAATTTCGACTATGCCTCTGGTGACGGCCGTGCAAATTGTACGTTGAACCCGGCCTATGGAACCTGCTCCACCGCCAACACGTTCGAAAACCTCTACCCCACCAACCACATTCACATGGGCTACATGGACGTCCAGGGATGGAAAAATACTTTGACCTGGTCAGCCAATTTCCAAGCGAGACCGACAAGAGACGATCATATAGAAGTCTGGTACACCAATCTCAACCTTGCCAATGCCCAAGACAACTGGTACCGCGCAAGCCAAGGCGTCTATGTCTTTTCCAAGGTAGGGAATACGACAAAGCACATTGGAGATGAGCTGGACTTCACCTGGACCCACCTGTTCATGGACGGGAAGCTGGCTTTTCAGACATCCTTCTCCTATCTCTTTACGGGACCCTATATCCGGGAGAACCTCGGGACCAGCAAAAACCAGACCTGGGCCTATGCACAGCTCTGGTTGAATTTCTAACCGACACCTTCGAATCTGTCTCTCTCTGATTGTGGATGACCTCACACGACAGCTCAGGCGCCAATTCGGTTTCGCAGGGTTTCGGCCCGGACAGGAAGAGGTCATTCGCACCGTGTTGGTCCAGCGCGATGCGCTGGCCGTCATGCCGACCGGCTTGGGCAAGTCATTGTGCTACCAGCTACCGGCCACTCTCTTGCCGGGACTGACCCTCGTCGTATCCCCCCTCATTGCCTTGATGCAGGACCAGGTAGCAGGCCTCACACAGCGCAACATTGCGGCAGCCGCGTTTCATTCGGGCCTTTCTGAACGGGAGCGGGATCTCGTTGTGTCATCACTGCGCTTGCAACGCCTCAAACTCCTCTATCTGGCGCCGGAACGTATGCAGCATGAAGGGTTTGTACGCCTGCTGCGCTCCTGCCTCATTTCTTTGCTCGTTATCGACGAAGCGCACTGCATTTCTCAATGGGGCCACGATTTCAGACCCGACTATATGAAGCTCGGCAACCTGCGCCAGGAACTCAACAACCCTCCATGTCTCGCCTTGACCGCAACGGCCACATCACGGGTCCAAACCGACATCAGCGAGCGATTATTGCTGCGAGAGCCTCTCCATTTGGTCACCGGATTTCGCCGTGAGAATCTCGCCCTATCCGTGCGTTCCTGCGTCTCTCGTCAGGACAAACTGGCGGCGTTGGATCGCATGGTCAGCGGCTGCCAGGCAGGTTCCATTGTGGTCTATTGCGCTACCCGCCGGACCGTCGAAGAAGTGGCAGGTATGCTCAGGCAATCGCACCAATCAATCGGCTATTACCATGCTGGACTGTCCGATGAGGAACGGTCTCTCCTCCACGACGGCTTCCGCCGCGGCGCCATTCGGGTGCTGGTTGCAACCAATGCCTTTGGCATGGGCATCGATAAGGCGGATGTACGGCTGGTCGTCCATTTCGATGTTCCCGGCAGCGTCGAGGCCTACTATCAAGAAGCCGGACGCGCAGGACGAGACGGAAAGTCCGCGTCCTGCGTCTTACTGTTTCATGAGCGGGACCTGGCGACACAGGAATATTTCATCGAGCAAGCCTCACGCGACCCCGGCAACACCGGCCGCGCCGACCGTATGAGAACGCTTCTCACCGAGATGATCGCCTACGTATCCACGACGATCTGCCGCCAATTGGCGATTCTTCATTATTTCAACGATGCTGATGAACAAGCATTGGGACCCTGCAACCTCTGCGACCGCTGCGTCTCTACTCAGGCGGCAGACCGCCCAGCCCTGGGTGACGAAGATGACGCCAATGCGAAGGCCGTTTTGGAAACCATCTCGTGGTGCGGAGGACGCTTCGGAGTTAACCGCATTGTTGACATCGTCCGCGGAAGTCGCTCAAAGGTGATGCTCGCCTCTGGCGCTGAAGACTGTCCAACCTATGGCAGATGCAAAACCCGGTCGAAGATATCGGTGATTCAGCTGGTTAAAAGCCTGATCGATGCAGGCTATCTGCATATCGAAGGACTGGACTACCCAATCCTGGCTGTCACGCGGATCGGGCAAGAGGTGCTGCAGGGGAACCGCTCCCTCAATCTGGAAGAAAGACTGGGACGGACCATCCAAGCACCCCCCGACAAACCTCATCGTGAAGGGGCTATGCCGGTGGTTGTTCCAAAATCCGAGATAGTCGACCCTCAGCTCTTCGAGCGGCTCCGCCGCCTCCGTATGGAGCTCGCGGACGAAGAAGGGGTCGCGCCCTTTGTGATTTTTCACGACAAAACGCTCCGTACGATCGCCAGCCATAAACCCCTCACATCCGCTGCACTGTTGGCAATTCCAGGAATCGGCGAGACGAAAGCCGAGCGGTACGGTCGGCGTGTACTCAAACTCCTGACCGGGGAGTGAGACTCACCCTATCGACTGGAAATCATGCGCTTCGCACAGTGCGAGGCAATTAGAGATTGCCCGCCTTCCCCAACCGCTCCTGAAGCTCGCCATACGTATGCGTGACGGGAAACTGTGGAAACTCTTTGGGCAAATGGTCGGGCGGCCTGAAGAAGAATCCGGCATCCGCTTCGCCAAGCATGGCGGTATCGTTGTACGCATCCCCGGCGGCCATCGTAAAAAAGCTCAGCGACTTGAATGCGGCAACCGAATGCTTCTTCTGATTCTGCATCCGCATATGATAATTGGCAATGCGACCTGCTGCGTCGATCTCCAATTGATTACAGAACAGCGTGGGGAAGCCTAACTGCTTCATGAGCGGAAAGGCGAACTGATAAAACGTGTCGGACAGAATGATGACTTGGCACCGGTCATGAATCCAGCGGATAAACTCCGGCGCCCCTTCCAGCGGACCCATCGTACCGATGACCTCTTGGATGTCACTGATCTTCAGATTGTTCCGATCCAAAATAGCCAACCGTTGCCTCATCAATTTGTCGTAGTCGGGCATCTCGCGGGTCGTGATTTTCAATTCCTCGATCCCGGTTTTCAGCGCGACATTGATCCAAATTTCAGGAACCAACACGCCTTCCAAATCCAAGCACACGATCACGGGTTTCTGCATGCCATCACTCCTTGTTCCTCAAGATTTCGTTGGGAGGGTAGAGCCACCAGCTGCCTGTCGCTTTCCCTGATTTTCTGATTCCTTGATCCCCTGGCTTAAGAACCGCCACACCTTGTCAAGCGCCGTATCCAGGAGCCGGGAACCCTGCCATGTTCTATGGCTCTCATGCTGATGCCGTTCCAGCCAATCCAAAACAGTCGGCAGCGGAATCATTCTGGCCGGACTCTCGGTTAATTCACCCCAGAGCAGTCCCAATACGGGACCGATACGAATGGGCACAGGGATCGGCTCCACGGAATTCGCGAGCAGATCCTGGCACTGCTCCGCAGGCGAGGTGACAAGTAATTCACGGCACGCAGCAGGACGTTGTTCGTAAATCGAGCAGGCGTCATCCTCCAGGAATGGACAAGGCATCCGTAGAGCATAGTACTTCTGATTGATCGGCTCTAACGCCTCATCATCCGGTGGTCGAGAAGACTCGCCTATTTCCACAAGACGATGCCAGAGTCCCTGTGCCAGCAGGGTGGATTTCGATGACGCAAATCGCTGGGCAATACGCTGCTGCTGTTCGGTGGGTAGCAATCGAATGAATTCCGTCAAGGCAAAGGCTTCCGGCGGAGCTATCGGCACCATCATGCGACAACAGGCGGCGCAACCTTTTTGGCAGGAACGCGTCTTCCCTTCTGCGGAAGCCTGGGTTTCCTCCAGCGCCTGCGCCTCCTCTCCCAATCGCCGCATCAGAGGGACAATCGCGGTTACAGGAACAAAGGCAGTCGGTACATCCACGGCCGTCGTCAACCGGCCGGCTCTCGTGTTCAGAGCAATTTCAAACCGTTCGGTCGCTTGTATGCTCATGTCATAGCAGGAGTCTGTAAGTTCGCCTCCAAGATGGGCAAGCCCTACGCCACCTGTCCCGGCGGTCATCATAATAGAGAAGGGGCCGCAAGACGGTCAACCGTGGCGTGACAAAGCCTTGCTCCTGAACAGGAGAAATCCGATAATGCGTCATGGATCAACCACCGATCATCATGTCCGGCCATGTTATCGGACTGCTGAAAGAGTATATGCACGATCTGGTCGATCAAGCCACGCAAGAGACCAAAGCGGATGAACAATTTGGATTCAGCCAGACGCCCTATCGTCCCGATCAGGCCATTTCCGATCTCCTTGCGTTGCTGGACGACCGTATTGAATCGGAGGGCATGCAAGTCGGTCTCCCCCATAATTTTCTCCATCAGATGTGGAGCCTTTGCAACGAGGCATCCGCCGAGATCGCAGAGCGAGTCTGGCTGGAAGGAAACATCGGAAATCACATCACCAGCAAGGCACAGACCAGAGAAGTCACCTACCGGGCTTTGATCGACTTCATTGAGTCGCGTTCTCGCAAAGAAACGTGACCAATATGCCTCTGAGGGTATGGAGTGATGAACAAGAAAGGACCATGTGACGTGCCACAGACAAAGCGATACTGGCTGATGAAGTCGGAGCCTACATCGTTTTCGATCGACGATTTGATGCAGGCTCCATCGCAAACCACTTGCTGGGATGGGGTCCGAAACTATCAGGCTCGCAATTTCATGAGGGACATGGCGGTCGGTGATCAGATACTGTTCTACCACAGCAACGCCGACCCGCCGGCGGTCATGGGAATCGCCGAAATCGTCACCACAGCCTACGTCGATCCCACACAGTTCGACAAGAAGGACTCGCACTACGACCCGAAGAGCAAGCCCGCCCAGCCCAGATGGGAGATGGTAGACATCAAATATGTACGCAAGTTTTCACGCCCGTTGTCGCTGGATCAATTACGGAAAGAGCCTACCCTAAAAGGGATGGTTCTCTTGCGGAAGGGATCTCGTCTCTCGGTTCAGCCGGTCAGTCCATTGGAGTGGAAGTACATCCTATCCTTGGCACGGTAAGCCATAGACTGAATGATCAGGTACTGGCTTTCCCGTCATCCATATACCGATGTTGCCAGTCCAGCCAGGCATGTCCAAGCTCATGGGCAAGGATATAGCGCCGGCGCGTCACAGGAAGACCTTTGCGCAGATAGATGGTCTTTGTCTCGGCATCCCAAATTCCATCGGCATCCTTATCCCGTTTGTCCATCTCTACATCGGAAAGCTGCTTTACAGTAATCCGATACCCGAATGGAAGCACCACACCGCGTGGAATCCGTAACTGTCTCTTTCTTTCATTCACGATGGCACCCATTCGCCACCTCATCCTGTCTTACAGACAATTTAGCCTACCATAAAGGCCCCATTAAAATATTGATGATTTTGTGCTGTATATTCATTGGCTTACGCTACTCGATCAACCTTCACAAGGAGAAGCATTTTGACTAATGCAAGCCTTCATCCTACTGGAAGAAGCGAAGAAGGAAATGAAACATCCCGAACCCTCAGGAGCTTCGAGTAGTCACAGCACGGCAGGAGATCGCTTTGAAACTTCTTGAATGACAAAAGAGTTCAGCATCGCACGGTCGGAAGGAGTCAGAGCGCCAAACGCAATACCGGCCCTGTCCTGCCTAGTCCAAACCACAGTCCCGGCAGCTTTGATACTTTGACCATGGCCAGGCACCTCGAATCGTAACAGCGTCGTCGATCCAATCTGCAGTGGCTGAACAAGCTGACAGACCGCCATGCCTCCGACACCGATGTTGCTGGTCAGCCCATTTGCGCACGTACCATATGCCAGAGTAACGGGTGTCATGATCTCCACTCGCAACGACACGCGTAGATCTCCCGCTCTATTACAGGACGGACGATCATGTTTCCCGTACACTCGATAGACCACCATTGATTGAGATCTGTCAGCAACAGTTCCCGCTTCAATCTGATGAAGCCAAAATCGCTCGCTGAGATAGGCTGCAGTGGTGGCCACAGCCAGGATGCGGCAGGAACCAAGACCGAGAGCCGGATCGTCTGGTTCATGCGGATGACGCGACAATTGACCGGCGCAACGGACCGCCTCTCCCCTCGTCGTAAATTTAAGAAGTGATCCGCGCCCAACACACAGAGCCGCAACCTCACCGGTTGACAGTCCAATGCGCATATCAATCGGCGGAAAACCTCGATCCTGCCATCGACGATTTAAGACTTGCAGCGCTTCCCCCATGGCGACGGCACAGGCCACTGCCTGGTACGCGTCTGCCTGGATCTCATCGGAGTGTGCTCGCGGAAATGGCACACCGAAGTTGGCTTTCAGCGCATCCCCAAAGCATTGCTCGACCACGCCCCGATGATCCACAACAAGTCGGGCCATTGTGTCCAGATAGTCTGTCGTCCATGTCGTGATAATCTCGGTATCGAAAACCCCCCATTGAGGAGCAAATCCATTCATCTCTGCAAAGAGAACAGTCGCAGAGAGTTTCTGTGAACACAACCCACCACCGGGAACAAATTCCCTCCGCTGCTGCCAGATCAGGTCAGCAAGATCCGCCGGAACATGGCACGAAAACACTTGCCCGGTAAATCGGCGCTGCTTACGGGCCAACACGACAGAATCTGCCGTCATCACTACATAGCCCATGGAGAGGGCAAGAACCCCCACACTCAACGGCAACACCCAGTGGGTTGCCAGGCTCATCACGACGGCGACGAGGAGATACCCGGCTGAGAGCAAAATAACAAGCCCTAGAGACAAGGCGAGCTGAAACCGTCTGGTCATCCACACAGCGGTAAACGCCGTTACAGTGAGAAGTACGGCAGCCACCACCGGAGGAATCTGTTGGAATGTGCTTGGATACTGAGTCGGCTCAACAAAGCTGAGGGTACCGAGGGCGTTAGTCGCCGTTGCGATGGCCAATTGATTCTGAATGGTCTCGTTTGCAATCTGAGCCACGATCAACTTGTAGGCCAGGACGTCGATTCCATCGAGCAATTCCAAGAAAGAAATCAGGATGACGGTCAGCGCTATGGCGATACCGTGTATCCACCAATGTACTAAGGACCGTCTTGAATGATATTCGCTCTCCATAGAATACTGAGAGAAATGAATCCCTTACGAATCTGCTGTACGGTATCAGTGTACCTCCTTCCATCATGTGTTCCTAATAAAACTCGATTCCTGGAAGACTCGACAGACGTACGAACTACGTCGTTGTAATCCGATCAGGCACATTCGATATCACGCCGTCGACACACACAGAGAGTGCGTGCCGGATGTGTCCCGGCCTATCTGCCGTATAGACACAGACAAGCAAGCCCGCCTGGTGGAATGCATCGACCAGACGGCCTGTAGCGGTGTCGTGTCTGAGACCGACATACGCCGCTTCATATTTCGTGGCACAGGCAACCGGTGCCCGGGGCAGTCGGCTGAAAAGCACCATGAGACGGGCCTTGGGATCGGCGACTCGCACATCCCTCAACTCGTCGTGCAGGAAAGACGCATAGATGGCGGGGCCTCTGAACCCCACCGCCTTCACCGTTTCGACAACCTGCCGGGCTATTCCTTCGGCCTTGATCTCCAACATCAACCCGCATCGCGATGAGACCGCTGCGAGTACTTCCGCAAGGGTCGGGATCCGCTCACCGTTCCCCGCGTCCAGCTTCCTCACCTCATTCAGTGATAATCGATCGACGCGCCCCCTCCCGTTGGTGGTCCGATTCACGCTTGCGTCATGCAGTACGACCAGCGCGCCGTCGGCCGTACGCCGCAGATCGATCTCGACAAAGTCGACCCCCAGATCAATCCCCTTTTGAATTGCAGCCAATGTATTTTCCGGAGCATGGCCTGCAGCCCCACGATGCCCAATCCTCAATACCCGGCGCACGGACCCTCCTTCGAACCTTCGCCAAAGAGAGAGACGCAGCTGGGGTGAGGAAGTGGCGAGGCCATTCGCAAATTATGCGCATCAAGATTGCCAAGATATTCTTTCATCCGTTGTCGCTCGTGTGTCTTCACGAATTCGATCACGTTCCTGTCGATTTCCAGCAGCCCAAGACCGGGAGGGATCTCTTCCGGGCGGATGATGAACAGGTTCACGCCTCGCTCCTTGGCCATCTCCTGTGCGGCCTTGATACGATGGTGGATATACCGCTCGTTTAACCGCATGAGATCGTTCAATTCCCCAAGATCCCTCAGGGGATTCGGTTCCGCCCGAACCGTCTGCCTTGGAACATTGAGAAACATGAAAATCGTATCGCAGCTCAGACTGAACGCTTCTTCGACCGGAAGCGGGTTGGCAAGATCGGCGTCAAGGAACCGTTGGCCCTTCATTTCAACCATCTCAAAGAGGGGGTACAATGCCATGGAGGCGCGAATTCGCTGAAAGAAGAGATCCAGCTTACCCTTCTTACTTCGCGAATCGTCACGCGTATCGATCGAAACATCAGCATCTCTATTTGAAAACATGACGGTCGCTCCGTCTTCATACCGTTCGGTCAGGATATGCCAGACAATGGGGCTTGCGAGGACTTTTTGCAGATCGAATTCCCCGCCGAGCCTGGCTAGCAGGGGCAACGGGTCGAGGAACGCCTTCATTCTCTTGAATTCGAAATACTTATCCAATTCACCAAACATTTCCTGGATTTCAGGCGCTTGGACCACTCGTCGGAACGACTTGTGCGGGGACGCAAACGCGTCCATGAGGCGAAAGACGACACTGACTGCACGGCCGGCTATACGAAGCGGCATCCGCACACCTAACGAGATGACCAGCGGCAGAAACGTAACGGCTCTTCTCAGATCATGGAGAACCGAACCACTTGGCCCCCAACTTTGCGTGGCCTGTGGGACAACCCCCAAGAGATGGGCCAATCGCTCCCGGAGAAATGGATGGACCTCATAGATCGCATCCGGAGAGTTGATATACTTTTCCCAGACGCGCAGAGTCTTCTCCGCTCCGGCGACACCTGGTTGTTCGACGAATCCGAGGGCATTACAGGTTCCAGCAGAAGCGCTCATAATGTGATCAGGAGTGAACCCCGCCTTGACCAATTCTGTTGCGGCGACCGCCTGGAACAAGGCCTTGCAGCCACCTCCACAAAACACGAAGAGAATCTTCGCGTACTTATTCGAAAGATCGTCACCCATAGGCCATCTCCGAATCCCTGCGACCAGAAAGCCCGCCCCGTTCACACCAGACAGCCGGATTCCGCAACGCCCTTCTCTTTGCAACCATGCCTTGGGCAGAAAGGCCTGAGTCGATGAATATGTATGACATCTGTATCGTCGGCGCCGGTGTCGTAGGCTGCGCCATCGCAAGAGAATTGGGCCGGCGGCGGTGGGACAGGCCGCTTCGTATTATCGTTCTCGAACGAAACCAGTCCGCAGGATTGGAAACCAGCGGGCGCAATAGCGGAGTGCTCCATAGCGGCATCCATGAGAACCCACATTCATTGAAAGCTCGATTGGCCCACGAAGGCAGTGCCCTGGCCGTCTCATATGCGACGGAACGGGGCATTCCGCTGCTCAACACGGGCATGATCATCGCTGTTGCATGGGAGGACATCCGTCGGGGTCTTTGGAAGGAGGCCTCTTCGCTACGACGACTGTGGTTCAATGCGTGGAAAACAGGGACTCGAGTCACGTTCGTAACTGCCTCGAGGCTCCGCGCCTGGGAACCGAGCCTCCACGCCTGCTGCGGGATCGTCATTCCGAGCGTCTCCGTCATAGATCCTCAGGCCTTCGTCCAGTCACTCAAGGCTGATGCAGAAGAAACCGGTTCCGTCTTCGCGTTCAACCATCCGGTGACCGGTATCCAGGACGACGGAAGGGCCTATACCCTATCGACCGATCGCCAAACCATCCATGCCACCTGCCTCATTAATGCAGCCGGTCTACATTCCGACCACATCGCCAACCTCGCATGTCATTCCGAACTCTATACCCTTCAACCCATCCGCGGTGAGTATTACGAGGTCGTACCCCCTGAAAAGCGCGCGCTCGTGAGACGACTCATCTATCCGGCTCTCCCGCCACAGGCCACCGGCAAAGGGATACATTTCAGCCCTCGTCCAGATGGGCGATTATTCATTGGACCGAACGCGGTGCCTGTCACCGACAAACTGAATTATACGTCCACCAAGACTCCGCCAGGCCTGTTCATCGAAGCCGTGCAGAAATTCCTGCCTGCTTTGGAAGAACAGGATCTTCGATGGGCCTACGCAGGAATCCGTCCCTGCGCCATCGCTGCGGACGGGAGTAAGCGCGATTTCATCGTCTCAACGGACCGGGCAGAACCGCCGCTCATCAACCTCGTCGGAATCGAGTCACCCGGTCTCTCTGCCTCCCTGGCACTGGCCCGTCACGTCGTCGATCTGCCTTGCATCCAACAACGTTTCCGTCTCTAAATCCCTCAGCCCGGCGACGCCGATGAATGCTGGTTCTAGGGAAGGTCTGATTAATTCCCGTTTTCGATC
>FRDC01005073.1_pt1 | contig 48956 bp, 40 predicted proteins | sample 1106171 | NCBI WGS metagenome assembly FRDC01 (sample SAMEA3930566, study PRJEB13176) | freshwater metagenome | biome: Drinking water system; feature: drinking water; material: water | place: Singapore | collected 2014-12-20 | reverse complement strand
ACAAAACTTGATCAGCCGTGAACGTCCACTCGTGGTTGGGATCTAAAACCGTAATATCTGCGGGCGCGCCCACCTTCAAAGTGCCATAAGGCAAGTTCAGTAACTTTGCGGGACCCGTTGTCAAAGACTCGAGCCAGCGAGTCCGCGAGACAACTCCGTCGTGCACCAGCTTCAGCGAAAGCGGCACTGCCGTTTGCAATCCAATAATGCCGTTGATGGCTTGATCGAACTCAACCGCCTTATCGGTGATTCCATGAGGCGCGTGATCGGTCGCGATCACATCGACATACCCTTCCGCGAGCGCCTTCTTCAAGGCTTCGACGTCCCGTTCTTGTCGGAGGGGCGGAGCCATCTTGTAATTCGTGTCGTACCCTCGAACCGCTTCTTCGGTGAGAGTGAGGTGATGAGGCGAAACTTCTGCAGTGACAGGAAGCCCATCTTCTTTTGCACGCATCACATGTTGGAGAGCAACCATTGTGGAAATATGGGCAATGTGAATCGGCGTCTTCGTCAGGCGACAGAGCGCAATCTCACGGGCCACCATGATCTCTTCAGCAGCTGCAGGATTTCCACGCAGCCCGAGTTCATTGGAAAGAGCGCTTTCATTCATGGCGCCCTGGCCGACTAAGTTTGCATCTTCTGCATGGCTGATCACAGCGACACCAAAAGTTTTGGCATAGTCCATTGCCTTCCGCATGAGATAGGAGTTCATGACCGGCATGCCATCATCACTGATGGCAACGGCACCTTCAGCTACCATGCCGCCAATTTCCGCGAGCTCTTGTCCCTGTAAACCCTTACTGACCGCACCGATTGGGAACACTCGGCAAGAGGCTGTGGCCTTGGCTTTATCGCGAATCAGAGCGGTAATATAAGGAGTGTCGTTCACGGGCGAAGTATTGGCCATGCAAGCGACAGAAGTAAATCCGCCTGCAATCGCTGCGCGGGTTCCCGTTTGAATCGTTTCTTTGTACTCGAGGCCCGGCTCGCGCAGGTGAACGTGCACGTCGATCAAGCCAGGGAGAATCCAAGCCCCTTTAGCATCAAAAGTCTTTTCAGCCTTCGACGCTGGAATTTTTCCGGGCTTATCGATAGCAGAGATTTTTCCGTTCTCAATGAGGAGGTCGCCCTCCGAGTCCCATTTTTGGGAGGGATCGATGATGCGACCGCCGCGAATCAACCAGCTAGACATTCACACCTCGACTCTTCAGCCATTCCTGAGTTTTTTCTGGAGCACAGACGCTAGCCAAAACCGCCATCCGCACCAGCACCCCGTTGGAAACCTGATCCAAAATCACGGAATGTTTTCCGTCCGCAACTTCGGTGTCGATCTCGACACCTCGATTGATTGGCCCAGGATGTAAAATAATCGCGCCCGGCTTAAGCAGCTTCACACGTTCCTTATTGATTCCCCAAAACTTGGAGTATTCTGCGACCGAAGGAATCTGCATTTTATTCTGACGTTCGAGCTGAATTCGAAGGGCCATGACGACGTCTGCGTCTTTCAATAACTTCTCGGGCCTATAAGCGTAATCCACTCCCAGAACTTCAGGAGAAGGTGGCAACAACGTGGGGGGGCCACAAACTGCGACCGAAGCTCCCATCTTCCTCAACAAATAGATATTCGATCGAGCCACGCGGCTGTGAGCAATATCGCCCACAATCACCACTCGCTTCTTTTCTATGCTGCCCAATTTCTCTTCGATGGTCAGCGCATCAAGCAGAGCCTGCGTGGGATGCTCATGAAATCCATCTCCGGCGTTTACCACCGGAACACTGACAAACTTGGATAAGAAGAGCGGACTTCCCGCAGAAGCATGGCGAACCACCAAGCAATGCGGTTTCATCGCCTCAATATTTTTTGCGGTGTCGATGAGTGTCTCGCCCTTTTTCACACTGGAATCAGGAATCGACAAACTCATGGCGGATGCAGCAAGAGTGCGGGTAGCCAACTCGAACGAAGCCCGCGTCCGAGTGGAGGCTTCAAAAAAGAGGTTCACGATCGTGCGACCTTGAAGAAGGGGAATGTTTTCGCCCTTCTTCACCACCGGAGCAAAGGCCTTCGCAATCTGCAGAAGTTTTCGAATTTCTGCAGCATCCAGATCCGCGATTCCTAAGAAGTGCTTAAGTGGCTTTTGCACCGGATTCCTCTCGGGGTTGAATTCTCTTAAACATACGCTCAAAACGGATTCTTGAGAACCAGCTTCCTCCGGCTCCGGCCGGCTCAATGGAGAGCCAAATCCAAAGCGCTCGGGCTTTGACCGCTGAAGCTGGGACCAATCCCCAGCCTCGAAGACGTCGGAGATCTTTGCCCTGGGTTCTCAAATCTCCCAACACAAATACAAAACCCTCGGGAACCTTTTCGGGTCCGTAATCTTCCAAAGTCGGTGGTTCCCAACAAATATCGTAACTCGCTCGGGGCGGGTTTTCTTTACCGCAGTTAGCCCGAGTGTCGCCTGCCGATGTGATGTCTTTATTATTGATAGAGAGTCGCCCCGCCTTTAACTCAATGACATCACCGGGCCTTCCCACTACGCGTTTAATAAAATCGCGACCCGGATCTTCCGGGGAGGAAAAAACCACCACCTCGCCATAAGAGGGGAGGGACTTTCCGGATGCATAGGGCCACTTCGCTACGAAAATCGTATCGCCCGCCTCTAAAGTCGGGCGCATTGCGGGGCTTGGAATTCTGTACGCTTCAAAAAGATAGCTGCGAATGAAAATGGCGATGAGAATCGCAACAAAAAGGGCGATTCCGTATTCCACCGCCAAATGGGCCAATGAGTCGCGATCCTTCTGGAACCATCGCTTGAGCTCATTGAGTTTTTCAAACCGCATTTTTAATCCACTTTCAATACAGCCAAGAACGCCTCCTGTGGGATCTCGACTGTTCCGATTTGCTTCATGCGCTTCTTACCTTCTTTTTGTTTCTCAAGAAGCTTGCGCTTACGGGTGATGTCCCCGCCGTAACACTTCGCTGTGACATTTTTTCGAAGGGCAGAAATGCTTTCGCGCGCGACGATCTTAGAACCAATCGCAGCCTGAATCGCGATTTCGAACATCTGCCGATCAATGAGATCCTTCATTTTTTTTGCCAAATCTCTTCCGCGATAGGCCGCCTTGTCCCGATGAATGATTACCGAAAGCGCGTCCACCGCCTCCCCATTGATCAAGATATCCAGCTTCACCAGATCCGCGGGACGGTAATCGGTGAGCTCATAATCCATGGAAGCATAACCCTTAGTGATACTCTTCAGACGATCGTAGAAATCAAAGACCATTTCGTTCAGCGGCATCTGATAGACAAGCGTGACGCGATCGCTGGTATGGTAATCCAGTTTCTCTTGAGACCCGCGCCGTTCGTTCAGCAATGCCATCATGGCGCCCACATATTCAGCAGGCATGTGAATGGTAAGCTTGATGTAAGGCTCTTCAATCATTTCGATTCGTGTCTGATCCGGAAGCTTGGCAGGATTGTCGACCCAAAGCACTTCGCCGTCAGTTTTCTTCACTCGATAGATGACTGATGGAGCGGTGGTGATCAGGTTGAGATTGTACTCGCGCTCGAGACGCTCTTGCACAACGTCCATGTGCAGAAGCCCCAAGAATCCACAGCGAAAACCGAAACCCAGCGCGGTCGAAGTTTCAGGCTCGAAACTCACAGCAGCATCATTCAGGCGCAATTTCTCGAGCGCTTCTTTGAGATCATTATAGTCATCCGCATCGATGGGATAAACGCCGCAAAAAACCATGGGCTTCACTTCTTTAAAACCACCGAGTGGTTCTTTCGCGGGGTTGAGGGCGTCCATTACGGTATCGCCTACCTTCATATCGCGCACGTCTCGAATTCCGCAGACGATGGCTCCCACCTCGCCGCTGGCAATGACGTTCACGTCAGAAAACTTTGGAGTGAATACTCCAACTCGCTGAACTTCAAACTCCTTACCGACATGATAAAGGCGAATTTTGGTATTCTTTTTAATCGAGCCCTCGAAGACTCGGCAGAGTGCGATCACGCCCTGATAAGGGTCGTACCAACTGTCGAAGATCAGAGCTCGCAAAGGTTCCTGATCCGCATCTTTTGGAGACGGAAAATACTTAATCACCGCCTCTAAAATTTCATCCACGCCCTGGCCGGTTTTGGCACTGCAGTACACAGCGTGCGTGGTGTCGACCAACCCGATCATCTCGTCGACTTCTTTTAAAACCCGGTCGGGATCCGCAGAGGGCAAATCAATCTTGTTTACGGCCGGAAAAACTTCGAGGTTAATGTCGAGCGCCATGAATACGTTCGCAAGAGTTTGCGCCTCTACTCCCTGAGAAGCATCGACCACCAAAATGGCGCCCTCGCATGCGGCAAGAGATCGAGAAACTTCGTAAGTGAAATCGACGTGGCCTGGGGTATCGATCAAATTGAGAACGTAGGTCTCGCCATCTTTGGCTTTATAATTCAACCGCGCACTCTGAGCTTTGATGGTGATTCCACGCTCGCGCTCAATGTCCATGTTGTCGAGGTACTGCGCTTCCATTTCACGCTTCGTAACGGTTCCGGTCCGTTCCAATAGGCGATCCGCCAGGGTCGACTTCCCGTGATCGATGTGCGCGATGATGCAGAAGTTCCGGATCTTTTTAGCCATGTGCGCTGAGTGGCTGCAAGCTAACAGAATTACAGCGAAAAGGTCAAGTAAATCATCTTGCACCGCACAGTATAAACTGGTATTCCCCTACCTGTGCAAAATAGTCTGGAACTCAAAATCACCGATCTTTCCCGAGGCGGAGCCGGCGTTGCCCGTACCCCCGAGGGCGAAGTCATTTTCGTTCCCCTGACCCTTCCGGGAGATCGCGTCCGCGTTCAAATCGTCGACAAGCAGAAGCGCTACTCCCAGGCCGAACTCCTGGAAGTTATTGAAGCTTCTCCAGAACGAGTGGACCCTCGCTGCAGTGTTTTTGGGCGTTGCGGGGGTTGCCAATGGCAGCACATTCCCTATCCCCTCCAGTGGAAAACAAAGACTGCCGGGGTCGAGCACGCTCTGCGTCGAGTGAGCCTGACTTCTCCCAAGCGGCCCGAAGAATTTCCCGCTGACCTGACCTGGGGATACCGAAACCGCATTCAGCTTCGCGGTCTCAGAACGGATCTCGGATTTTACGCCCGCAGGAGCCACGATCTAGTTCCCATCGCTTCGTGTCCTGTCGCTCGGCCCGAAATCAACAAGGCGATCGATAGCGTTCGCACCGAAGGACAAGAACTCCCCCAGCAATACAAAGTGGAAGTAGAAGTCCTACCCGATGGCAGTGTCGCTAAATCTTGGAACTCGCGGCATGCGAATTTGGGATTTCGTCAGGTTCACGATCAACAGAATGGCAAACTCGTGAACTGGATTCGAGAGAATCTCACTGCTGGACGACCGCTTCTAGACCTCTTTGGCGGGAATGGAAACCTTTCCCTCGAGCTCGCATCTCAAATGACTCGCATCGATTGCGTAGACATGAGCACGCCGCCTGTTCGACCAGAATCCACGCCCGAGAATTTTCACTTTCATCGATCAGGTGTTCTTCCCTGGTTGAAAAAGAAACAGCGATCAACAGAGGCGGTAGAAATCTCTGCAATCGTCGACCCCCCGCGTGAAGGTTTGGCAGAAAACACGGGGGAGATCCTGGCAAGTTTGAAGCAATTGGGGGTAACGGAAGTGATCGCTGTCGGGTGCGATCCTGATTCTTGGGCTCGAGACCTTTCACACTGGACTAAAAAGGGTTGGAAGCTTCAGAAAATCGCTCTTTTCGACTTTTTTCCGCAGACTCCTCATATCGAGTCTGTGGCCCTTCTTCGCCTTTGACACTCGGTCAAATGCCTTTTACTTTTAAACAATGACTTTAAAGAATCAGATCCGGTTGGCAGGCCTGGGATTGAGTCTCGCTATGCTTCTTTTTGTTTCATGCGCGACCACCCAAACCAGTGAAGATGAGCCCAGAAAAAACCTTTCGAAACATGACAAGGCCATGCTCCACCTTCAAGTTGCGAACGCTGCCATCATGGAAGGTGACATTGCGGCTGCCTTTCAAAATTTAAAAGCTGCCGAAGAACTGGACTCCAACATTCCTGAAATTTTTCACTCACGCGCAGTAGCCTACAGTCTGAAGAAAGAACTTCCGGCAGCAATTGCTGCTGCGAGAAAAGCCCTGGAAATTCGCCCTTCCTTCACAAAAGCAGCAAATACTTTGGGCAAGCTTTTAATGGACAACGGCAGCCTCAACGAAGCAGAAAAATATTTACTGCAAGCTTCAGCGGACGAAACCAACAACGAAGCGTTCAAGGCAGACACAAATCTTGGAATTCTTTATTACAGAAAATCTGAATATAAAAAGGCGGAAAAGTTTTTAAATCGCGCCATCCTTCAAGGAAAATTAGGCTCCTGCGTTGCTCACTACTATCGCGGCCACCTTGCTCTGAAAGACGGAAAGTTTCAAAATGCGATCACCGACTACGAAAAGGCCACTCAGAAAGTTTGCGCCAATTTCGGTGAAGCACACCTCGCATTGGGGATTGCCTACGAACGCAATCACGAACTTGAAAAAGCGCGAAAAAAGTTTCTCTCGATCGACCAAACATTTCCTAAATCCAAAGTTGCAGAACAAGCTCTGATTCGACTAAAAGCCATACCGTGAACCTAGACACCACCCGACCCTCCGGAAGCAGCCTCGGCGAATTTCTCCGACAAGAGCGTGAACGCAGAAGTGTCACGATCGAACAAGTCGCGTCTGCCACGAAGATCAGCGTCCGCATTCTTTATTCGCTCGAGTCCGACCACTACGCGGAATTGCCAGCCGTTCCTTTTATTCGGGGTTTTGTTACGTCTTACTGCCGATTCGTAGGCCTAGATCCCAACGAAACGCTCACTCGTTACGACGACTTTATTCGGCAAAAAGCCAAAGAACGCCCCAGCAAAGAAACGGGCAAGGCGGGGTACGCTTTTGAAAGAAAAGAAGGCGAACAAAATCGCACCATGCTCTGGGTGGTGATGGGTGGGTTCGTAATCATTGGCGGCTTGATGATGGTAATTTTCAAACCCGCTCTTCGACACTCCCGCCCCTCTCACGTAGAAAGACTTCGCAACGCCCATGGAACCAAGGGAGCTCCCGCGGTTCCGACCGTAGGAGACGTACTGCCCAGCGGTGCACCTTCGGCCTCCGCATCTCCGTCGCCGTCTGCATCGGCATCACCGAGCGCGAGTGTTAAACCGAGTCCGTCACCCACACCGTCGAAACCGGCTCCATCGCCTTCGCCAAAACCGTCTCCTAAACCATCGCCCACTCCATCTCCGAGTGCGATCGCAGAAGCAGGGGCTGCGGCAGCACTTCCCACGAATGGCAAACCCGACACCATTAACTCGGGCGCCGATTTAAGAATGCAAGATGTGAAGTACAAGATCATCTTCAAGGCCATCGAAGACGTTTGGGTTCGTTACCGCGTGGACGACAAGAGTCAGATGATGTTTCCGCTTCGTAAAGGAAGAATTCTGGTCCTGAAATGCCGAAACATTATTCGTTTCCAAGTTTCAGATCCTGAAATGGTGACCTTCAATGTGAATGGTCGAGGTACGAATACGGTGGCCAGCAGTGAAACACTGAGTCAGCGCCAGCAGACTCCCACTTTGATCTTCCCGCCCGAGAAGGGGAACGAAGAACCTTTCCCAGGCCAGAAGCCACTTCCGAAGATTGTACCCGGTTCTTCACGCGCCGCACCAGCCTCAGAGACCCCGGAACAATAAGTTATCCACACACAAATGCCTACTTATCCACACGTCTTATGTCCTTGATACTTATTAATATTTCGTCTTATATTGCCTTTTTTTCGCCTCTCATCAGAAAGTTATCCCCAAAACCTTACGGGGAGCGGTTCTTCAAGGAAATGTCAGAACTCTGACAGCGAAACTTCAAGACTGTGTAGCTTTTTTGTAACGATACAAAAAAAGTTCTCTAATTACTGCCGCTAAAACTAGCTACTGAAGCCCGGACTCAGAGCATTTCCATTTGGAATATTTCTAAATTCCGAAGAGATCGCTTCAAAGCAGAGCGTACGAGTTAAGATGAGTCTCGACACAATCGACGACTAGTATGCGTTTTTATTGATGAATCCACGCCAAAGAGTCAGCACTAGAATCTTCAAATCTAAGAAATAAGACCAATTGCGAATGTAATACAGATCGCACTCAATTCGACGATCGAGGGCCGTGTTGCCTCTCCATCCATTGATTTGCGCCCAACCCGTGATGCCTGCCTTCACTTTATGTCTCAACATGTAGTGAGGAATTTCATTTCGAAACTGCTGAACAAATACCGGACGCTCGGGCCGTGGACCGACGAGAGACATTTCGCCTCTCAACACATTCCAAAATTGCGGAAGCTCATCCAAACTCGTGGCGCGTAAGAAACTGCCAAACCAAGTTCTCCGAACATCCCCCTTCTGAGCCCACACTGCTCCGGTTTCGTTTTCAGCACCCTCGCGCATCGAACGAAACTTCAACATCCAAAAGGTTCTGCCATCTAACCCCATGCGCTCTTGCTTGAAGAACACCGGCCCCGGTGAAGTGACGCGCACTAAAACCGCCAACAATAAAAGAACGGGAGAGAGAACAATCAAGGCCACGCCCGCAAGAATGAAATCGGTAAAGCGTTTCGCAATCGATCCCCAGCCATCTAAAGGAGAGTCGTTCAAATTCACCAACGGGAGGCCGTCAAAATCTTCAATCGCGCAGCCCAAGGTCACATACTCGTGAATGTCAGGGACCAACTGAATGTCGACGGTTTCGTCACGAAGAGCCCGCAAAATCTCATCTAAATCGGCGTAGTGCTGCCGAGAGAGAGCGATCAAAACTTGATCGACGTCCAGCTCTCTCACGAGTTCTCGAATGCGGGTGTAATCACTTCCGTAACGAGCCAAGACTTTCTTGCCCGAGACGAGTTCAGAAGGAGAACTCTGATGGGTCACGACTCCCAAAACGCGAAGACCGAGTTCTGGAAATTTATCGGTCTTATAAATGAGCGACTCCATCGAACCGCCTTCACCGATGGCTAGAACATGCCGCAGGTTGAAACCCCGACTGCGCAAACTTCTGAGAGCATTTCGAACAATCAATCGGCACGCCACTAAGAGGAAGGCCCCCGCCACAGCGAAGTAAATAATGACGCCTCGAGAATATTTGTACTCACTAAAGAGATAGGTAATCGCGATGAAGAAAAGAAGCGCAACCCCATGGGCCTTCAAAATCAGATGGGCCTCGTCCGTCCGGCGAAGAATGCGCCGGGATTGATAGAGTTTCAGAGACGAGAAGACAGAAATCCAAAGAACAACAATGAGCGGTGTCAGCGCGGCATAGGTCTGAAAGGCCGGAAAACCCTTGGTTGTCTCAAAAAACGGGAGGTTAAAACGCATCCAATAGGAGGCTAACCAGGTCAGGCCAATGACTACGGCGTCAAAGACCCGAAAAAGCCCCCCAACCATCTGGTGATACCGCTTCAACATAATTGAACCCTATGTTAAGAAAATCGCGCTAAAAAGAACACATCTAATGCCCCCAAAGCAAGAGGTATCCACCATGTCGAAAATTCCAGCTCTCGAAGCCAAGACAGCCGCTCCGGCCAGCCATGACACGGACGTGATCGGTATCTATCAAGACTCCAAAAACAAAGGGCCTTATGCAGCCGATGTGGAAAAACTTTTAAAACTGGGCGTGTTTAAATCCAAGGCGGGACAAGTTCAGTTTTTACGATTTGCGGGAAAAAGTGGCGCCGACAACGTTGCCATCGCAGGCTTGGGTGCGAAAGCAGATCTCACCGAAGAAAAACTTCGTTCCCTCGGCGGTTCTCTTTGGGCACGACTGAGCGCAGAAAAATCGAAGAACATTTGCGTCCACCTCGACACCTTTTTGGAAAAGAAGGGCAAGATGGGCTTCACCGACGAGGAGTATGTCCGCGCTCTCGCGGAAGGCCTGATTCTCAATTGCTATTCCTTCGACAAATACAAAGCCTCGGCAAAAGAAAAGAAGGATGAAACGGGTCCTGAAAAAATTACTTTCCTCACTTCGAGTGGCAGCTTAAAGCGCAAGCTCGAAACCGAGCTCGCCAAGATTGAAGTATCCGGCACCATCATTAACATTGCACGCGACTGGTCGAACGAGCCTTCGAACGTCGGCACCCCCGAATTTTACGCCAAAGAGGCGATGCGCCTGGCAAAGCAATACGGCCTAAAATGCAAAGTTCTTTCTGAAGCAGAAGCGCGCAAAGAAAAAATGAATCTCTTCTTAGGTGTGGGCCAAGGATCCGAGCGCGAAGGAAAAGTAGTGGTGGTGGATTACACTCCTAAGAAAACCAAGAACGCAAAAACGATTGCCCTGGTGGGAAAAGGAATTACTTTCGACACTGGAGGTATTTCCATTAAGCCGTCCATGCGCATGGAAGAAATGAAGCATGACATGACCGGAGCAGCGACCGTGATGGCGGCGACTCTGCTTGCAGCGGCGTGGGAAGTGCCAAATCGCGTTGTTGCTTTCATGGGTTTCACGGAAAACATGCCCGATGGCGATGCCATTACTCCGGGCAACGTGATTGAAACCCGCAACGGAAAAACTGTGGAAGTGATTAACACGGACGCGGAAGGCCGCCTCATTCTGGCCGATGTTTTAGATTATGCTCAAGACATTAAACCCGACGCGATGATCGACGTCGCAACACTGACCGGAGCTGTTGGAATTGCCTTAGGAAAATACTGCTGCGCGGTTCTTGGCAACGATGATTCCCTCGTGGAAACCGTCAAACAAGTGGGGGAGAATACCGGGGAGCGCATGTGGCAGCTTCCGCTCTACGATGATTACTTTGACGACATGAAGTCTGACACTGCCGACATGAGAAACTCTTGCAACGATTCACACGGCGGAACCATTCGCGGAGCGATTTTCTTAAAACAATTCATTCGCCCCAAAACTCGTTGGGCGCATATGGATATTGCTTCAACGGCGTACAATGTGTCGCACCTTTCTTACATGCCGAAGCGCGGTGCTAGCGGATTGCATGTTCGGACGCTGGCTCGATTCGCAGCGGAGTTTTAATCGATGACACCCAATCGCTTTTATATTGAAGACGCTGGCAAACACGACGGACAAGTCGTCACGGTTCGCGGTTGGGTTTACAATCTGCGCAGCTCCGGAAAAATTAAGTTTCTAGTCGCTCGCGATGGCACTGGCCTCATGCAATGTGTTTTCTTCAAAGGCGAATGCTCGGACGAAAGCTTCGAACTCTTCGGGAAACTCACTCAAGAAACTTCGATTGAACTCACCGGAAAGCTTCGGAAGGAGCCCCGATCTCCCGGCGGTTATGAAATGGGAGTGCAATCTCTGAAGATTGTCAGTGTAGCGGAACCCTACCCGATTTCTCCTAAAGACCACGGCGTCGAGTTTTTGATGGAGAATCGTCACCTCTGGATTCGAAGCTCGCGCCAGTGGGCTGCCCTCCGCGTGCGCGCTGAAATTATTCGCGCAGTAAGAGAATTTTTTGATCAGCGCGGATTCATTGGTTTCGATGCACCGGTACTCACCCCCAGTGCGTGTGAAGGAACTTCGACTCTATTTAAAACAGATTACTTTGAAGAAGAAGCGTACCTCACTCAGTCCGGCCAACTCTATGGCGAAACTGGTGCCATGGCCTTTGGGAAGTGCTATGTCTTTGGCCCCACCTTTCGTGCCGAAAAATCCAAAACCCGCAAACACCTCACCGAATTTTGGATGGTCGAACCCGAAGTGGCTTTTGCCGATCTTGAAGACAACATGCTCCTGGCGGAACAGTTCATTGAACACATTGTTCAAACTGTTCTGAATAAGCGCGCTGCAGAACTCAAAACTCTCGAGCGCGACTTGAGCAAGCTGGAAGTCATCCGAGCTCCCTTTCCGCGTCTAAGTTACGACGACGCGCTGAAAGTTCTAAAAAAACATAACGTGGAAATTCCCTGGGGCGAAGATTTTGGAGCGCCTCACGAAACCGCTTTGGGAGTGGAATTCGGAAAACCCGTTTTCGTTCACCACATGCCTGCACAGATCAAAGCCTTTTATTTTAAGCAATCAGACACAGTCGGGGGACCTGGAGTCGAAGGTACTGGAAAGTACGCTCTCGGCTGTGACCTGATCGCTCCAGATGGATACGGTGAAATCATTGGCGGCGGTCAACGAGAAGAAAACGCGGAAGTTCTTCGTCGCCGCATTCAAGAACACGGTCTGCCCGAGGCCGACTATAAATGGTATATGGACCTGCGCCGCTACGGCTCGGTTCCTCATTCTGGATTTGGTTTGGGAATCGAAAGAACTGTAGCCTGGATGACCGGAGTGGAACACGTTCGCGAAACCATTCCATATCCGCGAATGCTGAATACCTTGCGCCCGTAATATGCCTCATGAATTAAACGTAGTACTGGTCGAGCCCGAGATCCCGCAAAACACGGGCACGATTGGTCGGCTTTGTTTGGCTACAGGAGCGACTCTTCACCTGGTAGAGCCTCTCGGTTTTGATATCTCCGATGCCGCTGTGAAGAGGGCGGGACTGGATTACTGGCAATATCTGAAACTCATTCGCCACCCAAGCATTGAGGCTTTTTTAGAATCACTGCCTCCGGATGCTCCGCGGGTGTTTATTTCAAAAAAATCAGGGCCACTCCTTTACGACTATTCCTTTCAACCCGGGACTTATCTCATCTTCGGGAAAGAAACGGCTGGCCTGCCGGACTGGATCTTGAACGCCCATGCGGCCGACTCCATTCGCATTCCCATGTACGATGCCCGAGTCCGATCGTTGAATCTTTCTAACGCCGTTGGAATCTGCGTTTACGAAGCCATTCGGCAACTCGGTTACACATAATTTCTGGCTCGTCTTTACAAGGATGACGCCTGGTGCTAGTGCACCCCCAGCTTTTGGAGGTACGTTCATGATTCGAAATACTTGGATTTTATCGGTTGTTTTTGGATTCGGGCTCAGCTTGCAAGCATCGGCGGATGTTTGCGGAAGCTTCAGCAAAGGGAAGGAATACTCCGGCAACTCCCGCAGTGAGTTGCTTCAAACCTGTAAAGGAGATCCCCACAGCAGCAATAGTGATTGCGACAAATACGCTGTTTGCGACAGCGATCCGGGTCTTCGAAATCTAGCGTTTGGAATCAGCTTCACCTGCACCACCGGAAGTAACGGATTTACTTTTCCGATGACTCATCATTTTGAAATGATTGCTCGCGCGAAGGCGATTTACTCCTGCCAACAAAATCCGCGCATCAGCTACTTCGACTGCGAAAGTAACTTGGATCGTTGCGATGCGAATTATCCGAACTACGGCGGTGGCAGACCCGGATTCAATCCTCCGGCTCAACCGATCGTGGTGAACGTTCCGGCTGAAATCGGAATCGCTTCGGTTGCAGTCAATGGCTATCCTGTTACCAGTGATCAAAACGGCGGAGTGGTGAACGTTCGTCCCGGCGACGTCGTCAGCCTCACTGCCGAACTTTACAATCCCGCTGCGGGCTATGCCCCGATGGGTTTCGCACCAGAGGCATTCTTCTGGCAGAGCGATCTCGGACAGTACGACTTCTGCGACATGTCCAATTTTGATGACTGCTCAAATTCGAACTTTAGAAAAACCGCGACTGGTATTCTGTTCCGAGTCCCGTCGGGAATTGGTGCAAACTTTCGCATCAACGTTACTAGTCACTATCCCGGCGCGATCGATTCTGATGGTTACTCCGACGACGACGGAATTGAATTCAACAACATCGCCTTTACTCCGCCCTGGAATTACGTCGCTCCACCGCGAGTCGGCTGGCAGTTCTATCACTCCATTCCGGGTCGCAAGATTCGCCCGAACGGTGATCCAAACCAAGGTTGGGATCGTCCTCGCCAAGGTGGCGGCCCACGTTGGTGGAGAGGTCAAGGTCAGGGACAAGGCCGCTGGCAAGGCCAACAGTGGCAGGGTCCAGGACCCGGCCAAGGCCAACGAGACCGCGACCATGACGGCACTCCGGATTGGAGAGATCCGAATCCGAACACCCCGAACAATCCACAACGGGACCGAGACAATGATGGCACCCCAGATTGGAGAGATCGGAATCCGAACACCCCCAACTGGAATCGCGGCCGCGGTGGCGAAGGCCGAGATCAGGGACGAGGTCCCAATCCGGGTCGGGACAACAACTGGGGCCGCAATGATGGCCGAGGACAAAACCAGCCCAGTGGTCCGGCTCCGTCTCAGCAACAGCCGTCTCAGCAACAGCCGGCTCCGCAGCAGCCCACTCCCCAGCAACCGGCTCCGCAACAACCCGCTCCTGTAACTCCAACGCCGCAGGTTCCAAACGGCAACTCAGGACAGGGACAGGGCAGACCAGGCTGGCAAGGTGGCGATAGAAATAATCAGGGCCGAGAAGACCAAGGTAGAACGGATAATCGTGGACCCGGCTCGACTGGAGGAACTGATATCCGTGGCCGAGGCCCCGGCAGTCAATCCAAGCCCAGCGATCCAGCTCCCACTCAGCCAGCTCCGCAACCGGCGCAGCAACCCGTTCCCCAACAAGCTCCGGTCCAGAAACCTGCTGATAAGCCCGCGCCTCAGTCGGCTCCTCAACAGCCGGCTCCAGTACAAAAGCCTGCGGATCCAAAACCCGCCGATAAACCTGTCGACAAACCGGTGGAAAAGCCAGCTACAACGCCAGCTCCAGCAACCGCCCCTCAGCAGCCCGCTCCGACTACGGCACCAGCTCCGCAACAGCCGGCTCCAGCACCAGCCAGCGGCGGTAGTACTGCTGCAAAACCAGGCTCCAATGCCGGTGCTCAACCGTCTCAGGGAGCAGGAACTCCGACGCCGACTTCTCCGATGCCGAGTCGCACACGCGACAGCGCTCCGCCTGAGAGAAGAAAGTAGTTTTTGGGGTTAGATCGAGCCGCCGTCTCCACTTGATCCACCATCAAACTTGGTGGGATCCGAGGGAATGGCTTTTTGAATTCTGCGAATGGTATCTGTGGCCTTGCGAAGACGCTCGGCCACGGACGAAATGATGGTCTTCAGATAATCCGGCACGTCTTGGTAAATTTTATCAAGTGCGTCAAACGGAATTTCGAGAGCCTCGACTTCCGAAAGAGCGGTTGCAGAAGCGCTTCGTGGCTTGCGATCGAAGAAGGAGAGCTCTCCCAACACTTCGTTCGAATACACCCGTGCGATTTCCACCTGCGCACTCATTCGCGATTTGCGAATGGCCACCGTCCCTTTTTTGATGAGGAAAATACTCTGCGAGGGCTCGCCTTCTTTGAAAAGCACTTGCCCGGGTTTGAAGAATCTTTGGACGGCTGTCATGGGTCTTTTTCTATCGTGCCAGGGAGTCTGGATTCTCTCAAGCGAGCATTGAAAACTTCTGAGAAACTGGGCAAAATACACCTCCATGGAAACGACGTCGCTTGCGCGGCCCCAGCTTAAAAAATATTTCAAAGATTACGACACCTATCACAAGAATCCTAGCAACCGCCTCTGCCATTACATTGGCATTCCATTGATCGCCGTCACGCTTTTGGGATTGCTGGCCCTGGTCGGGGGTGATGCCTCCTTGATTCGCCTCGACGCAGGCCTGCTGCTTTGGTTGGTTTCTTTGGCTTGGTATCTTTACTTGGATTGGAAAATCGCAGTACCTTTCGGATTTTTCACTCTTGGAATGTATTTCTTGGGAAGAGCGATGCCGGTCCCCATGCTCTGGATTTTATTTTTCGGAGGGTGGTCTCTGCAGTTCTTCGGACACTATCGTTACGAAAAAAAATCGCCCGCATTTCTGAAAAATGTTGCTCACGTCTTCGTAGGTCCGTTGTGGATTTTTGCCAAGTTTTTGGACTACAAATAACTCCACCTGAGTTTACTCAGAAGAAACCCTCTGATAGCGGAGGCTAATGAAAAATCTATTCGCCCTAGGACTTGTAACTCTTTTAATTTCGTCTTCATGGACCTATGCAAAAGATCTGGAATGTGTGGATCGAACGGTTCAGGATGCCACTTTTTCTGCGACCTTTACTAACCTGGACAGCAGCAATCCAAAGGTAAGTCTATTTGTACCTCTAGAGGAAGCGACGGGAATGCGCTTTTCAGCCACGTGTATGCCAATCAGGGGAACTGACGAACCCGCTTATACCTGTAGTGTATTGACCGGGCCGAACAGTGGATATGATGTTGAACTCTACTCAAGTTCAAGCTCGGATTGGGTTTCCTTTGTTACGCCATGGCCGCCGTCTAACAAGGGAGCTCGGATTACTATACCTTGTGACAAACCGTAGAAGACTAGTTCGAACGACGAACTCCGCGCCACTTTCGTTTTCTGAAGAAGTTTCTCTTCAAACGAAAGTTTTGAAGAATATTGAAGGTGTGGTGTTCTTTCCAATAGTCCCATATCAAAAGCGCCACGCCGATCCCTTCCGCAACCACGATCTGGATCTTTCTTAAGCTCAAAAAGTGTTCCCGAAGCGAAGTGTGTTCCGAAACTGGGAAACGCCAACCCTTGAGCGGAAAGAGATAAGCAATCGACCCCGCTGCTTCCGGTTTATGAATTCCAATCTGGTCCATCACGCTATCCAGTAAGATGTGTGTGGCAACACCCAGGCAAACGGAAGAAAGTTTTCGAGATTTAGAAAAAGCGGCAACGCTCGCCATAGTCAGCAAAAAAACAAAAGTGTGACCAACGGTGCGCGTTCCGCTGATGAGTCCCAGATCTAAACCTGAAAGTCCCGTCACCGAAGCCAAACCGTAATAAAGCGGCTTGTCGATCAAATCAGGTAGAAGGGCTCCGAAAAAGAACCAGGGCAGAGAAGCTCCCCGAATCCAGGGATTTGCTATTTTTTTTCCAATCCCAAGATGCCCAAGAATAAACATAGTTTGTTCCTATTGAGTGACAACGAGCTTTCCAAAAGCGGCACGCGATTCTAACCTTTCGTGCGCCTGAGGAAGCTGATCCATCGGATAAACGTGATCAATCACGGGTTTCAATTTCCCCTGAGCTGCGAGATTCAAAATCTCATGCAGGTCACCCTTGCTTCCCATTGTAGTCCCTAAAATTGAAATGTTTTTAAAAAAGATGTGGCGGAGGTCAATCTCCACCATGGGGCCACTGGTAGCGCCACAAGTCACTAGACGCCCACCCCAGGTTAAGGACTTGATGCTCTCCGCAAAGGTTTCTGACCCCACATGATCCACAACGATGGAAACTTTCTTTCCAATCTTCTTGAGCTCATCGCGAAAACGGGTCTGCTTGTAATTGATGACATGGTCCGCACCTAGCTGCTTTGCTTTGGCAATCTTGTCATCCGTGCCCACGGTGGTGATCACTGTCGCGCCCAACATTTTTGCAATTTCAATACAAGCAATAGAAACACCGCTTCCGCCCGCGTGAACGAGAACGTTCTCACCGGGTTTGAGTTGCGCTTTTCTCACCAACATGGTCCAGGCCGTCAAATAGGGAATTAATAAAGCCGCTGCCTGCGTTACCGACAACGAAGCCGGCTTTAAAATTAAATTCGCTACAGAAACGTTGATGAAATCTGCACAACCGCCATCCATCGTTTCACCGATAATTCCGTATGAAGGACAGAGAGGGTCAAATCCGGAAAGGCAGGCTTCACAGTGGCCACAAGAAACTCCAGGAGAAACGACCACTTCTGATCCCACCTGAATTCCATCTTTTGCAAGACTTTCTGCGGATCCAGGACCTAAGGCAGCAACTTTTCCTACAACGTCGCAGCCCGGAGTCATCGGCAATGGAAATTTATGACCGGGAACGCCTTTGCGAACCCAAAGATCGAGATGGTTGAGAGCGACCGCCTGAACCTTCACCCGAACTTGCATGGGTCCTGGATCGGGAAGATCCAAATCTTTTCGCTGAAGAACTTCAACACCCCCGTGTTTTTCAATTCTCCAAGCTTTGATTTTCAATTCTTGCCCTCGGACCGAAGGAGTTGATTCACTTTCTTCGCAATCTCAGCCGCGGAAATTCCGTGTTTTTCGTAGAGCTCAAAGCCCTCGCCACTCTCTCCGAAAGTGTCTTGCACGCCGAGCTTTACCAGCTGAGTTTTCTGGCCAGCTTCAGCCAATGTTTCAGCAACACAAGTTCCCAAACCACCAATCACCGTGTGATCTTCGACAGTCAAAATCAGATTTGCATCCGCAGCGATTTTCAATGTGGTTTCAGAATCAAACGGTTTCAGACTGTGAGCATTCCAAACCGAAAGAGCGACCCCCTGAGAAGCCAACTGATCGCTAGCCTGAACCGCTTCTGCAGTGGTGGCACCCGTAGCGATACACGCAATCTTGAAGCCGCCTTTGTGAGCGGGCTTCCTCAAGTTCATGAGCTTCAACGGTTCAAACTTGGCACCGGCCGGAAAAAGATCAGGAACATTCTGACGGGTGAGGCGGAGATAGGCGGGCCCTTTCCATTCCTTCACCAAATAATTCATGATGTGTTCGGTTTCTAAGGCGTCCATGGGCTGAAACACGCCCATCGTTGGAAGTGCGCGCATGAGCGCAATGTCTTCCAATCCCATTTGACTGTGACCATCGTCACCGATTCCAACGCCCGCATGAGTTCCTACTAAGCGAACATTGGCCTGAGCATAAGCCACGCTCAATCGAATAGTGTCGTAACGGCCAGTTAGGAAACAACCGAAGCTGCACAAGAAGGGGAGCTTGCCCGTAAATGCCAAGCCAGCTGCCGTTCCAATCATATTGGCTTCAGCAATTCCCATTTCAAAAAAGCGATTCGGAAATTTCTTAGCAAAAATTTCAGACTTCGTGGATTTTGCTAAATCAGCATCAAGCACCACAATCTCCGGATGCTTTTCACCGAGCTTTGCGAGAGCTTCACCAAATGCTTGTCGAGTTGCTTTTGCCGCTACGCTTGCCATAATCAGCCTCGGCTCGCTTTCCGAATTTCATCGATCGCACGCGCGCACTCATCTGCTTTCGGTGCGACTCCGTGCCAACCAATATTATTTTCCATGAATGAAACGCCTTTGCCCTTCACCGTTCGAGCCAAAATCAAAGTCGGCTTTTTTGAACTGTTTTGAGCCGCGCGCGATTTCTCAAACGCACTCTTGATCTCGCTGATCTTGTGACCGTTGATATCGATGACATTCCAACCAAACGCTTCCCATTTATTCGCAATGGGTTCGATCGGCATGACTTCGTTCACGTGTCCATCGATCTGACCGTTGTTCTGATCCAGAATCACACAAAGGTTACTGAGTTGAAACTTGGGGGCGGACATTGCAGCCTCCCAAATCTGTCCCTCTTGAACTTCCCCATCACCTACCAAACAGTAAACACGCGAAGACTTGCCTTCCATCTTCAAACCCATGGCCATACCCTGGGCAACAGAAAGACCTTGTCCTAAGGAACCGGTCGAAGCCTCAACAATTGGGAGGCGCACGCGGTCGGGATGACCTTGAAGACGGCTGCCGATTTTGCGGAGCGTTTTAAGTTCCTCAGGTCGAATAAAACCTAGTTTAGCCAAAACCGCATAGAGTGCTGGCACCCCATGTCCCTTAGAAAGGACGAAATGATCTCGATCCGAAGCGAGCTTTCCACCGCTCACGCCCTTCATTTCAGCGAACCAAAGCACCGTCAAAATATCAATTGCTGACAGGCTGCCGCCGGGGTGTCCGGACTTCGCTTCTGTGAGCATTTCAATGATCCAAATTCTCAATTCAGCGGCTACTGAAGCCAATTCCTGATCGGTCATAATTGGGACGCACTCTACCATTAGATCTCATTGACGTCATAATCATTCTTGCTAGAGTTAGGGCATGGCTCAAAAATGGTGGGTACTTGCCGCGGTCGCCTGCGGAACTTTCATGGCGACCCTGGACTCCAGTATCGTCAACATCGCGCTCCCCACCCTCACCAAAGAACTCAACACGAGTCTCTATGAAGTGAAGTGGGTCATTATCATTTACCTGCTGGTGATCACCTGCCTGCTCCTGCCCTTCGGGAGAATTTCGGACCAATACGGCCGGAAGCGTATCTTCCAAGCGGCCTTTATTATCTTCACCCTGGGTTCGGCCATGTGCGGATTGGCCGAACAGATGACCTGGCTCCTGGTTTTTCGAGCGATTCAAGGAATTGGAGCCGCCATGCTCATGGCCAATGGCCCCGCCGTGATCACGGCTGCCTTCCCGGCAGGGGAACGGGGGAAGGCGCTTGGCACCCTTGCCATGGTCGTTAGCTCCGGCCTCATCTTAGGACCGAGCATCGGGGGAATCCTGATCAGCCGCCTGGGGTGGGAGAGCATTTTCTTAGTGAACATTCCCGTCGGCATCGTCGGATCTTTCCTCGTGCACCGATTTGTGGAGGGCGAGAAAGACCCTCGACCACTCGCGTCCTTCGACTGGGCGGGAACAATTACACAAGTCATTTTTATTCTTTCACTGATTCTCCTGATGGAGCCGCCGCTGATTGCCATCGCCGGCAGTGGGTTCTTTCCGATTCCCAGATGGGTGCTAGCGCTCTTCACGGCCATCTTTGGAGCGCTCTTTATTAAGATTGAATCCCAAACCAAGTACCCGGTCTTTGATCTGAGCCTTCTGAAGAACCGCACCTTTTGGACCGCAATCCTTGCCAGCTTTCTGATTTTTATCTCTTACTCTTCGCTGGCCGTCTTGATGCCGTTTTTCTTAGAGGAAGTCCTTCACTATTCGCCCGAGAAGGCGGGGCTGTTCATGACGGCAATTCCCTTCACGATTTTCGTCATTGCTCCGATCAGCGGAATTCTTTCGGATCGTTTTGGAAGTATGGAACTCAGCATCGCAGGTGCGGCAGTGGGTGCCATCGGACTTTTCATCATGGCCGGAATTTTTGGAATGGGGATGCACGAAGAAATCAGCCGCGTGGGAATTATCCTCGCGCTTTGCTCCATCGGCTTGGCCACCGGCCTGTTTCAGTCCCCCAATAACAACGCCATCATGGGCGCTGTTCCGGCAAATAAACTGGGCGTTGCCTCTGCCTTGATTGCAACCGTTCGCAACCTGGGAATGGTCACCGGGACGGGCCTTGCAACGGCCATCTTTGCTTGGAGAATTCGCCTGAAGTACAGTTTTGTGGATTCGCTTCATTTTACTTTTTATGTGGCAGGGATTATTTCTGTGGGTGCCACGATTGCTTCGTTCGGAAAAAAACGCGGCCCCATGAAATCTTAAAGCGAGAGTAAATGGCCTGGAAACCAAAAGATAAACAGCTCACCGAAGAAGAGGCCATCAACCTCGCCAAGGTCGAGCTTTCGAAGTATTGGCATGGAACCTCTCCGTTGCTTTCAGCCGTACCCGATGAGTTCGGATCCGCATCGATCTTTCCTCTCGATAAAACCTTCTTCGATCACACTTGGATTATTTTCTTTATCAATCCGACAGACTTCAGCGGCGAAACAACTTTGCACTACGCTCGCGAAATCTACCGCCGGTATCAAAGCAAAAAAGTGAACCTGCTTCTCGTGATTCGACCGCAATATCCGTTCTATCTCGAGCGGCCCATCGTCGAAAACTTTCTAAGAAAAATGCAGATTCCTTTTTATGCCGTAGTGGATGTCGACAACCTCCTCGCGAAATCTTTTAAGATCAGCGAGTACCCCACGGTGATTTACCACGACGGAAAGCAAATCGTTTACCGGGGGGATGGAATTACTTGGATTGAAAACGGCGAATTGATTTTACAAAAATATCTGCGCCAAACAGACCCCGGACTTCCTCTTTTAAATCCCTTCAGCCCCGGCTCGGTTTGCCATAAAGACGTTTACACCATGGAGTTCGGCTATGGAAAAGGGGTGACCTTCCCCAGTCCCGGATTTCATGAGGAAGGGGGATTCCTCAAGGCTGATTTTCCTGCCTTCACTCGCCAAGACATGATGGCGGTAGGCGCACTTCAAATTTCTGGAAAATGGATTCAGGACGAACACAAAATCATCACGCACGATCCGAACGCGGTCATGGCCTTTCGAACGCCGACGTCGTATTTTTCGGTGGTCGCTCAATGCCCCATCATCGTGACAGACCCGATGAAAATTTCAATTGAGAGCAATAACAAGCCCGTCCCAGATCTCTTCGGCGGTGAAGACTTTCGTTACGACGACAATGGCCTTTCCTATATTTCAATCTTCGGGCCGCGTCTTTACTATGGCTTAATAAAACTCCCCGGAAAAGAACGCCAGCTTACTCTCCGGTTTCCTTCAGCCGACACTGCACCTGTTTGTCTCTACGGTTTTCGATTCAGCGAAATTTTCAGCTAAAAGCTCGAAAGGTTTCTAAGCACCTTCGCCACTCCGTGCGTGCAACTAAGTCTGCATCCACCTCTGCTGCAGATTCCACCTGAGAGCGAAGACTTTGAATCAACTCCTGTCTTGCCTCGGGTTCTGATTCCCGAACTGCGTTCGCCAGTGCGATGGCCAGATTTCGCCGAAACTGTGCTGGCTTGACTCGATCAAGAGCGGAATTCTTTGTGCGCAATCGGTAGTCGGATTCGGGCTCCGAAAGAAGTGCCGCCCAATCGATCACTAATCCCGGTGAGGAATTTAAGGGGTGCTCGCGCGAGGGTTTCATATTGAAGGGACAAACTTCTTGGCAGATATCGCAGCCGGCGACCCATGTTCCCATCTTGCGGCGATCTTCTTCGCCCAGGAGAGAATCCAGCTCTCCGCGCTTTTCCAAAGTCCAATAGCTGATGCAACGCTTAGAATTCAAACGGCCGGGCTCGACAAAAGCTTCTGTCGGACAAGCACTGAGACAACGCGAACAGTTGCCACAGAAATTCGGAAGAGGGGTGGGACCTCGTCCCGTTTTTTCACTGATCAAAACCTCTCCCAAGAAAAGGTAACTGCCGTGCTTGGGGTGAATGAGAAGCGTATTCTTTCCAATCCAACCCAACCCAGCAAGCGCGGCCCAGCTTCTTTCTAGAACGGCACTCGTGTCGACACAGACCTTCCAGCTCAAGGGTGTCGACCAATTTTCCTGAACCCGGTTCATGACCTTTTCTAGTCGCTCTTGAATATCGAGGTGGTAGTCCTTCCCGGACAGGTAGCGCGCGTAGCGCGGTTGCAACCTCCCTTCGGAAACATCGGAGAGGCGCGTGCCGTAGGGTTGGGCAACACAGAGCATACTCTGCGCCTCGGGAAACACTAACCTGGGATTGAGTCGGCGATCTTTACCCCGCTCGAGGTAACCCATCTCTCCATGAAAGCCGGAGTCGATCCAACTTGCATAGCGCTGGGAGTGTTCGTGAAAAGTTTCTAAAGAAAGGTCGAGATCCAAAGCCCCCGAAAGTGGGAATCCGAATTCTTGGGCGGCACCGTTTAAGAGGCTGTAGAAATCGCCGGCTGCTGCCATGGCAACACCACTCGAAGCGCGCGACCCACCACATCGTGAGCAAGCGCTTCCGTAATTTCTACTTCGACCATGTCACCCGGCTTCAACGCCTGCATCATTTCGGGGTCCACCATGTCGTTGATCAAGACGTGACCGTCAATCTCTTGCGCCTGGGTTGAGAGGCGTCCTTGAAGGAGAAGTTCGGTCTCATCACTCGCGCCCTCCACCAATACCTGAACGGTCTGGCCTAAATACTTCTGGTGATTAGAAATGGAATTCTTCTGCAAAATACCAATGAGTTTTTTCGCTCGAGCGCGCTTCGTCGCAGCGTGAATCTGATTAGGCATTTCGGCAGCCTTGGTGCCTTCTTCTTTGGAGTAACGAAACACTCCAACATGGTCGAGCTTCAGCGCTTCGAGATCATTGCAGAGTTCTTCAAACTCAGCGTCGGTTTCTCCCGGGAAACCCACAATGATGGACGTTCTAAAAGCAATGCCAGGAATCTGAGCCCGGAGCTTTCCGACGAGGTCAAAAAGTTTTTCTTTCGTGAGACGACGATTCATGCTCCTTAGCACGCGGTCGTTGGTGTGCTGAATGGGCATGTCGAGATACTTCACGATCTTCGGCTCGGTCGCTACAATGCGAACGAGTTCGTCGGAAAACTGATCCGGATAGACATAGTGAAGGCGAATCCACTCAATGCCTTCCACCTTGCAAAGTTCGGGAAGAAGCATTTCGAGATTCTCAGAATATTTCTTTTCCATCCCGTATTCGGTGAGGTCTTGCGCTACCAGATTCAACTCACGTACCCCTCGAGCGGCAAGCTGCTTGGCTTCTTGAACCAAGGACTCCACGCTTCTGGAGCGAACATTGCCGCGAAGTTTTGGGATAATGCAAAACGCACAACGGCGATTGCAGCCTTCAGAGAGTTTTAAATACGCCGTGTACAACGGCCCGGTTTGAACCCGCGGATCTGTTTCAGAATGGATGAACGCGGGTTGATCAATATAAGAGCGCTTCGGCATCGGAGCGCCGATCTCAACCGCTTTTCCATGAGCATCTAAAAGTTCCGTAATGCGATGGTATTGACCGGTACCTACAAAGAGATCCACTTCCGGCATCTCTTTTTCCAATTCCTTGTGGTAGCGCTGAGGCAAGCAGCCCGTCGCCACCAGCACTTTGCAGCTCCCAGATTCCTTGAGCTGCGCCATTTCTAAAATGGTTTCGACGGATTCTTCTTTAGACGCTTCAATGAAAGAGCAGGTGTTGACGATAATCACTTCCGCTTCGTCGGGCTGACGCGTGATGGTGTAGCGATCCTTCTCAAGCTTCCCGATCATGACCTGAGAATCGACCAGATTCTTAGGACATCCCAAGCTCACGAAATAGACGGGGGACTTTTGATTGGGTACTGCTTCCATTTTTAATCCCGGAAATTTCCGAATTGCATCGGCACTTTGAGCGTGTCTTGCTTCTCGCGAAGCAACGAAATCGTCGACTGGAGATCATCGCGATTTTTACCAGTGACTCGAACCTTCTCGTCTTGAATCTGGCTTTGCACTTTTAACTTAGAATCTTTGATAGCGGCAATGATGTCCTTGGCTTTCTCTTTCGAGATCCCCGCCTGAACAATCACCACCTGGCGAACACTGCCGCCAAAAGCCGGCTCCGGGTCCTTATACTCCAAAGCAAGCAGGGAAATCCCCCGCTTAATGAGCTTGCTCTGCATGATGTCATTTAAGGCCTCAAGCTTGCCCTCTTCACTCACCCAAAGGATGACGGTCTTTTCCTTCTTTTCAACCTTTAGTTCCGCTTTAATTCCTTTAAAATCATAGCGTTGACCAATTTCTTTGGTGGCCTGATTGATGGCATTGTCGAGCTCTTGCCAGTCGATTTCCGAGGATATGTCAAATGAAGGCATAGGCCCGGTTGTATACAAAATTAGTCGAGTAAAATCAAGCGGAAGAAATCGGGGGGTTTTGCCGATAAGTAGGCGTGAACATTCTCTTAGTTCAGGATCAAGAAAAGGTCCGAGATCGCATGAGTTTTTGGATTCAAAAGGCCTATTCCTGCACGGTCATTGAGGCCGAATCGATTGAGAAGGCTCGAGAGATTCTGACCAATCGAGACCCCCTCATCGACCTGATCATCTACGACTTCCAAAAAGATCCGATTAAAAACTTCCGCAGGCTTCGCTCCTCAAGCGGGGTCATTCCCTGCATCGTCTGCCTCAGCGGTATCTCTACTGAGATGAAGGCCGAGGAGAAGAGCTTCATCCGTTTAATCGACCGAGCCAAGCTCACTGAAGAAATCCAAAACACGATGAAGGACTTTCTGTCCAAAGGAGCTATTCCTGGCGAAAGTGCTGATGAAAGAGAATACTTCGCCATTCGGACACGAATCCTGCTTTCTGTCTGTCCGTTAAAAGGGGACATCTACATTCGCCTCTCGGCGCAGAAATTTGTAAAGCTCTTCCGCGAGGGCGATGATTTTAACGAAGCAGACTTGGTGAAATACACTCTCAAAAAAGGGGTGAACTACCTCTTCATCAAGCGAAATCAAACCGACGAGTTTATTTCGAAATACCTGGCAGATCTGCAGGCACTCACCAGCAAAGAAAACCTGTCGACAGAGGAAGTCTCTCGCAGCGCTGAATCTGTTCACGAAACCGTTCAAGAACTCGGCAAGCGCCTCGGATTCAATGAAGGAGTTCAACAACTCGCTCGAACCCAAATCGCTATGACGATGAAAGCGATGGGCAAGAGTCCCGCTTTAGGCGATGTTCTGAAAAAGCTCGAACAGTCCCGAGGCGAATATGTCGCCTCTCATAGTTTGATGACAGGTTTCCTGGCCTGCGCCATCGCGAGCTATATGGATTGGAAATCTGAAGCGACCTTCTTCAAGTTAAATTTGGCGGCATTCTTACACGACATCACTCTCGACAATCAGAAGCTAGCTGCGTGCGAGACGATACAAGATCTTTCCAAAGAACCGTTCAAGGAAGAAGAGATGGAAGCATTTCGCAACCATCCCCAAAATGCTGCGGATATCGCCCGTCGATTCAGCGAAGTTCCGCCCGACGTGGACACCATTATTGCTCAGCACCATGAAAGACCGGATGGGACGGGGTTTCCGCGCCGCCTCAGTGGAAACTACATTGCACCTCTCGCTTCCATTTTCATCGTTGCCCACGACTTAGCGAGGTATTCCAGATTGCGCCCCAATGAAAAAATCGACGTCAAAGAATTCATTAAGCAGGGTGCTTTGAAATATAAATCCAGCCAATTCAAAAAGGTTTTAGCGGTGCTGGAAGCCAATATGTCCGACATGGGAATGCCCGAACCGGGGCAGCCCGCCGCCTAATTATTCCTTCACGCGATCAGTATTCGCGGGGGGAGTGAAGTGAAACAAATCATCCTCTAACGATTTGCCCAGCTGAATCTCTTGCAGAGAAATTTCGGATTTATTCCCGCCCTTGTGAACCAGAACAACTTTCTCGATAGTCTGCGTGCGTGCATTGACTCGAATCAAGGCTTGCTTCACGCCAGCAGCCGTTCCAGGTTTTGGAACAATGAGAAACTCGAGCGCGGACTTCTGGGTGATTTTTAAATTCTTGGACATCGAAAAATTTCCGGAGAGCAATGCATTAGCTAGCTGCGATTGTACCTGCGATGTTTTTCTTTCAATCAACTGACCCGGCTCAGTTTCATCGAAGGGTGGCGTGTAATTCCAAAAAGTTTTTCCGTCGCTCACCAAAAGATTGGGGTCGGGGGTTTTCGTTTCCCACCTGACTTTATTGGGGCGCTTGATCATGATCGTTCCGGAACTGACTTTTTTCGTTTTCGTGGTCAGTGATTCCACCGATTCTGAAAACTTCGCCACCAAAGTGCCTGCCTTAGCGTACTTGGCTTCGACGAGCTTCAAAACCTCAGGAATGTTTTGGACCGGGGTTGCAGATTTTACCGGCTTTGGAACCTCAGCAAAGGCCCCACTGATGAAAAAAGAAGTCAGAATCGCTGCAATCATTATTGCATTTCGATGGAGACCATCTTCGACACGCCCGGCTCTTCCATCGTGACGCCGTAGAGGGTGTCGTTGAGTTCCATCGTCTTCTTATTGTGGGTAATAAGAATGAACTGGCTCTTCGAAGACATTTCGCGCAAAAGAGCATTGAATTTGCCAATGTTCGCGTCGTCGAGCGGAGCATCCACCTCATCCAACAAGCAGAACGGCGCCGGCTTCACCATGAAGATCGCAAAAATCAGCGACACCGCGGTGAGGGCTTTTTCTCCCCCGGAGAGCAGGGAAATGTTGACGATCTTTTTGCCCGGCGGCTGAGCCAGAATATCTACGCCCGCTTCTAAGATATCGGTGTTGGGAGCGCCTTCTGGGAAAACCAGAGATAGGCGAGCCTGACCGCCACCAAAGATGATCGGAAAGAGTTTTGCAAAGCGCTCAGCAATAGCTTCAAAAGCCTTCTGGAAGCGTTCCTCGGAAGTCTTATTGATGTGGTCGATCGCCTCTTGCAAATTATCGATGGATTGCAACAGGTCGCTGCGTTCGTTCACCAAGCGATCAAAACGCTCCTTGGTTTCTTCGTACTCTTCCACAGCCATGGGGTTCACTTCACCCAAACGACGAATTCGTTCGCGCATGCGCTCGACTTCTTCACCGAGCTGGCGTTCTTCTTCTTCGGTCATGGGCTGAGTGACGACTGGATCGCTCATCTCTTCTTGAATCGGAGAGGCCTGCGGGTTGGTCAAACTACCCGCGCCGTACTTCTCTTCGATGTTCTGAATCATGTGGTTGAGGTCCGCGCCGAGACGTTCCATCTCTAATGCAAACTGATTCACCTTCGTGCTCTTCTCGTCAGTCAAGGCGTGGAGCTCCTTGATTCGAGACATGGCCGCATTGACCTTAGCACTAGATTGCTCCAAGCGGTCTTTCACCGCATTGAGCTCGTCCTGCGTAGCACCCGAAAGCTTCAGTAACTCTTGAATGCGCCCCTCAGTCGAAGCATCCCCACCGGTGTGAGTTTCACGCTCAGTCGAAACACGGCTCAAGGTTTGCTGAATCTCGGCGAGGCGCTTTTCGCGATCTTTAATCAACTCGCGTGCACTTTGAATCTGGTTTTTCAGAGAGGTCGCGCGCTCACGGAGCGTCGCTTCTTCTACACGTAGACCTTGCAACTCCGCGTCTTGCTCGCGAAGCACACTGTCCTTGCCACCCCCACCATTCAAAGACGCGTCGATTTCCTGAACTTCCGCCTCCAGTTGAACTTTGCGTTCGCTCTTTTGAGCGAGTTCATCTTGAGAGCGTTTTAAATCTGCTTGATCGCGAGAAGACTGAGACTGAACCTGATCCAACTCTTTACGAGTATGATTCGCTAAGCCTTCTGCTTCTTTGAAAATTCTTTCGCTCTGATGAACATCCCGATCCATCGCTGCTTGCTGAATCTCGATGGTTTGATAATCCGCCTGAAGGGCTTGCAGTTTTGCGCGTGCAAGCTCCACCGACTTTTTCAAATCGGCGAGACGCTCTTCATTGGCCGCAAAATCATTTTCAGCGGCGAAAACCTGAAGGCGCGTGTCTTCAATCGCACGACGACGACCCAGCACGCTTGCGGCTGCAGAGGCTTCAGCGTTTGCGCTGCTCCCTCCGCGTACCAAAGTGCCATTCTCAATCACTTCACCCGAAAGCGTGACGGCAGAAGCCCCGGCCGGAGCCAATACTTTTGAGAGTTTCTGTAAACCGCCGGCCTCGAGTTCGCCCAAAACCCAAACACCCGCAATCAAAGATTCGAGCAATTTCTGAGTCGATGCGCCCGCGCCTGAAGAAATCTTTACGAAGTCTTTCAAAAGTCCGACGACTTCAAATCCCTGAGATTCAATCGCTTTACGAATACTGGAATCTTCCGTGCGACCAGCAGGAGAATCGACGGCAATGTAAACCGATGCACGCCCTTGTTTGCGATCGCGAATTTCCGTCAAAGCGGCCGTGGCGACATCTGGATTTTCACAGACTAGATTTTGAATACGACCTTCCAACCAAGCTTCCGTAACCTTTTCGTAACCCGAAGAGACGTCTAAGAAGTCTGCAAGCGGCGCCAGTTTTCCGGTGTGACCCGATTTCTTTGCCCAATCCAAAACAGCCTTGGGACCGTCGCCAAAACCTTCGTAAGCGGCAGCCAATTCTTCCAAGCTCTGAAGGCGCGACTTCATTTGCGTCACGGCCTTCATGTCTTTTTCACGGTTCGCCTCGGTTTGGCGAATCTGCGTATCTAATTCTGAAACCTTTTCTGCCTGAGATTTTTTCTCAACCTGGGTGGCGGCAAGCTTCTGCTGAAGTTCGGTCAACTGTGCACGAGCCTTGCTAGCCTCTTCGCGCGCAACAGTGACTTTTACTTCCTGCGTTTCTAAAAGTTCCTTCAATCGCTGGGCTTGATCTTCAGCAGATTGAATTCGTCCCTGTAACGAAGCAGCCTTCGAGCCCAACTCCGCCACGCCATTCACGATGGCCATGATTTCTTTTTTTGAACGATCCGACGTCGAACGCATTTGCTCGACCTCGGATCTCAACGTACGAACCTGAGAATCTAAAGCCTGCGCTTTTTCAGCCGCGGCTTTAAAAGTGACATCGGCATCTTGCCCGACAGATTCAATGCTCTGAACTTTTTCGCGTTCGGCAGCGACCGATGATTCTAAATCTTGTCGTTCATTTAAGAGCGACTCGAGCTGCTTACCTAAATCCTCTTGTCGGCGCTGAGAGAGGTCCAAAGCGCTTCGACGCTGAGTGAGCTCGTTCGTCTGGGTCAAAACCTTTGCCTGCAAGTCTTCGGCAAGTTTAGTGTCCGTGAGTTGTGCCACGCGATCAGTTTCGATCGAGTTTTCAGCGGTCTGCAGTTCTGCCTTTAATCCCACCAACTCTTGTTCAAAAGCTTCGCGTTGAGATTTCAAAGTTTCTAACTGCTGACGAAGCACACTGGTGCGACGACGGCCCCAGCCGATTTCTTTCACCTGGAGTTCGTCTTTATATTTTCGGTAGAGGCGAGCCTTCTGCGCCTGGCGCTCTAACGAATTCAAGCTGCGTTCGATTTCCGCAATCACGTCATTGAGACGAGAAAGATTTCCCTGAGTCGCTTCCATTTTGCGGAGCGATTCTTTTTTTCGCGCCTTGTACTTTGCGATACCGGCAGCTTCTTCGATCAGGACTCGGCGCTCTTCGGGTTTTGCTCCGACGATCTTCCCGATCTGGCCTTGTTCGATGATGGAATACCCCTTCGTGCCGACCCCGGTGTCCATGAAAAGTTCATGCACATCCTTGAGTCGTGAAGGAGCGCCGTTGATGAAATATTCGCCCTCGCCGGAACGGTACACGCGGCGGGTGACAGAAATTTCTTTCGTTTTGAGGTGTAGAGGCACTTCTTGGTAGCTCGCACCGGCAGGAGCAGTCGCGGTGTCCACGTAGTCGGTTTCCATGACCAGGGTAGCTTCGGCCATGCCGAGAGGGGAGTACTTGGAGCTGCCATTGAAAATCAGGTCGTCGCTGCTACTACCGCGCATGTGCTTGTAGGCCTGTTCTCCCATGACCCAAAAGAACGCGTCGACGATGTTGGATTTACCGCAGCCGTTGGGACCGACAATCCCCGTAATCGAATGATCGAAGTGGATTACCGTCTTGTCTTTGAATGACTTAAAACCCTGAATTTCTAAACGCTTAACGCGCATCTTCCTTAACGCTCCCGTGCGTACCTTAGCAAACGATACCGGTAAAATCTAACAAGCCCCGGTTAAAAGGCAAGCCCTGGTTTTGTGTTTCTTTTGGCCCTCTATGTACTCAAAAGAACAACACAAAATGGCGGGAAGATTTACTTTGTGACGCACGGTGATAAGTCCCATTACACAATCTGGAGGTATTTAATGAGAGTTCTGATTTTGAGTGTCCTAGCCCTGGTTTCAACCCTAGCCCAAGCGGCGGCTGCCGAACGGTGCCAAGAGTTGCACCCAGAATGGGCCGTGGTCTACGACTCGGAAGAGAACACTCTCTGGGTGGACCCGGACCTCATTAAAAACCATCGCTACTCTCAGTCCAAAGCTTGGACCTTTGATTCGGGACTCTTGTTCTGGGATTCAGCGTCCTTCACTTTATATGCTAGAGGGAACGAAGGAGAATCTTCCTCCCCAGTCCTCCAACTCTTGGGCGAGGCAACAGCAGCACAGGGCTCTTGCTTCCGCATCAAATTGAACCAGGACCTTGTCGTCACCGAAAAAACCAAATGGGCAACGGATAAGTGCCTCATTCTCTCCTGCAGCGAAGAAAATAAAATGTACTTCCTAGAGTTCACCCTACCGTTAGCCAACGATTGGTGGGTTCAAACGCTGCGTTTAAAAGTGGTGCAGTGATTCGAGAGCGTTAGTCTTTTTCAGCGCCCGAAGCAGCAGGAGTGTCGTGCTCCCAAACCGGCATTTTCGGAGCGAGGGGATCGCGCGGCTTTTTTCCGACAGATTTTTTCTGGTTGTCTGGCAACATAATCGGTGGGCTTGCAATGGGCTTGCGCAGCTGTCCGCTAGCTAGAAACTCTTTCAAGCAATTGTCCATTTCTTCCTGAACAACAACTCCCGTGCACATATTCGGATTCGCGCCATAAACCTTTATGGGACAAGCCTTCTTTGTCAACTCGGGTCCGTGAGATAAGTTTTTGGGTTCGCCACGATTATCTTGAACTGAACACATCGCCTCGCCGTAAAAATATTTTTGTTTGGCTGATTTACAATCAAAAACTTGAGCGTAAATCCAGGTGGCGTCGCACTTCTCGACGATGTAATTTGCAAATCCGGAAACAGGTGACAAAAGAACTGCGACTAAAAAAAGTCTTGCGAAAACCATTCCGAACTTCCTCTCCTTCAAGTTTTAGTCAATACATTCAGCCCATTGAAAATTATGAGCCTTTTGCTCAAACTTGTCCAAGTCTGTTTTTCTTCAAAATTTCCCCAAACTTGAAGCGCTTCAAAGCACTCGAAGACCCATGATATATCCCAAGCCATCGAGGTAAATTTTATGAAGCACTTTCAGATTTTCTGTTTTTCTGCCCTTACGTCTTTTCTTGGAATCTCTTTCGCACATGCAGCGACGGATCATTGCCGGGTTCTCCATCCTGAGTGGGGCGTGGTTTATGATTCTCAACGCGACACGATTTGGATGAATCCCGATTTGATTAAAAATAAAAAATATACGCAGTCCTCATTTTGGAAATTCGAGGCCACTGCACCGCTGATTGAAAATGGAACACTATCCATCGCTGGAAATGACAGTGACGCCTACGGCTACTTCTCAACAAGAAGACCCGTTGGCGAAATCTTTGCGAGCGATGGCTATTGTTACGGAATCAATCTGGATCCGAATGTCACCGTGAGCGAAAAATCCAAGTGGGTGAAGGAGAGATGTTATTCCACCACCTGCTCTGAAGACAAACAGATCTACTTCTTGGAATTCACCACGAAGTCAGAAAAGGACTGGTGGGCCCAAACTCAGAAGGTCTATGTGAGCAACTACTAGCGCTTCTTCTTTTTGCCGGCTGACTTTTTAGAACCGCCGGATTTGCCGGGTGTTTGAATCGCCGCTTGGGCAGCTGCCAAGCGAGCAATCGGCACTCGGAACGGAGAGCAACTCACGTAGTTCAATCCTGCGCGATGGCAGAATTCTACCGAAGACGGATCTCCGCCGTGTTCACCGCAAATCCCGACCTTCAGCCCGGGTCGGGTTGCACGGCCTTCTTGGATGGCGATCTCAATAAGACGGCCTACGCCAACTTGATCGAGCGACGCAAACGGATCGCGTTCGTAGATCTTGGCGTCGATATAATCTTTCAAGAACATGCCGGAATCGTCGCGAGACAATCCGTAAGTCGTTTGCGTGAGATCGTTGGTTCCGAAGCTGAAGAATTCGCCATGTTCCGCAATTTCCCCCGCCGTAAGAGCAGCGCGTGGAAGCTCAATCATGGTTCCAATCGTGTAATGGACCTTGAACTTCTTACCGGTCGATTCAGTAAAGCGCTTAATGACGCTTTCACATTCCTCCACACAGTATTCGCGGACGAAACGAAGTTCGCGCCAATCGCCGACGAGCGGAATCATGATCTCGGGCACGATGGCAAAGTTCTGTTCGGTGATCAACTCACAAGCCGCTTCCATGATGGCGCGCACTTGAGTTCTGTAAATCTCAGGATAGCTAATTCCCAAACGACAGCCGCGATGACCCAACATGGGATTGAACTCGTGAAGGGTGTCGGCCTTGCGCTTCAAGCGATCGTAAGAAACATCGACCTTCTTAGCCAAAGCATGCAGTTCTTCATCTTTATGAGGAATGAATTCGTGCAGCGGAGGATCCAACAAACGAATAGTGACCGGAAGGTCCTTCATTTCTTGGAAGATCTTTTTGAAATCGCCTTTTTGCATCGGAAGAATTTTTTCCAACGCTCTTTCACGGCCTTCGAGCGTGTCGGCCAAAATCATTTCGCGAACAGCATCGATGCGGTCGGACTCAAAGAACATGTGCTCTGTTCGGCAGAGACCAATTCCTTCAGCGCCGAAACTGCGAGCCACCTTTGCATCGGTGGGAGTATCCGCATTCGTGCGAACGCCCAAGGTGCGGATTTCATCCACCCAACCCATGAGCTCGGTGAAGTCTTGGTTCAAAGCCGGAGCGATGGTCGGGACTTGGCCTTTAATCACTTCGCCGGTGCTGCCATCGAGAGTGATGAAGTCGCCTTCCTGAATATTGATGTTTCCCACCATGAAAGTTTTTTGATCGTAGCTCACCTTGACAGCGGCGCAGCCTGAAACGCAGGGCTTGCCCATTCCGCGAGCCACAACGGCTGCGTGAGAAGTCATCCCGCCACGAGCGGTCAGAATTCCCTGAGCTACCGACATGCCGTGAATATCTTCTGGTGAAGTTTCTACGCGAACCAGAACCACTTTACGATTGTTCTCGGTGACCCACTTTTCAGCGGTGTCGGGGTCAAAAACCACCTGGCCGGTCGCTGCGCCCGGAGAGGCGGGCAAACCTTTGCAAAGAACTTCCTTCTTCGCCTTCGGATCTAACCCCGGATGTAAGAGCTGGTCGAGCTGCTCGGGCTTAATACGAAGAATGGCTTCCTTCTTCGTGATCAACTTTTCGCGAACCATATCGACGGCAATTTTCAATGCCGCAGCCGCAGTACGTTTTCCGCTTCGAGTTTGCAGCATGTAGAGCTTGCCGCGCTCGATGGTGAACTCGATGTCTTGCATGTCGCGGTAATGTTTCTCGAGCCTTAAGTAAGTTTTTACGAGTTGATCGTAAGCCTTCGGCATCACCGACTGAAGCGTCGCTAACCCTTCGGTCGAAGATTGTCGGGAAGCTTCGTTGATCGGTTGAGGAGTGCGAATGCCGGCAACGACATCTTCACCCTGTGCGTTCACCAAGAACTCACCGAAAAACTTCTTCGCGCCAGTGGAAGGGTCGCGAGTAAAGGCGACACCGGTGGCGCAATCATCGCCCATGTTTCCAAACACCATGGACTGAATGTTGACAGCCGTACCCCATTCCGCCGGAATATCGTTGAGCTTGCGGTAAGTGATTGCGCGCGGATTCATCCACGAACCAAACACGGCACCCACAGCGCCCCAGAGCTGCTCCCACGGATCTTCGGGGAATTGCTTGCCGGCCATTTTCACGATGTGCTTGTACTTTCCTACAAGCGCCTTCAGGTCTTCCGCTTTGAGATCGGTATCGTTCTCAACACCCTTCTGGTGCTTCAGGTCTTCGAGAGCCGATTCAAATTGATTCGAGTGAATGCCGAGCACGACGTCCGAATACATCGTGATGAAACGACGATAGCTATCGTAGCTGAATCGCGGATCATTAGACTCTTCAACCAAACCCTGAACGGTGTCGTCGTTCAAACCCAGGTTCAAAATCGTGTCCATCATTCCTGGCATCGAAGCGCGTGCGCCAGAGCGAACCGAAACGAGGAGAGGTTTTTTTCTGCCGCCAAATTTGCGGCCCATGATTTTTTCAACTTTAACGAGAGCGTCTTTGACCTGCTTTTCGAGCACTTTCGGATACGACTTGTTGTTGTCGTAGAAATAAGTACAAACCTCGGTTGAGATGGAGAAACCGGGAGGCACCGGCAATCCAAGACGAGTCATCTCATGAAGATTTGCGCCTTTACCGCCGAGGAGATTTTTCATCCCTTCGTTGCCGTCTGCTTTACCTGCACCGAAAAAATAAACTGCTTTTTTAATGGTCATTTTAGAAGCGATCTTCCGTTTCTCAGCTCTTGCCCCAGAGACGGAACTTTTCTTCAATCGCTGCTGCGAGGTTTTGAGCAGGGATCCTTTCTTGGACCATGCTGTCCCGGTGCCTGAGCGTGACTGTGTGTTGGGTGAGTGTGTCGTAGTCAATGGTTACTCCAAACGGTGTTCCGATTTCATCTTGGCGGCGATAACGCTTACCAATCGATCCCGCATCATCGGTAGTGACACGGAAGCGCTTCTTGAGATCTTCAAAAACGTTCTTTGAATATTCCAATAGGTCTGGCTTCTTCATCAAGGGAAAAACGGCAACCTTGTAAGGAGCAATAGCAGGATGGAACTCGAGCCATGTGCGCTCCCCGTCAAAACGATACGCGTCGACAAGTGTTACTAACAGTGACCGATCGCAACCAGCCGAAGTCTCGACGATGTAAGGAACGAATTTTTCTTTCTTCTCTTCGTTGAAGTATTCGAGTTTCTTTCCGCTGAACTCCTGGTGTCGCCCCAAGTCAAAATCGCCTCGATTATGAATTCCCTCCAACTCCTGCCAACCAAACGGGAATTCATACTCAATGTCGAAAGCAGCTCGCGCGTAATGAGCCAACTCTCCCTTGCCATGTTCGTGAAAGCGCAGCTTATTCTTTCGAATTCCGTTGTCGAGGTGCCACTGAATGCGAATGGCCTTCCATTTCTCAAACCATTCCATGTCTTCGCCCGGACGAACGAAGAACTGCATTTCCATCTGTTCAAATTCGCGCGTACGGAAAATAAAATTTCCGGGCGTAATTTCATTTCGAAAGGCTTTCCCAATCTGCGCAATGCCGAATGGAATTTTTTGTCGAGACGCCTGCTGGACGTTTAAAAAATTCACGTAAATGCCCTGAGCCGTTTCGGGCCGTAAATAAACTACGGAAGCCGAGTCTTCCAGTGGGCCCATAAATGTTTTGAACATCAGGTTGAACTGACGTGGCTCCGTGAGCTCCCCACCGCAGTTCGGACATTTCTTAGACTGAACGGCAGCTGCATCGATTTTGTCGGCGCGAAAGCGGGACTTACATTTTTTACAGTCTACTAAAGGATCCACGAAACCCGCGACGTGCCCGGAAGCCTCCCAAACACGAGGATGCATTAAAATCGCCGCATCGATTCCTTCGACGTCTTCACGATCCGTCATTGCGCGCCACCAGCGCTCTTTAATATTGCGCTTGAGCTCAATACCGAGGGGACCGTAGTCCCAACACGCATTAATACCGCCGTAGACTTCGCTGGAAGGAAACACAAACCCGCGTCGCTTGGAAAGCGAAACGAGATCGTTCATGTCTTTCAGATCCTGAGGAGGACCGGCCGGTTTTTTCTGTTCTTTTTCTTCAGACATTAATTCATTCCTCCCACCGCAGAAAGCTGGTGGAACTTCGCGTACTCACCGTTGCGGATCAACAATTCATCGTGTCGACCTGACTCGACAATAGCTCCGTCCTTCATCACAAAAATTTGATCAGCATCTTTCACCGTCGACAAGCGATGCGCAATCATCAACGTCGTACGGTTTTGCATCAACTCATCGAGCGCCTCTTGAACCACGCGCTCGGAAGCCGTGTCCAAACTCGAAGTCGCTTCGTCTAAAATCAAAATCGGCGCGCCTCGCAAGAAAGCGCGAGCAATCGAAAGTCTTTGGCGCTCGCCGCCCGAAAGCTTTTGTCCGCGATCGCCAATGACGGTTTGGAAACCATCCGGGAGATCTTCGATAAAATCTAAAGCGTGCGCACGCTGAGCTGCTTGCCGAATCTCTTCTGGCGAAGCATCCAGCCGACCGCAACGAATATTTTCTTCGATCGTGTCGTTAAAAAGAAAAACGTCCTGGCTCACTACGGCCAACATTTTACGAAGATCACTCAGACTGAGCTCCCGTAAATCGTATCCATCCACCCGAATGGATCCTGCCGTCACATCGTAAACACGCGACAACAGGCTCGCAACGGAACTCTTTCCTGCGCCGCTCGCTCCTACCAGCGCCACGGTCGAGCCCTTAGGAATAGCGAAGCTCAAACCACCCAAAACCTCCCGCTGAGGCGCATCGGGATAAGCAAAATGAACATTCTCAAAACGAATTTCTTTTTGAATCGCTTCAATGTTCACAGGATTTTCAGCCTCTACTAAACGGCTCTTCCACTCGAATAAATCGAAAACACGATTTGCTGCCGCTGTCGCGGAATTGAGCTTGATGTTCACGTCGTTCATCAGACGCAATGGATTCATCATCATCATGAACGCAGCGAAGAAAGCGAGCAGATCACCGGGGGTCATTTTTCCAGCGATGACCAGCGTGCCGCCGTAATAAATCACGACTGCCAATGCAATTCCGGATAGTAGTTCCACCAAAGGGTGGGAAGCTTCTTCTAGCGCGGACGTTTTTAGCAACAAACCGGTGAAGCGATCGTTGCTCTCGCGAAACTTCTTTCGAACGTATCGCTCGAGTCGAAAAGACTTGATGGTTCGAATGCCCGTGAAGCTTTCCTGAAGAGAAGAATAGACGGTCTCACTCTCTTGAGTGAGTCGGCTAATATAACGCTTCAGATTTCTGCCCGTCGCGCGGAAAACCCAAATGATGGCCGGAAAAACCAAGAAAGCCACGGCGGTCAGGCGCCAGTTCAAATGCAACGAGTAGCCCAACAAGAACAAGAAAGTGATGGGTTCGCGAATCAAAATATTAATCGACCCCAAGCCCGCATCGATGTAGGCCGGGTCGGCAGCCACTCGGGACATCAAAGTTCCTGTGCTCTGAGTGGTGAAGTAGTCCGCTGAGAGCCCCATCAAATGTCCGTGCAAATCATTCTTCAAACGCTGGTTCACTCGGGCGACGACAATTCGAAGCAAGTAGTAGTGAAAAAAACGAACTACAAAGTTGATGATGTAAATTCCGACAAATGCCGCCGGAAAGATCATGAGCTTGTGGACGTCTTTGTTCACGAGAAGGTCGTCGACGACGTACTTGACCAAAGGCGCCGGGGCCACTCGAAGAGCCGCGAGGGGAATGGCCAAAAAAGCGCTGAGAAAGATCAAGCCCCAGTAGGGCTTCAAATACGATCGTAACTTAAGAAGAGATTTCATCTTTTTCTAAATCTCTTTATCCTATAATATGCACCACGGAAAGGCGGGATTATGGCCAGAGTACTGGTCGTGGGAGGTGCAGGCTACGTCGGAAGTTCCGCCTGCGCCTGGCTAATTGACCACGGACATCGGGTTTGGGTTCTCGACGATCTGTCGACAGGGCACCGCTCCTTTCTCATGGGTGACGGCTTTACCCTCGCACGCGCGGGAGACAAGAAAGCGGTCAAAAAACTTCTGGAAAATCAGACTTTCGACTGTGTCATGCACTTTGGCGCCTTCTGCCTTGTGGAGGAGAGCGTTAAAAACCCCGCAAAATATTTCGAGAATAACGTCGAACAGACTCGCGCCCTCATCGAAACCCTTTTAGAAAATGGGGTTTCTAAATTCATTTTTTCATCGACTTGCGCCGTATTTGGGGACCCGGGCGATCAACCGATTGATGAAAGCCTTGCTAAAAATCCCATCAATCCCTACGGCGAAACCAAGCTGAAGGTCGAGCAAATGCTGGCCGATTTTGCTCGAGACCGTCGACTCCAGGCTATTGCGCTCAGGTACTTTAACGCATGCGGCACCGAGTCTAAGCTTCGGGTTGGGGAACTCCACAATCCTGAAACCCATCTCATTCCGAACGTGCTTCAGGCTGCTCTGGAAAACAAACCCGTCTCGGTTTTTGGGAATGACTATCCCACTCCGGACGGAACCTGCGTTCGAGATTATATTCACGTTTCCGACCTGGCCCAAGCCCATGAGGCGGCCATGAGTCGCTTGCTGAACCTCCAGGATGCCAATCAAGGTCACTTTGAAGCTTTCAACCTCGGCACTGAGAAGGGGTTTTCAGTTCTGGAAATATTAGACGCCTGCGAAAAAGCCGTGGGTAAACCCATTCAACACCTCTACAGGCCCCGACGACCCGGCGACCCACCCCGATTGGTGGCCTCTTCAAAACTGGCTCGAAGTGAATTGGGCTTTACTTGTCCTGAAAGCACGATTGAAAAAGTGGTGGGATCGGCCTGGGCCTGGAAGAAAAAATTGGCAGCCCCGAAGAAAGCGGTTTTTTTAGATCGAGACGGCACCATCAATGAAGATCCTGGCTATTTGAATAACCCGGATCAGTTGAAACTTTTGCCCGGAGTGGGGGAGGCCCTCGCTGCCTTTAAATCCGCGGGTTACCTGCTCATTGTTGTTTCCAATCAATCTGGTGTGGGCCGGGGATTGATTGAAGCGGATGAGCTTCCACGAATTCACAAGCGCTTGGATGAAATGCTTTCCCGCTGGGGCGTTCAAATCGATGACTACGAACTTTGCTTACACAAACCCGATGAGGGTTGCGCCTGTCGCAAACCGAGTCCGAAGTTGATTTTGGATGCTGCAAAAAAATGGAACATCGATCTCAGCAAGTCTTACATGATTGGAGACAAAGCGACCGACATGGCCGCTGGGCGCGCTGCAGGCGTTCGCGTTGCACTGGTGAGGACTGGTGACGGACGCGGCTTTGAAAATTTAATGAAATCGACGGGTGCTGTAGGGGCTGACGTCGCCGACTTTACAGCGGACTTGCTGCCGCCGATTGCGGATTGGATTCTAAACCAAGAAAACGCAGGCTCTTGAGCTGGGTCTTATCGAAACCCGGTACATGATACGCAAAAAGATTTTCTAAATAATTAAAAATATTTTTCTGATCCGCAGGTGTCGTGAGCGCAAACGAAAGTGCGTGCTTAATTGGAATGCGATGCAGATTTTGAAGATCTTGAATTCCAGCCATGGACACACGGCCCCGATGAGCGGTCGTCGGTCGGCAAGTTGAGCAGATCCAGGCGGCCTCTTCCACTAGAAGAGTTGCGCCCATTTCTAATTCCAAATCTTCTAACGGGTGGTGGCACTGACTACAGTTGGTGAGCTGGGGTTGATGACCATTCCATCTCAAAAGCTTGATGAGAAAAGAATTCAAAAGAGGAAGAGTGAAGTCTTGCGTCCAAGTTTTTGCTCGTTCGTCTAAAACTGCGAGCGCATTACTATGAAGAGCAAAAAGCTCCGGAGCAGGTTCTCCTTCAGGCGCCAAGCGAATCATTAACTCGGTAAACACGCTGGCCAAGGTGAGGGTTTCAAAATTTTTTCGAATATTTTCAAACGATCTACGAATCTTGGCTTCATCGAGCCGGAAAAGATTTTGCCCAGCTCGTTCCACCAAGTGCCAATCTCCCGCCGAAAACATTTCCAGCGCAGAACCAAAGCGTTTGGATTGAACAGCGTTCATAGCCAATGCCGAAATTTTGCCGGAATTTTGAGAAAGCGCAGTCACAATGCGGTGACGTTCCTCGTAAGGAACCACGCGCAAGACAATCGCTAGATCGGTCAAAAGCTTCATCAGCCGACCTTATCTTTTTTAATCTGTTCCTTCAACTCTAGCGCTGCTAGCGCGTAGCCGCCGCCCGCGCCATCAATGAAATGAATGTGTTGGTTATCCGATGGGGCAAAAACCAAGCAGGTCATGAGCGCCTGATCTGAGATATGCAGACCATAGTAGAGCAGGCCCGCCTTTCGTTGTTTTTCTAGGTAGGCTCGAATGCGATCGATGTTTCCTGGCGAACTATCTAGGACCATTCGCAACATATCGTCGAACTTGCGATAATCTGCGTTATTAATCATCTCGCTGATATAGGTTTCGGGTGAAAATCCACCCATGGGCTTTCTCAACGTAAAAAGAATCTTAGCGATGATGACGTCGCGAAGCTTTTCAAAGAAGACCTTGAAAAAAGAGCCTCCCGACTGTCCGGCGAGACGGGCTTCTCTCCAAGTATTTTTTAAAACGCTTCCATAAAATAAATTCCGCCGCGAAACAGGGCGACTCACTTCCGGCACGGCACCTGTAAAAATCCGATCCAGCTCTGAAATAAACTCTTTGTAGGTTTGATTCTTGGCCATCTCACTTCCCTTGGCCAGAATCAGGGTCGAGAGAATTTTTCCATTTCCGCTTTTTAAAGGCTTCCACCGACAGGAAAGGCCCTTCAGGGTCGAATCCGATGCGTTCTCTGTTGACTCCAATAAAAAGTTGGACCCATCGGGACCACCCGACTTGACCCACTTTTCAGCGAGTGAAAGTCCACCGCCTCGAAACATCGCCAAAAAATTATTGTGAGTCAGAGCGTACTTGGCGACTTGAACTTTGGATTGATGTTTCACAATCAAGCGAAGAGGAACTAACCCCACTCGCAATTCCAACCCCATCGCCTGCTTCGCGATCTTCTGAGTTTCGCCGAGGGCCTTCCTGACTGGTTCCACCAGCTCTTCAGGAATTAGAATCGTCGCACCATCCCCACCAAATACGAACGGAACAGCGGTACGACCAGTGACGTTCAATACTGCGGTGATTCCGGCTGCTCCGGTGAGGTTGACGTCTTTATATCGCCCCAGCTTGATCGCATTCGTGGAACCTTTGACGTCAGTAATGACCACCCACCAAGACTCGGGCACGTCATGATAATGATCATCTGAAGTGATCTGCGAGAACTGATCAAAAGAGGGAAGCTTTTCGTAAAACGTGCTCTGAGAGTTCTGAGCCGAGGTCATTCTTTCTTAGCTTGAAGTTCTTTTACTTTTGCCGAGAACTTTGCAGCATCCATCACTGGATCCACGTTGTGATCGACAGAGCGAATCGTTAGTTCCGGCCCAATCAAAAACGTCCAGCGCTTTGAAATTCCAATGATCGGCATTTTCGTGCCGTATTTATCAATGACCTCATGATTTGGATCTGCCAGAAGTGGGAAGTTCAGCTGGTGCTTTTCCTTAAATTTCACGAGCGCCGAAACATCATCGGAACTCACCCCGTAAACTTCTGCCCCCAGATCGCGAAACTTTTTTACACTGTCGCGATAAGCGCAGGCCTGCTTCGTACAGCCCGGAGTATCTGCCTTCGGATAAAAATAGAGGATTGTCCACTTCCCCTTGCGCGATTCGAGATTAAAATCTGAACCATTATCAGCTTTCAGCTGAAAGAGCGGTGCGGGATCTCCCGCCTTGAGCTCTGCAAAAGCAGGCACCGCTAAAAAGGAAGCAACTGACAGAACCAACACCGACAGCGTCAATAATTTTTTCATGGACCGAGTTTATCAAATTTCCCGACCGTTGGATACGCGATTAAGGCGTTGCTTCAACATCATAGTAGTTGATGTTGGTGTCGACCATGAATTTGAAATCAGCTTTCATACGCGCATCATCTTGCACAGTATTATAAAGACGAATTTCGTCCATGGTTCCCGCGAAGTCTTCGTCGGTTCCGCCCGTATCTGCAATCATGCCGAAGCGGCTGAACGCTGCGGTTTTATAACCCGCTGAAGAAGCTCCCGTGCCGTTGAGCACACCGTTGATGTAGAACTTAATCGCGCCCGAGGTCATGTCACGAGTGATCGAAACATGTCTCCAAGCATTGTCGTTTACAACGAAGCCGCTCTTCGCATTAGCACCGTCACCCGCCGTAACGCCGATTCTGCCGCTGGCATCGATCCAGCCAAAGAAGATGTCGTTCCCATCGCCGTTACTTTCCACACCGGTGAGGCCCGGAGCTTGCCACATCGTATCGTTACCGACTTGAGTGGTTTTCATCCAAGCCGAGAAGCTGCTGGACTGACCAATGATGGGGGCCAGGTTAACACCCACATCGATCGCATCGAAATTGTGACCACCGCGAGTAGCAACACCCTTGCCTATTGCGCCAGCAACGGAGGTCGGGCTGTTGATAGCCGTTCCATCATGGCGATTGGCAGTGCTATCTTTGAACTGCGGAGCGGTACCCGACTGACTTTCACCCAAGTGCCAAACACCCCAGTAAGAACTCCAGGTGTTGTTAATGTCTTGAGCATCGAGCGCCGAAGCATTGTTGTAATAAATGTAGAAGTAACCAGCATCCGAAGAAGCGGCCACAGACGGTACTTTCACCCAGATCACTGAATCACCGCTGGTATTCCAAGATTCGATTTCGAAAGGAAGCGCGGTCGAGTTGTCTGAAGCAATCACGCGGATGTCCGCACCCTTAGCTGCCGTATTCGCGTAATCGATACGTGAAGCATTGAGCTTCACCATCACAGGCATGTTGGTGAATGCATTGTTTTGATCCAGGTTGTTCACGCCAATGCGAATTCTTTTCTTATACATATTGTTCCACCACGGAAGCACGCTCACCACGGAAGTGGATTTCGTGTCGGGTGAAAGACCGTTCGCAGGATCCGTTCCGGTCGCTGCAACCGTTTCAATCGTATTGTCGATGAAGTAGAAATCAGCACCTTGGGCAAAGGCGGCGATCGAAACGCTGGCAACCTGAGCGGAACAAGCACTGTCAGAGTAGAATTTTGCTACTTTATCTTGGGTCAAATTCACGGTTACTGCACCCGCAGCAGCCACGCGATTTCCAAGATTGTCTAAGCGGCTCACGGTGAGCTTCTTACAGTTTGCCACTAAGACGTGTGGAGGAAGTGAGAGTGACAACTTGCTTGGAGCATTTCCGATCGTGTAATACATGGTGCTCGCCAAAAGGCTTGCGGAAGTCGCCACCAAGGTCAGAGATTGCGGAGCAGTCGTTGCTTTAATGTAGATGTTCGAAGCGGACTGATTGGCTGCAATCGCAGTCGAGGTGATTGCGGTGGTGCAACCCGAGTTCGAATAGAAAGTTGCGGTACCGTTATTCACTTTCAGGGTCACGGTGGTACTAGCCGAAACTGCTGAGTCTACCCCTGCAGCGGTTTGCGAACGGACCGACATCGGAATACAAACGTTGAGCGCAGCACCCGACGGGCCTACGAAAGCCAATTGAACCGGAGGTACGATCGTTCCCGTACCGGTCATAGCACGAGCCACCGAACCACCCGTATAGGTGAGTGAAAGATTCGCATTCGAAACCCCAGCCGCACTGGGAGCATAGCTCACTGCGATCGTGCAATTTGCACCGGCAGCGATAGCAACGCCGCAAGTTCCGCCTACGCCGGGGTAGTTACCACCGACGAAACTAAAGGGAGCAGAAAGTGCCGCTGCCACTAAACTCGAAGCCATGCCCGTTCCACTGTTGGAAACGGTGAAAGATTTGTTAGCGCTGGATCCGACAGCCACCGAACCGAAGTTATAAGTAGCGCCATCGGAAATCGCCAATGACGGCGACGTTCCCGTACCAGCCAGATTGATCTCAGCACTGCCCGCATTATAGTTGATGGTGATTTTGCCGCTTGCTGCACCATTTGCTGTCGGAGCAAAAGCCACAACCACTGTACAATTTTCACCCGCAGCGAGAGTCACGCCGCAGTTTCCACCCGTTCCAGGATAGCTGCCGCCAACGAAGCTAAAAGGAGCCGAGAGTGCCACAGCGCTCACTGCACTCGCACCACCAGAACCGGAGTTGGAAATGGTAAAAGATTTTGAGCCGCTTTGACCCAGATTCACTCCACCGAAGTCATAGGAAGGCGCTCCCGAAATGGCGAGAGTCGCCGTAGCACCAGTACCTGAAAGGCTAATGCTAGCCGAGCCACCCGTGTAGCTCACAGCCAAAGCACTACTCGCAGGACCCGCGCTGCCTGGAGCAAAAAGTACGGCCACCGTGCAGTTCGCACCGGCTGCCAGAGAATTTCCGCAGTTTCCACCGCTGCCGGGATAGCTACCGCCTACAAAATTAAACGGTGAAGACGGAGCGGCTGCCGAAAGATTGAGAGCAGCGCCAGAACCGGAGTTGGAAATCGTGAAAAGCTTGATGCTGTCCGTACCGACGTTGACCAATCCAAAGTTAAAACCAGGAGCATCAGAAATCGCGACCGAAGGAGATGTTCCCATCCCGGCGAGAGCGACGCTTTTGGACCCGCCATCAAAATTCATCACCAACGAACCACTTGCAGCGCCGTTGGAAACAGGAGCAAAAGAAACTCCCACCAAGCAGCTAGCGCCCGCATTCAATTGATTGCCGCAGTCCCCACCCGTTCCAGGGTAGCTGCCGCCAGCAAAACTAAAAGGCGCGGACAATGCTGCTGCCGACAAACCGGTTGCGTGACCAGTGCCGGAGTTTGAGAGTGTGAAAAGTTTTATGCCACTTGCACCCAGGTTCACTGAACCGAAGTCATAGGCGGGGCTATTTGAAATCGAAACATTGGGAGACGTGCCGGTCCCTTGAAGAGCAACGGAAGTGCTGCCACCGGTGAAATTAATTTGAAGCGAGCCACTTGCAGCGCCATCGGCTGATGGAGTGAAATCCACAACCACTGTACAGCTTTGACCTAAGTCGAGCAGAGTTGCGCAATCTCCACCTGTGCCGGGGAAGTTGCCGCCCTTAAAAGAAAATGGAGCAGAGAGTGCAGCTGCTGCCAAATTGGAAGCCGCTGCAGTGCCATTGCTAGAAAGAGTAAAAGTTTTTGAGCCAGCTAAGCCGACGTTTAAGAAACCGAAATCAAAAGTAGGGGCATCCGAAATAGAAATGTTTGCAACAGTGAGGGGAGTACCAGATCCGCTTGAACCACCAGCACCAGGAGTTCCGCCGCCAGCACCAGCATTGCTGCCACCTGCACCGCCCTTGCCCTTGGCGCTGCATGCAGCAGAAGTCACTGCCATGAGCAGGACTGCGAAGTATTGAATATGAGTGTGCTTCGAAAACCCCATAAAACCCCCAGACGTACTACCTAGCTAACTCTTATATTTTACTAATATAGTCGGATATTGTCTAACTCTGGTCGGGATTTTATGAAAAATATTATATAATAATATTAAATAGATATAAGTTTTATAAACTAAATAAGTAGATAATTGTTAGGATGTCTTTACTAGTTAGCGAGGTAGCGAACCACCACACTGTCGACGTTCGGCAGAATGAAGCCCTTATCATTTAATAGTACGGAATTCTCGTCCGAGTCATAGGTCCAAAAACCAGCATCCTTGGTGGTACCCCCGGGAAGCTCCTGCCCATTGTAGAAGACGTGCACACTCCCCTCGACCGGGAACTGTTCCAACTCAATTCGAGGCACGAAGGTGTAAGCTCGGTCGATAATGTTCTGTCCCATCGCCGCCAATGAATCTCCGAAGAAAGGTGAGCAAGCTGCGAACACTTGGTGTTGGAATTTTGAAAAGAGAAGTCCATATCGACTTTTCTCGAATGTGAAGTTGCTCTTCACTTCAGGTTTGCAACCATAGTTCTCAACATCGGGCGCGGCAAAAATTCCGTAAAGCGAAATACGATCGGCGAACTTTTTCAACTTCAATAAATCTTTTGCAAAAACCAGCGGGCTCACGCGGCCAAACTCGTTAGAGGATTCAAACGAATCGTCGACATCCGTCACCACGACGAGAACCAACATGGCATCGGGTCTGAAAAACTCCGGATGATACTTCATGACATTTTGGACGGGCTCGAACATTTTTTCATTGTCGTCGCCCCCTTCCCCTAGTCGAAACACCGCCTCAGCGAAATCAAGAGTAGGGTTCCGACTGTGGCTATCTAAGGGCTTCAAACCGAATCCGATGTAAGGCTCTTCTCTCGTATCTGTGGAGAGCAAACCCATTCGCCAAGAAACGTCTGCATTTTTCTTAATAAATGCAGCCATGAATCTTTCGAGATTATCTTGAATATTCTTTTGATACGGGCCCATGCTCGCACTGTTGTCGATTACCCAAAGAACATCTACGGGCCGCGGACGCGCTGAAATCAGTTCGTTAATGTTTTTTACGACCTCGACAGCGTGGGGATCTGGGGGAGCCGGATAAAGAAACGGTCGCTCTCGAACACAGCCTGAAAAACTCAGGCTGGCGAAGGCGACTAAAAAAACTGCAAGGCGGAAGCGCGTTGCCACGCTTCCGCCGGAAAAAATGCTGTTTTTCAAACCGTTTTACTCTTGGGGTTGTGCCTCAGGAGCGGTTGGAGAAACGGTGCCGACATCGTCCGAAGGAAGATCCACTTCCACAGCCGGAGCGTCCACCAACTTCGAGGCATACATGTCCAAGAAGCCCATGGCCATTCCGATGAGTTGAATCGACTTGGGATCTTGCTTCAGCAAAGATTCCAACCATTCTTTCAAACCGTCATTGTCTTGCTGGAACGCAGAGTACTTCAAGTTGCTCACGATGTTCAAAGAGACGGAAGCGCCCATCGGCGAAACATTTGCAGTCAACGTGGCCGACTCAATCGGAATTTCCGAAATATCCGTGCCTGCAGGAATCTTGTCCATGTGAATTTTCATAGAGATATTCAGATCCGCAGCTAAGAGGTTTCCCTTGGCATCGTACTGTTTGTTTTCAACAGCGGCCGAAACATCTATTGCGTCCTTAAATGCTTCGATCACATCTTGCTTCGACATGGAATCGACCAGGTCCTTCATCTCCGCATCGACGTCTTTGAAAGCATCCGGGCCAGCGATTTTCAAAATATCTGCGGCGCCCATCAGTTTAATAGAGGTGACAGGGCTCGTTCCATCTTGAGGATTCGAGTAGCTAATATCGCCAGCGAAACCCAACATGTTTTTCGAGCCGTATTTTAAATAATTAATGGTGCCACCGACGGACTTCACGCCTGCCGCATTCACATCCAGAGAACTGAAGTTCACTTGAATGGCAGTTTTATTGTCCTTCACCATTGCAGTAAAAAGCTGCTTCAAAGTCGCATTCAACGAAGCAACTTCATCCGAGGCGAATGAGTTGAAACTCATTGCCATTCCCAACATCACTACCAAAGCCAAATTCTTTTTCATGATTACCCCTCTTGATTGCGAGGGGGGTTAACACCACACAGCAGATGAGTCAACTCGACCTAGGGAGTCGTCAACGCTTTATGTACAAAGTAGGAGACACTTAAGAGGCTTACTCCACAGAGGTAGAGGCCCCAGAAGCCTATCTTCAAACGATCTGCCAGTAGAAAGGGGATGAAGAAGGTGAGGGAGAGGGGAATTCCAATGAAGATGCTCTTCGCAAACTGAACCGTCTTTTCAGTGTCCTTAAACTCCACCTGGGTCATAGCTAGAACGAGCATGGTGGAAATCGGGAGCGAAATAATAAATCCTGCCAGAGATGGCTTCTTTCCCGCGACCCAGGATGCGAGTGTGATCATGACAGCACTCACTGCCAGCTTGATGATTGGAACCCAAACTCCCATAAGTGGGCCTTCTATACCTCAATCGAAAAAAATATTGCGATGAATAAAATAATTTGACACAGACGTCC
>FRDC01004809.1_pt1 | contig 49009 bp, 48 predicted proteins | sample 1106171 | NCBI WGS metagenome assembly FRDC01 (sample SAMEA3930566, study PRJEB13176) | freshwater metagenome | biome: Drinking water system; feature: drinking water; material: water | place: Singapore | collected 2014-12-20 | reverse complement strand
CCGCCGTTCCTTGTTCAGCGACTCGAGCGAAGCCGTCGCCTCCTGGAGCGCGTGTTTCGCTTCGCGGAGCGGAGTTTCCACCTGGTGGAGCCGTTCGGGAATCTTCAGACGCTGCTCGTTGATCTCCGCGATGCGCAGATCCAACTTCTGCAATTCGATGAGGGGCGAGAGCTGCGGCTTCAATGCACTCCTTTGACGCGGTGAAGAATCCTGTCTGAAGGCTCGGCGGCTGATCCACTGGTGGGCCCACTAGGACTCGAACCTAGGACCAGCTGATTATGAGTCAGCCGCTCTAACCACCTGAGCTATGGGCCCGATCAGGAGGTCGCCGAGACGGCTGATTCTAGGCCTCGCTGCCGGGAGAGTCAAATCATCCCCTCGCGCGCGCTACAGACTCTCCACGAAGCTGCGCAGCTTTTTGCTGCGGCTCGGATGGCGGAGTTTGCGCAGCGCCTTGGCCTCGATCTGCCGGATGCGCTCTCTGGTCACTTCGAAGTCCTGACCGACTTCTTCCAACGTATGGTCGGTGGCTTCGCCGATGCCGAAGCGTTTCCGCAAGACCTTTTCTTCCCTGGGCGTCAACGTTTCGAGCGCGCTGTTGATCTGGCGCTGCAGGTCGTACCGGATCGCGGCCTCCAGCGGCGAGATCGCCTTCTTGTCTTCGATGAAGTCGCCGAGATGGCTGTCTTCTTCTTCGCCGATCGGCGTTTCGAGCGAAATGGGTTCTCGTGCGATCTTCAGAATCTTCCGCACTTTGTCGAGCGGCAGATCCATCCGCTCGGCGATCTCCTCCGGCAACGGTTCGCGTCCCAGCTTCTGAACCAGGTGCCGGGATGTGCGAATGAGCTTGTTGATGGTTTCGATCATGTGGACGGGAATGCGAATCGTGCGCGCTTGGTCCGCGATGGCGCGGGTAATGGCCTGCCGAATCCACCAGGTCGCGTAGGTGCTGAACTTGTAACCGCGCTTGTACTCGAACTTGTCGACGGCTTTCATCAAGCCGATGTTGCCTTCCTGAATCAGATCCAGGAACTGCAAGCCGCGGTTGGTGTACTTCTTGGCGATGGAGATCACCAGGCGAAGGTTGGCCTCGACCATTTCCTTCTTCGCGCGGCGGGCCTTGGCCTCGCCGACGGTCATGCGCCGGTAGATGTCCTTGATCTCGTCGATCGACAGCAGGTTGTCGCCTTCGATCTGGGTCAGCTGGTCCTGCAGCAGCTTGATGTCGTCCTTCTTCAGCGCGAGTGCGGCCGAATACTTGCGCTTGGCGCGGATTGCCTTGTCGAGCCAGCTCAGGTCGGACACGCCGCCTTCGCGGTACTTCGCCAGGAATTCCTCGCGGGTCATGCCGCATTCGGCCACGCAGATGCGCAGCACCGAGCGTTCGATCGAGCGGATCAGCTCGACCTTGTTGCGCAGGTTGTTGGTGACCTCGACGACGATCTTCGGCGACAGCCGGAAGGTCATGATCAGGTCGGCCACTGCCGCGCGGCGGGCCTGGGTCTTCTTGCTGGCGGTGCCGAGGCGGAGCAGGGAATCCCAGGCCTCGTCGTACAACGCCTGCAGCTTGGCGAAGTTCTCGGCGCACAGCACCGGATCGGGGCCGGTATCGACCGCTTCCTCTTCCTCGTCTTCCGCGCCTTCGACCACTTCCGGCTCGACATCCGCCACTTCCGGCGGCAACGCCTCTTCGGCGGCGACTGGCTCCGGCGCGTTCGGGTCGAAGAAGCCGACCACGACTTCAGCCAGACGCTTCTTGCCGTTGATCGCGTTGTCGTACTGCTCGAGCAGGATAGCGACCGTTTCCGGGTAGCTGGCCATCGCGTACAGCGCTTCGCCGAGGCCTTCCTCGATGCGCTTGGCGATGCGGATCTCGCCTTCGCGATCCAGCAGTTCCACCGAGCCCATCTCGCGCATGTACATGCGCACCGGGTCGGTGGTGCGGCCGAATTCGGAATCGCTGGCGGCGAGCGCGGCAGCGGCTTCCTCGGCGGCTTCCTCGTCGTCCTCGGTGGCGGCGACGGCGGGCTCGCTGAACAGCTGGGCCTCGGTGTCCGGGGCTTCGTCATGGACCGGAATGCCCATGCCCTGGATCATCGTGATGACGTCGTCGATCTGCTCCGAATCGACGATTTCCGGCAGGCTGTCGGAAACTTCGGCGAAGGTCAGGAAGCCCTTCTCCTTGCCGAGCGCGATCAGGTTCTTGATCTGGGATTGCTGGTCAGCTGCTGCCATCTGAATACTCTTGTGTGAAACCGGGGCGCGTGACACCGGTCAAGAACTGCGCAGTTTACCGGAACCGGCCTGATCACGGCCAGACCGTGCAACGGACGTGGGGGCTGCGAGGCCCGCTTAAAGAGCGCTTCGTCGGATCGGCGGCCGGCCGTTCAGCCGGTCCGTTCCGCCATCAGCGCCATCAGTTCGGCCTGTTCCGCTGGCGCAAGTTCCCTGTCGCGCGCGAGATCGAGCAGCGCCTGCTGTCGTTCGCGGACCGCCCGCTTGCGCAGCAGGCTCAGACAATCGGTGAATTCGGCGCCGAGATCGCCGGTGATCGGCAGCGGCATCGCGCTGATCCGGGCCAGCGCGGCGCCACGGGCGCTGCCGCGATTCATTTCCAGCCACTGCGCGGCATGGGCCTCCGGGTTCTCGCTGAAGAACTCGATGGTGTCGAGCAAGATGTCGAGACCGGGCTGATTCAGCATTGCGATCTGGCCGAGATGCTCGGCCCGCGCAGCCAGCGCAGGCGCTTCGAGCAGCAGCTGCAGTGCGATCCGCACCGGCTTGGAACCCGGGGTTTCGACGCGCCGGCCACGCTCGCCGCCGCCGTCGGTTGTGGCCGGCGCAGCCTTGCCGGCGGTGGCCAGCGCGGCTTCCAGATCGTCGCGCTGCATCCGCGTCAGGGTCAGCAGGCGATCGACGATCAGGGTTCGCAGCGCGCCGTCGCGCAGCTTGTCCAGGTGCGGGCGCGCCAGGCCGGGCAGCCGGGCGCGGCCTTCGCGGCTCGCCAGATTGACCTGCTTCAGCAGTTCGTCGAGCAGGAAATCGGACAGTGGCTGGGCCTTGTCGATCAGTGCGCGGAAGGCATCGGCACCGATCTCCTGCACCAGCGAATCGGGGTCGTGGCCATCCGGCAGGAACATGAAGCGGCATTCGCGATCGTCGAACACTTCCGGCAGCGCCTGCTCCAGCGCCCGCCAAGCGGCCGAGCGACCGGCGCGGTCGCCGTCGAAGCAGAACACGGCACGCCGTGTCGACTTGAACAGCAGGGTCAGATGCTCGCGGGTGGTCGCGGTGCCCAGCGTGGCGACCGCATTGCGGATGCCGTGCTGGGCCAGCATCACCACGTCCATGTAGCCCTCGACGACCAGCAGATGCGGCAGCTCGGCCTTGGTCGACTGCTTGGCTTCGAACAGGCCGAACAGGTTGCGGCCCTTGTGGAACAGCGGGGTTTCCGGGGAATTGAGGTACTTGGCCGGATCGTTTGCGAGCGTGCGGCCGCCGAAGCCGATAGTGCGGCCGCGGGTGTCGCGGATCGGAAACATCACCCGGTTGCGGAAGCGGTCGTAGGCGCCGCCGCCATCGCGTTCGATCAGCAGGCCGGCATCGAGCGCGTGCTGGCGCTGGCCATCGGCCTCGGGAAACAGGCGGGTCAGCGCATCCCAGGATTCTGGTGCAAAGCCGATGTTGAACAGCTTGGCGGTGTCGCCGTCGAGGCCGCGCTGCTTCAGGTAGTCGATCGCCGGCTGATGAGTCTTCAGCTGGCCGCGATAGAACTTCTCGGCCACCGCCAGCGCATCGAGCGGGCCGTCGAGCACCAGGCGCGGACCTTCGTTGCCGCCTTCGCGCGGCACTTCCACGCCGGCGCGCTTGGCCAGTTCCTCGACCGCCTCGACGAAGCTGAGGCGGTCGTTCTCCATCAGGAAGGTGATCGCCGTGCCGTTCTTGCCGGAGGAGAAGTCGAAGAACATCTGCTTCGCCGGATTGACGAAGAACGAGGGCGACTTCTCGTTGGTGAACGGCGACAGGCCCTTGTATTCGCGGCCTGCGCGCTTGAGTTCGACCCGGCTGCCGACGACTTCGACGATGTCGGTGCGCGACAGCAGATCGTGAATGAAGGAATCGGGGATGCGTCCGCCAGCCATGGGCGGAGTCTACCCGCGAGCTGTCTCGGTTTAGCCGAGTCGCGCCTTGATCAGCCCGGACAGCTTGCCCATGTCGGTACGGCCAGCGACCTGCGGCTTCAGCCAGTTCATGACCTTGCCCATGTCCTTCATGCCAGCGGCGCCGGTTTCGCTGATGCCCTGCTGGATCAGCGCGGCGAGCTCGTCCTCGCTCAACGCCTTCGGCAGGTACTGGCTCAGCACGACGATTTCGGCTGCCTCGATCTCGGCCAGATCGAGGCGATTGCCGGCGCGGAACTGCGATTCCGAATCGCGCCGCTGCTTGAGCATCTTTTCCAGCGCCTCGATGACGACGGCATCGGTGATCTGCTGCGACAGCACGACTTCGCGGTTCTTCAGCTCCGCCGTCAGCATGCGCAGCACGCCGAGGCGCGCCTTGTCGCCGGCCTTCATCGCCAGCTTCACGTCTTCGGTGATGCGGGTCTTGAGATCGGTCATCGGGGCACCTGGAATTTGAAAGCGGGACAAACACAAATCGCGCCGGGAGGCGCGATTTGAACGACGGGGTGAGACCTTCCTTGAGCAGTCCGCGCCATGGATGGCGCGGTCTTGTCAGGACGACAAACTCGTCAGTACAGGCGAATCTGCTTCGACGTCTCGCGGGAGACCTTCTTGGCCTGACGCTTCACGGCGGCGGCACGCTTTCGCTTGCGCTCCTGGCTCGGCTTCTCGAAGAATTCCTTCTTGCGGAGGTCGGTCAGCACGCCTGCCTTTTCGCAGGTGCGCTTGAAACGGCGGAGAGCAACTTCAAACGGCTCGTTATCGCGAACGCGGACATTCGGCATCAGTTCAATCTCGACAGCGGATTTGGCACGGTCCGGACGCAGGCGGACCGGAAGGGGCGCAAAGTCTAGTCAATCAGTCGCGGCAACGCAACGCGCGGCGCTGCAATCCGGCGCGCACTGGCGCAGAATCCGCAGCCGATGAAAATCTTGGGCCTCGAATCCTCCTGCGACGAGACCGCCGCCGCGATCTACGACGGCGAGCGCGGCCTGCTGGCGCACGTGCTGCACAGCCAGGCCGCCATGCACGCCGAATACGGCGGCGTAGTGCCGGAGCTGGCGGCTCGCGACCACGTCGGCCGCATCCAGTCGCTGGTCGCTGCGGTGCTTGCCGAAGCCGGGATCGCCGCCGACGCTCTGGACGGCATCGCCTACACGGCCGGCCCCGGCCTGATCGGCGCCTTGCTGGTCGGCGGCAGCTTCGCGGCCGGGCTGGCTGCCGCCATCGGCAAGCCGCTGCTGCCGGTGCATCACCTGGAAGGTCACCTGCTGGCACCGATGCTCGAAGACGAGCGCCCGGCCTTTCCGTTCGTGGCGCTGCTGGTCTCCGGTGGCCACACGATGCTGGCGCGGGTCGATGGCGTAGGGCGCTACGAGATCCTCGGCGAAACGCTGGACGATGCCGCCGGCGAAGCCTTCGACAAGACCGCCAAGGCGCTCGGCCTGCCGTATCCGGGCGGGCCGGAACTGGCCCGGCTCGCCGAGCGTGGCCAGCCCGGCGTGTTCCGCTTCGCGCGGCCGATGACCGACCGTCCGGGCCTGGAATTCAGCTTCAGCGGCCTGAAGACCGCCGTGCTGAACCAGCTGAAAGGCGATTTCGACGACCAGGCCAAGGCCGATCTGGCGCGCGCCTTTGAAGAAGCGGTGACCGACACCCTGGCGATCAAGTGTGAACGGGCGCTCGACGACACCGGCCTGCGTAGCCTGATCGTCGCTGGCGGCGTCGGCGCCAATCGCCGCCTGCGGGCCCGGCTCAAGGCGGCGACCGAAGCGCGCGGCGCCAGCCTGCATTTCCCGCGTCCGGCGTTCTGCACCGACAACGCCGCGATGATCGCCTACGCCGGCTGGGCGCGGCTGTCGGCCGGCGAGCGCAGCGATGGCCTGCCGGCCAGGGCTCGCTGGCCGCTGCACGAGCTACGCCCTCCTTCCTCCCTCTCGCTCTGAGTCCATGTCGCTCGACACCGTCTTCATCCAGGCGCTGCACATCGAAACCATCATCGGCGTCCATGCCTACGAGCAGCAGGCGCCGCGGCCGCTGATCCTCGATCTGGAGCTGGGTGTCGATATCCGCGAAGCCGCTGCCAGCGACCGCATCCGCGACGCGGTCGACTACAGCGCGGTGGCCGAGGCGATCATCAAGCTGGCTGCGACGCGTCGTTTCCAGCTGATCGAGACGCTGGCCGAGACGCTGGCGCGGATGATCTTCGAACGCTTTCCGATCGCCCGGCTGCACCTGTCGATCGGCAAGCCGGGGGCCATCGACACCGCCAGGACGGTTGGCGTGCGTATCGAGCGCCGCCGAGAGGACTACGCGGCCTGCGGCCTGCGATAAGCCACCGGATGCCGCAGCCTGCGGTTATCCTCGCCACACCCGCGACCACCGCCACGGAAGCCCCGCGATGAAGAAACTGCAACGTCTGGAATTGCTCAAGGACTTCATCCAGGAAGCCGTCGATCGCGGCGCGACGTCCGTGCAGGCCGTGCATCAGTACATCGCCGACCTGCCGTTCGAAGCGCTGGAGCAGACCGGCCTGATCGATGCCGAAAAATCGGCGCTGCGGCAGAAGCACCGGCAGACCATCGGCGTGGTCTACGACGCGATCCGCCGCATCAATCGCGATATCGGCCAGCTGATTTCCGACCAGTTCGAAAACCTCGAAGAGTCGAAGATCGCGGCTTCCCGGATCGCGCCGGCCCCCGCCGCGCCGCGCCCGGCGCCGACGCCGGCTGCGGCCGACAGGAAACCGGTCGCGAAGAAGCCGGCAGCGAAGAAGGCTGCAGCGAAAAAGCGCGCCGCCAGGAAGCCAGCTGCCCCGCCGGCCGACTAGCCGCGCCCTGCGAACCCCGTTACGGCGGCAGCGTGCCGTCGTCGCACAGCGGCAGCAGCATGCCCCTCGAGGTCCAGACCCCGCCGCTGCGTTCGAACTGGTAGGCCACCGAACCACCGCAGCCCGGGTTGACGAGGCTGTTCGACGGATCGCAGACCATCACCCGATCGCTGCCCTGGCCGTACCACTGCACGTCCGCCTCATTCGGCAGGTTGGCGCGGGTCAGCAGTTCGGCCCGGTCGGCCGGCGCGGCCGACAGGTGCTGCCAGCCCTTGCCGGCGATCGAATTGCAGTCCTGCACGCCGCGCGAGGCGCAGCCGGTCAGCACGAGCAGGGTGGTCAGGATGAGGCTCGATCGGATCACGGCGGCGTCCACGTCGAAGGTTGGCAGGGAAGGGTGAGGCGTCAGGCGCCGCCGGCAATAGTCATCGCGTCGATCAGGACCGAGCCGCAGCGCACGCCGCCACGGGTATCGACATCGGAACCGATCGCGGAGATCCCGCGATACATCGTGGCCAGATTGCCGGCGATGGTGATCTCGTCGACCGGGTAGGCGATCACGCCGTTCTCGACCCAGAAGCCGCTGGCGGCGCGTGAGTAATCGCCGGTCACGGTGTTGACGCCCTGGCCCATCAGGTCGGTGGCGATCAGGCCTTCGCCCATCTCGCGGGCCAGCGCCTCGAGGCCGCCGTCGAAGGTCGAATCGATCAGCAGGTTGTAGACGCCGCCGGCATTGCCGGTCGATTCCAGCCCCAGCTTGCGGGCGCTGTAGCTGCCGAGCAGGTAGCCGCCGAGCACGCCCTTGTCGATCAGCTGGCGCTCGGTAGTCGCCACGCCTTCCTGGTCGTAGGCGCTGCTGCCGGCCGCGCCTTTCAGGAACGGCATCTGGCGGGCGCTGACCCGTTCGGCGAATACGGCTTCGCCGAGCTTGCCGTGCAGGAAGCTGGCGCGGCGATACAGCGCAGCTCCGGAAATCGCGCCGATGAAATGGCCGAACAGGCCGCGCGCGATCTCGGCCGGAAAGATCACCGGCGCGCTGCGCGTGGCCAGCGTGCGGCCGCCGAGCCGCGCGGCGGCGCGCTCGCCAGCCTTGCGGCCGATCGCTTCCGGCGCGTCGAGCGCGTCGAAGCGGCGCGCGCTGCTGTACCAGTGGCCGAGCTGCATCGCCTCGCCTTCCACGGCGATCGCCGCGCAGCCGAGGCTGTAGTCGGTGGCCCGGCGGCGGCCGATGAAGCCGTGACTGTTGGCGTACAGGCTCAAGGATTCGCGGGTGTCGATGCTGGCCCCTTCCGACTGGCTGATCCGGGCATCGACGGCGAAGGCGGCGGCCTCGCAGGCGCGGGCGCGCTCGATCGCCGCTTCCGGCGCCAGCGCGTGCGGGTGGTAGAGCTCGAGATCCGGAAACGCCCGGGCCATACGCGCCGGATCGGCAAGGCCGACACAGGGATCTTCGCCGCCGACCCGGGCGATCGCGCAGGCCGCTTCGACGGTGCGCTTCAGCGCCGCGTCGGACAGGTCCGTGGTGCTGGCCGAGCCGGTGCGATGGCCGAAGAACACGGTCAGCGACAGATCGCGATCGCGCTGGAACTGCACCGATTCGACCTCGCCCTGACGCACCGCGACCGACAGGCCGCGACTGACGCCGAGATAGCCTTCGGCCGCCGTCGCGCCGAGCGATTTCGCAAGGTCCAGCGCGGCCAGCAGGCGCGGTTCGAGGTCGCGGACATCGGGCAGCGCGGCGGCCGGCGAGGCGGCGGTCGGAATCGCGGTCATGGTCAGGTATTCACGAGAGAGGGCGCGAGCTTACCATCCGGGTCCCGGCTCTCAGACCCTCAAGGAACCCCGCTGGCATGGACTTCACGACGCTCAAGATCGAACTCGACGGCCCCGTCGCCCGGCTGCTGCTGAATCGCCCCGACAAGGCCAATGCGATGTCGGAAGCGATGTGGCAGGAACTGCCGAAGGCGGCCGCGTGGATCAACTCCCAGCGGCAGATCCGCGTGGTGATCCTGGCGGGCGCCGGCAAGCACTTCACCGCCGGCATCGACCTGCAGGTGCTGGCCGGGCTCAGCAAGCGGGTCACCGGACCGGGCTGCCCGGCGCGGGCCCGTGAATACTTGCGCGAGTGGATTCTGGCGGCGCAGGCCAGCATCACCGCGATCGAGAACATCCGGGTGCCGGTGATCGCCGCCGTGCAGGGCGCCTGCGTCGGCGCCGGTGTCGATCTGATCGCCGCCTGCGACCTGCGCTACTCGACGGTGGACGCGAAGTTCTGCATCAAGGAAGTCGATCTCGCCGTGGTCGCCGATGTCGGCACCGTGCAGCGGCTGCGCCACGTCGTCGGCTACGCCAAGGTGGCCGAGCTGACCTACACCGGTGAAACCTTCGACGGCGCCAAGGCCGAGGCGATCGGCCTGGTCAGCGCCGCCCATGCCGACGGCGAGGCGTTGATGCAGGCGGTCGATGGCGTTGCGCGCAGCCTGGCCGCCAAGTCGCCGCTGACCGTGCGCGGCGTCAAGCAGAGCCTGCTGTACGCGCGCGACCACAGCGTTGCCGAAGGGCTGGAATACGTCGCCGGCTGGAATGCGGCGATGCTGATCTCCGCCGATCTCAACGAAGCGGTCAGCGCTTATCTCGGCAAGCGGCCGGCGGTTTTCGAGGACTGATCCCAGGCGCGCCGCCCGCCGAACCCGGCGGGCGTCATGGCGCAACCGAGGAACCGCTGCCCATGAATGCAAGGATCGCTGCCCGCCTTTTCGGGTTGCTGCTGCTGACGCTGACCGTGACGCTGCAGGCGCAGGACACGGCGCCTGCCGCGACAGCAGAAGCGCAGGACCCGACCGAGGTCGGTCGCACCGCCGACGCCGTCAATGTCGCGTTTGCGGCCGCCGGCACGGCGCTGCTGCGCGGGCCCCAGACGCTGCCGCTGCGTGATCAGGGGCTGCTGAAGCTGCCGGAGGGCTATGGCTTCGTGCCGCTGGCCGAGGCGCGCCGGTTGATGGAGGCACTCGGCAATTCGGTCAATGAGCACTTCATTGGCCTGATCGTCCCGGTCGGCCAGGGTGACGCGAACTGGATGATGCGCCTCGATTTCGATCCGGCCGGCTACATCAAGGACGACGACGCCCGCGAGTGGAACGCCGACGACATGCTGGACAGCCTGCGCAAGGGCACGGCGGCCGGCAATGCGCGTCGTCAGGCGCTCGGCTATCCGGGGCTCGAAGTCAGCCAGTGGATCGAGCCGCCAACCTGGGATGCCGCCCATCAGCGGCTGGTCTGGTCGCTGGAAGCGCGCGAGATCGGCGCTGCGCCGGGCACCGAGGGCACGGTCAACTACAACACCTACGTGCTGGGACGCGAAGGCTATTTCGAGATGAACCTGGTCACCTCGAGCGCGGAGATCAATCGCTACAAGCCCGACGCCCGGACCTTGCTGGCGGCGGTCAGCTTCAACGAGGGCAAGCGCTACGCCGACTTCAGGCCCGATACCGACAAGGTGGCGACCTACGGGTTGGCGGCGCTGGTCGGCGGCGTTGCCGCCAAGAAGCTCGGCCTGCTGGCGGTGATCGGCGTGTTCCTCGCCAAGTTCGCCAAGATCATCCTGTTCGCCGTGCTCGGCCTCGGTGCGCTGATCGGCAAGTTCTTCGGTCGCGACAAGAAGGCCTGAGCGGGGTGCACAGCGTCCGCGGCGGACAGCAAGAAGGCCGGCTCCTGCGAGCCGGCCTTCTTGTTTCAGCGGGGTTTTGCGATCAGCCGATCAGCGCACGTCGATCGCCAGGCCGCGCACCGATGACGCCGTCGCCGCGCCGATCCGGGCGCTGCCGTCGACCACGCCGACCGGCGTCGCCGCGCCGGTGGCGAGGTTGATGCGGTACAGGTTCGACGGGCCCTCGCCGGCGCTGGTCCGGATCGCCGCCAGCACCAGGCCGTTGGCGCCGCCGGCGATGTCGAAGCCCGCATCGCCGACCGCCGTCACGCCGGTCGCCCCGACAGCCACCAGCGTCCCGTCGTTCGGCGGTACCTGGGTGAACAGCGTGGTGGCGTCGAGGTTGTACAGCGTGGTCGCCGGCGCGCCTGCGAAGCTGTTGAGGTAGGCCGAGCCGATCACGCCGCTGGTCGCCGCGCCGTTGATCGCGCCGTCGGTGATGGTCGCCCCGGTGCCGACGTTGATCCGCAGGTTGTTGCCGGCCGTGTCGACCACGCGCAGACGATCCGGCACCGGGTTGAAGTCGACCCCGAAGCGGGTACCGGCGGCCACCGACGAGAACGGCGCCGAGGCGTCGGTCGGATCGGCGGCCAGCGTCGCCGCCAGCGTCGCCAGGCCGGTCGTGGTGTTGATCACGTAGACGCGGTTCAGCGAGCTGACGCCGTACAGCAGGCCGTTGGCCGGGCGGACGTCGATGCCGAGCAGCGATTCGCCGGCGGTCAGGCCGGTGATCGTCAGATCGATGGCGTCGTTCGGCGCGAAGGCGTTGTTGACCTGCGTGAAGCTCAGCAGGTGGTTGTCACCGGTCAGCGCGTGGACGCGCAGATTGCTGCCGGTGGTCAGCGCCAGGCCAACCAGCGGCGCCAGCGTGGCCGTACCGGCGCCACCGCCGATCGCGCCAACCGCTGTGGCGGCACCGGTGGCGAGATTCACCGTGTACAGCGTCGAGGCGCTAGCGCCGGTCGCGGCAGCCGCCAGCAGCGCGGCGTTGCTGCGGCCATCGACCACGAAGGCGCTGTTGTCGCCGATGTCGCCGACGCCCAGCGAGCCGATGGTGGTCGCCACGCCGCTGTTCGGATTGCCCGGATCGCCGGCGATGCCGTTGGCCGGGTTGCTGCCGATGCGGACGAAGGTATCGGCGCCGCTGTCGATTGCGTACAGCGTGGTGCTGACGGCGCCCGGAATGGTGTTGGTGTAGCCGACGCCGGTCACCGAGGTGGCGCCGGTCAGCGCGGTATCGGTGGTCACCAGGCACATGCCCGCTTCATTCGGGTTGGTGTTGATGCGCAGGTTCAGGCCGGTGCTGGTGGTCACCCGCAGACGGTCCGGCACCGGATTGAAACCGACGCCGAAGCTGGCGTCGGCCGGCAGAGCCGAGAATGGCAGAGTGGCGTCGGCCGGGTCGGCGATCAGCGGGCACAGCTCGCTGGCGGCGCCGGTGGGCGAGATCGCATAGAGCTTGCTGTCGCTGCCGAGGCCGATCAGCTGGCCAGTGGCCGGGCGGGTATCGATGCCGAGCAGCGTGGTCGCCTCCGGCAGGCCGCTGACCGTGCCGGTGGTGCACAGCTTGGTCGGCGCGGTGCGCGTGAAGGTGCCGAAGCTGCCGTCGGCGGCCAGGCCGAACAGGTCGCCGGCTGCCTGCGCGGTGGAGCGGTTCTGCGCGCGGATCGCGAAGCCGGCAGCGGTTTCCGCGTCAGCCAGCGAAAGCGTCGCGGTCTGGGTGGCGGCGCCGGTGGCGGTGTCGATCGCGTAGACGGCGGTGCCGTCGGCGGTGTTGAGCACGGCGAACGCCGAGTTGACGCCGGTCTGCGAGGTGGCGACGTCGAAGCCGCCGATGCTGTCGGCGTCGACGCCGAGGTTGCCGATCGCGGTCAGCACGCCATCGTTCGGCGGGTTCTGCTGGAACAGACGGTCGCTGGCCGGGTCGATCGCGAACTGCATCGTCCGGCAGGCCGCGTTGAAGGCGTTGGTGTAGGCGGTGGCGGTGGCCCCGGTGCCGGCGCCGTTCAGCGCGGTGTCGGTGATGGTGGCGCCGGTGGCGACATTGACGCGCAGGTTCTGGCCGGTGTCGGAGATCACCCGCAGGCGATCCGGCACCGGGTTGAAGTCGATGCCGAACCGGGTGCCGGACAGGCCGGTGAACGGCGCGCTGGTGTCGGTCGGGTCGGCGCTGAGGGTGCTGACGGCGGTGGTGGCGCCGGTGCTCGGGTCGATCGTCACGATGCGGCCGCTGCTGCCGCTGATCACCAGGCCGTACAGCAGGCCGTCATTGGGACGGAAGGCGATGTCGACCATCGACTCGCCTTCGGCGAGGCCGGTGATCGCGTTGCTGATCTGGATGTCGCCGGTGCCGGCGATGTTGAAGCCGACCAGCCGGTTGGCGCTGGTCAGCAGGTAGCTGTCGGTGACGGCGGGCGGGACCGGCGGCGTGACCGGCGGCGTGAAGGTGTCCTGGTTGTTGCAACCGGCGATGAAAATGGCCGCGACGGCGGCCGTCCAGCGGGGGTGATGCAAGGCCATGGTGGGGTCTCCTCGTTCTTGAGTGTGCGCAGCCGGGATGCCGGCTGCGGAGTTCCTGCGTCTTTCGCGATGACCCGCCGCAGGCTGCGCGGCAGCGGATGAGCGCGAAGACATCCGGGTGTACCCCGGGAACGTGGATTTGGATGCAGGCCGGGCGCATCCGGCGATCAGCGGCAGCGGCGCTGCCGCGAGCCGTGCGGATTCAGCCTGCCGCGAGGCGCGCGATCACGCGCCGGTGCAGGCCGCCGAAATCGCCGTTGGACATCACCAGCACACGGTCGCCCGGGCGTGCTTCGGCGACGATGGCGGCGGCCAGCGCGTCGAGCTCCTGGTGCAGCCGCAGGCGCTCGCCGACCGCCGCCAGCGCGGCACCGGCGTCCCATTTCAGATCGGCACGGGCCATCACGAAGGCGAGGTCGGCATCGCCGAGACTCGCCGCCAGGTCGCCGCCGGCATGGCCGCCGAGGCGCATGGTGTTGGAGCGCGGCTCCAGCACCGCGAGGATGCGGCCGGGTCCGCGTTCGCGCAGGCCGGCGATGGTGACTTCGATGGCCGTCGGGTGGTGGGCGAAGTCGTCGTAGACCTCCACACCAGCAACGGTGTCGAGCAGTTCCAGCCGCCGCTTGATGCCGCGAAAGCGTTCCAGCGCCCGCAGCGCCTGATCCTGCGCGACCCCGACGTGGCTGGCGGCGGCGATTGCCGCCACTGCATTGGCGCGGTTGTGCGGGCCGGCCAGCGGCGTGGCGACAGTGCCGACCGGCAGGCCGTGCTGCAGCAGGGTGAAGCCGTGGTCGTTGCGCTGCGCCGACCAGCCCCGGGCGTCGTGGCCGCTGCCGTCGAACCAGTCGATCTCGCTCCAGGCGCCCATTGCCAGTACCCGCGGCAGGTTGGCGTCCTGGGCGTTGACGATCAGCCGGCCCTGGCCGGGCACGGTGCGCACCAGGTGATGGAACTGGCGCTCGATGCTGGCCAGGTCCGGAAAGATGTCGGCGTGGTCGTATTCGAGGTTGTTGAGGATCGCCGTGCGCGGCCGGTAGTGGACGAACTTCGAGCGCTTGTCGAAGAACGCGGTGTCGTACTCATCGGCCTCGATGACGAAGCACTTTCCCTTGCCCAGCCGCGCCGACACACCGAAGTTCACCGGCACGCCGCCGACCAGAAAGCCCGGCTCCAGCCCGGCCTGATCGAGCAGCCAGGCCAGCAGCGAGGTCGTGGTGGTCTTGCCGTGGGTGCCGGCCACCGCCAGCACGTGGCGGCCGGCGAGCACGTTCTCGGCCAGCCACTGCGGGCCGGACACGTAGGGCAGGCCGGCATTCAGCACGTGTTCCATCGCCGGATTGCCACGGCTGACGACATTGCCGACCACCACCACGTCCGGTGCCGGGTCGAGATGCTCGGGCCGATACCCCGGCAGCACCGCAATGCCGAGCTTTTCCAGCTGCGTCGACATCGGCGGCCAGCCGTTGGCGTCGGAGCCGGTGACCGTGTGGCCGGCTTCGCGGGCCAGCGCGGCGATGCCGGCCATGAAGGTGCCGCAGATGCCGAGAATGTGCAGGTGCATGGCGGACTCAGCCGAGGATCAGGGACAGCAGATTGCCGGCGATCACCATCGACACCATGACGTTGCTGATCAGCAGCAGCGTCATCATCGCGGCCGCGAGGCGGGCGATGCCGGTGGCCCGGCGCAGCACGTGGGTGGCGCTGGCGGCGAACCACAGGCCGAGCAGGTCGAGCAGCAGGCCCGGCAGCACCGGCACCTGCGGCAGCTGGTCGGCGCTGATCACCGGCGGTGGCGCGTCGGGACCCGCCGCCTGCTGGGCGGCGGCGACCGAGGTCAGGAATTCGGTCATCACCGGCATCACCATCGACATCGGCAGCCACATCGCCAGCAGCAGCAGCGAACCGGTGGCGAGCAGCGCATTGCGGGTCTGCTGCTGGCGCGCCTCGAGGCCGCGCAGGCGCAGCACCAGGCGCGCGTAGAGCGTCACCACCAGCGTGGCCACTGCCCCGTCGATGATTGCCAGCGGCAGCGGCTGGACGATGCCGAACAGCAGCGCCGTGGCGACGATGCCGAGCGCCGTGCAGGCCTTATCCAGGCGGCCGTCGGCGGCGTACGGGAAATCCTCGGGCCCCTGGCGGAACAGCAGGATCTGCAGCGTGGCGTGGAACGCCTGGTTAAACATCGCGTGAGGGCTCGTCGGGGAGGCCGTCATTCTAGTGGCCGGCCGGCGCGACGCGGATGGCCGGCGGCCATGTGGGACACTGCGCACCACGCACGCCATCCCTTTTCCCGTGAATCCCGGCTATCTCCTGATCACCACGCCCGACGCCCTTGCCGCCTGCATCGATGTCTGGAAGCAGCGCCCCTGGCTGGCGCTCGATACCGAATTCCTGCGCGAGGACACCTATCACCCGATCCTCTGCCTGATCCAGGTCGGCGACGGCGAAACCGACGTCTGCATCGACACGCTGGCCTTCACCGCTGACGCGCTGGCGCCGCTGTGGGCGCTGTTCGCGGACCCGGCCATCACCAAGGTCTTCCATGCGCCGTCGCAGGATCTGGAGATCTTCCTGCGCCAGGGCCAGACCACGGCGACGCCGTTCTTCGACACCCAGATCGCCGCCGCGATGCTCGGCATGGGCGACCAGCTGGGCTATGCCGCGCTGGTCGAGAAGATGACCGGCGTGAAGCTCGACAAGAGCCTGACCCGCACCAACTGGTCGCGGCGTCCGCTGACCGGCCCGGAACTGGCGTACGCGGCCGCGGATGTCCGCCACCTGTCCGACATCCACCCGGCCTTGCGCGAGGCGCTGCTTGCCCGCGGCCGGCTGCCGTGGCTTGAGGAAGACTGCGCCCGGCTCGCCGATCCGGCGCGCTACCGCAATCCGCCGGAAGACGCCTGGAAGCGGCTCAAGGGCCTGGTCCGGCTGGCGCCGCCGGCCCAGCCGATCGCCATCGCGCTGGCCGGCTGGCGCGAGACCATTGCCCAGGAACGCGACCGGCCCCGCAAGTGGATTCTCGACGACGAGGCGCTGTACCGGATCGCCGAGCGCGCGCCGTCGGGTCTCGATGAGCTGGCGGCCTTGAAGGTGCTGCCGGCCAAGACGCTGGAGCGTCACGGCGAGGCGCTGGTGGCGATCGTCGCGGCGGCGCCAGCGACGGCGCTGCCGGTACTGGTCGACGAGCCGCTGAGCGATCCGCAGAAAGCGCTGCTGAAACGCCTGCAGGACCGCCTGCGCGGCATCGCCGATGCGCTCGACGTGCCGGCATCGCTGCTGGCGCCGAGGGCGGATCTGGAACTGCTGGTGCGGGTCGGCGCGCAGGCCGATGCAGCGGTGCTGGGCGGCTGGCGCCGCGAAGTGGCCGGCACCGCGCTGCTGGCCCTGCTGTAGGGCGAAACCGTTGCGGGGTCGCCCTGTGGGGCGGGCCCGGCAGCCGCCGGACCCGGTGTGACTCAGGCGACGGCGATGATCCGCGCGAAGATTTCGTCCATCGTGCCGATACCGTCGACCGTCGCGACCTTGCCCTGCTTGCCGTAGTAGTCGAGCAGCGGGTGGGTCTCGGCGTTGTAGACGCTGATGCGGTGGCGGATCACGTCTTCCTTGTCGTCGTCGCGGCCTTCCTTCTGCGCGCGGTCGAGCAGGCGGCCGATGATTTCCTCGTCGGCCACCGCCAGATGCACGGCGCGCGAGATCGGCGGCTGGCCGAGGCGTACCAGCATCTGGTCGAGCACTTCGGCCTGGGCAACATTGCGCGGGAAGCCGTCGAGGATGAAGCCCTTCTTGGCGTCGTCCTGCGCGAGGCGTTCCTCGACGATGCCGATGACGATCTCGTTGGCCACCAGCTGGCCGGCGTCCATCACCGCCTTCGCCTTCTTGCCCAGCTCGGTACCGGCCTTGACGGCCGCGCGCAGCGCATCGCCGGTGGAGATCTTCGGGATGCCGTAGTGCGCAACCAGCTTTTCGCCTTGCGTGCCTTTGCCGGAGCCGGGTGCGCCCAGCAGGATGATTCTCATGATGCAGACAGCCCCAGTTATGAGCCGGTGTGAGCCGGCTTCGTTCGATGAAACGGCGGAAACGACGGTGCTGGTCGGATGTCGCGATGACATCGGCCGCAGGATGGATGACGCACGATGGGCGGCAAGGTACTAGCTGCACGCGCATGGCGTCAACGCGACGAAAGTCGGGGGATGACGATGTCGCGGTTATACTTCGCGGCATTGCATCATTCGCCCATCGCGCCGGTTCCAGCGCTGCAACCCGCCGAATGCGGCCCCGGCCGCTGCGCGGTGACGGCCTTTCCGGCCGCTGGATCTGCATCAGGCGCCGAGGTGTGAGGCGCGTGAGGCCCCGAATTCGAGTTACAGACGCAGCACCGCTCTCCACCACTCCACAGCAGGTACGCACACATGGGTTTTGAAGCACTGGGTCCGGGCGAGAAGGCCCCGAACGAGTTCTACGTCGTCATCGAGATCCCGGCCTACGGCCCGCCGGTGAAGTACGAAGTCGACAAGGACACCGGCCTGCTGATGGTCGACCGCTTCATGAACGTGGCGATGAGCTATCCGGCGAACTATGGCTACGTGCCGAAGACGCTGGCCGGCGACGGTGACCCGGTCGACGTGCTGGTGATCACGCCGCATCCGATCGTCGCCGGTTCGGTGGTCAAGTGCCGCGCGGTCTGCGTGCTCGACACCGAGGACGAGAAGGGCACCGACGCCAAGCTGCTGGCCGTGCCGGTAGACAAGGTGTCGAACGGCGCCTACGACCATCTCCGTGATCTGGCCGATGTGCCGGAGCGGACCAAGAACGAGATCCATCACTTCTACTCGTCGTACAAGGCGCTGGAGAAGGGCAAGTGGGTGAAGATCTCCGGCTGGCGCGATGCCGCCGCTGCGCGCGCCGAGATCGAGAACGGCATCAAGGCCTACCAAGGCTGATTGTCGGTTACACCGCTGATCGGGAAAGGCAGGCCGCGCGCCTGCCTTTTTCGTCTCCGGCGTCGTGTCGGCGCTGCGTTTCCGCTAGAACTGAAAGCACATGAAACAGAAAGTCCTCGTCATTGGCGGCGGTGGTCGCGAACACGCCATCGCCTGGAAGCTGGCCGCCTCGCCTCGGGTGGCCGAAGTGCTGGTCGCGCCCGGCAACGCCGGCACCGCCACCGAATTCGGCTGCCGGAATGTCGCCGTGGCGGTCGAGGACATCGCCGGGCTGCTGAAGCTGGCAGCGGATGAGGCGGTCGATTTCACCGTCGTCGGACCGGAAGTGCCGCTGTCGCGCGGCGTCGTCGATGCCTTCCGGGCCGCTGGCCGGCGCATCTTCGGGCCGACCCAGGCTGCTGCGCAGCTGGAGTCGAGCAAGGCCTTCACCAAGGCCTTCCTGGCCCGGCATCGGATTCCGACGGCCGGCTACGAGGTGTTCACCGAGGTCGAGCCGGCGCTGGCCTACGTCGCCGCGCGCGGCGCGCCGATCGTGGTCAAGGCCGATGGCCTGGCGGCCGGCAAGGGTGTGGTGGTCGCCGAAACGGTGGCACAGGCGCAGGAGGCGATCCGCGACATGCTCGGTGGCGCTTTCGGCGGGGCCGGCGCCCGTGTCGTCATCGAGGATTTCCTGCACGGCGAAGAGGCCAGCTACATCGTCGTCGCCGCCGGCACCCATTACGTGCCGCTGGCCTCGGCCCAGGATCACAAGCGGGTGTTCGATGCCGACCAGGGCCCGAATACCGGCGGCATGGGCGCCTACTCGCCGGCGCCGGTGGTGACCGCCGAGGTCGATGCGCGGGTGCGCGAATGGGTGATCGAGCCGACGCTGGCCGGCATGGCGGCCGAAGGCACGCCGTTCACCGGTTTCCTGTACGCCGGGCTGATGATCGATGCCGCCGGCCAGCCCAGCGTCGTCGAGTTCAACGCCCGTCTCGGCGACCCGGAAACCCAGCCGATCCTGATGCGGCTCGATTCCGACCTGCTGAGCCTGCTCGAAGCCGCCGTCGATGGCGATCCAAACACGGCGCCGCCGGCCTGGAATCCGCAGGTGGCGCTCGGCGTGGTGCTGGCCGCCGGCGGCTATCCGGGCGAGATCCGCAAGGCCGACGTCATCTCCGGCCTCGACGGCGCCAATGCGGACGACGCCAAGGTGTTCCACGCCGGCACTGCGGTCGATGCGCGCGGCCAGGTGATCACCAGCGGCGGCCGCGTGCTCTGCGTCACCGGGCTCGGCGACACCACCGAAGCCGCGCAGGCGGCGGCCTACCGCGCCGCCTCGGGCATCGACTGGACCGGCGTGCACTACCGGCGCGACATCGGCTATCGCGCCATCGCGCGGGAACGGCAAGGCCGATGAACCGGATCGCGGCGGCGCTGGTGCTGGCCGGGGCGGCGGTTGCCGCTGCCCGTGCCGACACCTACGGTCGCCACGAACGGGTACGCGTGCAGGCGACGCCCGGTATCGAGATTGTCGGCCGGCTCGATCCGGCTGCGCCGGCATCCCTGCTCGCGGCGCGCGACGTGAAGTACTTCAACCGCCAGGGCGGCATGTGGGTGCGTTTCACGATCGACAACGGCGGCGTGCTGGCCGGCAGCCGGCTGACGCTGGAACGGCCGCTGATCCGCGACCAGAAGCGGCGCCAGCGCGATGGCAGCATCGAGCACCGCCCGCTGGTCGCGCTGGCGCTGTGCATCGGCCGCGCGCCGATCGAAGCGGCGCTCAGCCTGTCGGAGCGCAGCGGCTACACCGCGCCGCTGGTCCTGGGCGCGCCGGAAATCGCCAGGCTGGGCGCCGTCGATGCGGCGCGCGAGTACACGATCGAGCCCTCGTGCGGAGACGCGGGCGCGGCAACGGCCCGCTGACTGCGAGGGCCGAATCCGGTGGTAACTGGCCGGATATCGGACATGAAAAAAGCCGCAGCAAGCTGCGGCTTTTTTGTTTGCGGCGCGTCGATCAGTTGCGCTTCATCGAGTCGAAGAAGTCGGAATTGGTCTTGGTGCCGCGCAGGCGATCGAACAGCAGTTCCATCGCCGCCAGCTCGTCCATCTGGTGCAGCAGCTTGCGCAGGATCCAGACCTTCTGCAGCTCCGCCGGATCGACCATCAGCTCTTCCTTGCGGGTGCCGGAGCGGTTGATGTTGATCGCCGGGAACACGCGCTTCTCGGCGATGCGGCGCTCCAGATGGAGTTCCATGTTGCCAGTGCCCTTGAATTCCTCGTAGATCACTTCGTCCATCTTCGAGCCGGTGTCGATCAGCGCCGTGGCGATGATCGTCAGCGAACCGCCTTCCTCGATGTTGCGCGCCGCACCGAAGAAGCGCTTCGGCTTCTGCAAGGCGTTCGCGTCGACACCACCGGACAGCACCTTGCCGGACGACGGCGCGACGGTGTTGTAGGCGCGCGCAAGACGGGTGATCGAGTCAAGCAGGATCACCACGTCGCGCTTGTGTTCGACCAGCCGCTTGGCCTTCTCGATCACCATGTCGGCGACCTGCACATGGCGCTGCGCCGGTTCGTCGAACGTCGAGGAAATCACTTCGCCTCTGACCGTGCGCTGCATGTCGGTGACTTCTTCCGGACGCTCGTCGATCAGCAGCACGATGAGATACACGTCCGGATAGTTCGCGGCGATCGACTGCGCGACGTTCTGCATCAGGATCGTCTTGCCGGCCTTTGGCGGGCTGACAATCAGGCCGCGCTGGCCCTTGCCGAACGGCGCCACGATGTCGATCACGCGGGCGGTGATGTCTTCGGTGGTGCCATTGCCGCGCTCCATCACGAAACGCTCGTCGGCGAATAGCGGCGTCAGGTTCTCGAAGTTGACCTTCTTCTTCGAGACTTCCGGCGCCTCGTAGTTGATGGTGTCGACCTTCAGCAGCGCGAAATAGCGCTCGTTGTCCTTCGGCGAACGCACGCGTCCGGCGACGGTGTCGCCGGTGCGCAGGCCGAAGCGGCGGATCTGGCTCGGGCTGATGTAGACGTCGTCGGGGCCGGCCAGGTAGCTGGCGTCCGGGCCACGGAGGAAGCCGTAGCCGTCCTGCATGATTTCCAGCACGCCATCGGCCTGGATGAAATCGCCACGACGGGCGGCCGCGCGCAGCAGGTTGAAGACGATGTCGGTCTTCTTGGCGCGCGAGATGTTTTCCAAGCCCAGCGCTTCGGCCATCTCGTACAGCTCGGCCGCCGTCTTCTTCTTCAGGTCCGAGATGTGGATGACTTTCGGCGGATCGCGCGGCACCGACGGATCGCCGAGCGCGGCCAGCGCGTCCTCGCGATTCTCGGCGGCGTTGCCGCCGGAGTTGCCGTTGGCCTCGTAATCCTCGTCGCGCGGGTTGTAGCGGCCACCGAAGTTGCCGTTCCCGTAATTGCCGTTGTTGCCGCCGCCGTGGTTCTGGCCGCGCTGCTGGTTGTTGCCGCGGTTCTGCTGGTTGTTGTTCTGGTGCCGGCGGCGCTGGTTGTTGTTCTGGTTGTTGTTGCCGCCGTTGTTGTGGTTCTGGCCATTCTGGCCGTTGCCACGATTGCCGCGATGTCCGCCGCCACCGCCACCGCCACCGCCACCGCCACCGCCGCTGCTGTTGCCATTGCCGTTCGGGTTGCCGCCGTCGCTACCCGAATTGCCGCCGCCATTGCCGTTGCCGCCGCCGTCCGGTTGCGCCGCCGGGGTGATTACGGCCTGAGCGGGGCTTGCATCGCTGCCGACAGCTTCGCCGCCGCCGCCCGATGATTCGCTGGCGACGGCGACATCGCCGCCGGAGCCGCCATCGTGTTCATCGAAGTCGGCCGGGAACCCGTCGTTGCGGTTGCCCGGGTTCTGGTTGCCGTTGCCTCCGTTGCTGCCGTTGTTCTGGCCGTTGGCGTAATGCGGGCGGCGGCGATGCTTGATCATGTGGGACGAAAGTTTTTCAGGCGGTGGCGAGATGCGGCTGCACGAATGCCGTCAGCGCGGCCTTGTGCACGGCGCCGACCTGGGTAGCGGCTGGCTTGCCGTTCTTGAACAGGATCAGCGTCGGGATGCCGCGGATCGCGAACTTCGGCGGCGTGCCCGGGTTCTCGTCGACATTGAGCTTGACGATCTTCAGCTTGCCCTGCGTTTCCGTGGCGAGCTGCTCGAGCACCGGCGCAATCATCTTGCACGGCCCGCACCATTCGGCCCAGAAATCGACCAGCACCGGGAGATCGCTCTGCAGCACGTCGGCATCGAAGCTTGCGTCGCTGACGGCCGAAATGTTTTCGCTCATGTACAAACTCCGATGATGTCCACGGCAGGCCGGTGGACGTTGGGAAATGACGGAATCCGGGGATGCCGATGCGGGGTACAGCCACCCGCACGTCATGGGTATCAGGCGGTGCGCATTCAATGCGCCTGCCCGAACGATCTGCTTTAATAGCCGGAAGATTTTCGCGATTTCGACTGTGATGGCGCGACGCTTTGGTGCGCTTCAGTCGTTGTGATTAGCGGTATTTCAATCCAAGTTCCGACCAAATGCAAGCCTTGTCCGAAGCCGAGAGCCGCGATTCCGCACGCCAGAAGCACCTGAGCAGCACTGCGTTCGACAGCCTGCCGCTGCACGAGACGCTGAAGTCGAGCCTGGCCGCGATGGGGTACACGCACTGCACGCCGATCCAGGCGGAAACCCTGCCGCTGGCGCTGGCCGGCAAGGATCTGGCCGGGCAGGCGCAGACCGGTACCGGCAAGACTGCCGCCTTCCTGCTGGCGACGATGCATCACCTGCTAACGCAGCCCCGCGTCGGCGAACCGGGACAGCCGCGCGCCTACATCCTGGCGCCGACCCGCGAACTGGCGCTGCAGATCTACAACGACGCCGTGCAGCTCGGTGCCCACACCGGCCTGAAGATGACGGCGGTCTACGGCGGCACCGGCTACGACGCGCAGAAGACGGCGATCACCGAGGGCGTCGACATCCTGATCGGCACGCCGGGGCGGATGATCGACTTCTTCAAGCAGGGCATCTACAAGCTCAACGGCATCGAGGTGCTGGTGCTCGACGAAGCCGATCGCATGTTCGACCTCGGCTTCATTGCCGATATCCGCTTCCTGATGCGGCGCATGCCGCGCCCCGGCTCCCGGATCAACTACCTGTTCTCGGCCACGCTGTCGCACCGCGTGCTGGAACTGGCCTACGAGCACATGAACAGCCCGACGCGCATCGAGATCCAGCCCGAGCAGGTGACTGCCGAGCGGGTCCGGCAGTCGCTGATCCATGTTGCCAACGAAGACAAGCTGCCGATGCTGGTTGGCCTGATGCGCCATCACGCGCCGATCCGCACGCTGGTGTTCGTCAACACCAAGCGCGGCGCCGAAGATGTCGAAGCCGCGCTGAAGGCCAACGGCTTCAACGCCGGCGTGCTGTCCGGCGACGTGCCGCAGAACAAGCGCGAGCGGCTCCTGGCGGAGTTCAAGCTCGGCGAACTGCCGGTGCTGGTGGCTACCGATGTCGCGGCGCGCGGCCTGCACATTCCCGAGGTCTCGCACGTCATCAACTTCGACCTACCGCAGGACAGCGAGGACTATGTGCACCGCATCGGCCGCACCGCGCGCGCCGGCGCTTCGGGCGACGCGATTTCGCTGTGCTGCGAGACCTGGGTGTATTCGCTGCCGGACATCGAAAAGGCGATCGGCATGCGCATCCCGCAGTCGCTGAACCCGGATGACCTGATGCCGCAGGACTACATCAAGCCGAAGCACGTGCACCGCGATCGCAGCGGTGCGCCGCCGCGTCGGAATGGCGGCGGCGGACGTCCGGGTGGCGGTCGCCCTGGCGGCGGTCGTCCGCGGTCGACCCGCCCGACGCGCTGAACGCCCGGCGCTAGATCGGCAGCAGCTGCGGGAGCCGATCGACGGCCGTGAAGCCGTCGATCACGCGCGGCGCAGCGGTCGAATCCGGGTGGCGGATCGCCACCACCTCGCGGATGCCATGGGCCTTCGCGGTCTTGAGCACCGACAGGCTGTCATCGGCGAACAGCGCCCGCGTCGGATCGAACGGATGCTGCGCGCGCAGCGCCGGCCAGAAGCGCGGATCTTCCTTCGGCATGCCGAAGTCGTGCGAGGAGATCACCCGGTCGAAGTGCCGACCGATGCCGGTGCGCTCCAGCTTCACCCGCCAGCTGCCGGGATGGGCATTGGTCACCAGCCACAGCGGTCGGCCGCTGGTGCGGACCGCGGTCAGGAAATCTTCGCTGCCGGGCAACACGGCGATGCGGTGCTGCAGCTCGATCTTCATCGCCGCGATGTCGAGTCCGGTGAACCGGCTCCAGTAATCGAGGCAATACCAGTCGAGCGTTCCCTGCGTGGCCTGGAACTCGCGTGACAGCGCCGCCCAGGCCTCGTCGTAGGCCAGCTGCCGGCGTTCGGCGAAGCGCTGCGGCAGCAGCGTCAGCCAGAAGTGATTGTCGAACGCCAGATCAAGGACCGTTCCGTCCATGTCGAGCAGCACGTGGTCAATCTGCGACCAGTCGATGAGCGCGGAATCCGCAGGGCCTGAAGTCATGGCCGGTATCATAGCGGCGCCCACCACCTGCTCCGACATGACCGATCACGCGCTTGCCGATCTGCTGGAACCCGTTCTCGCCATCGCCGTCGCGGCCGGCCGGGAGATCCTCGACGTCTATCACTCCGACTTCGCGGTCAGCACCAAGGACGATGCCTCGCCGCTGACCCAGGCCGATCTGCGCGCGCACCGCACGATCATCGCCGGGCTTGCTGCCTTGACGCCGGACATCCCCTGCCTCAGCGAGGAAGACGCGGCGATCAGCTACGACACCCGGCGCAACTGGACGCGTTACTGGCTGATCGACCCGCTCGACGGCACCAAGGAGTTCATCAAGCGCAACGGCGATTTCACCGTCAACATCGCGTTGATCGATCATCACGAAGCGGTGCTCGGCGTGGTCCACGTTCCGGTCACCGACACCCGCTACTTCGCGGCACGCGGTGTCGGTGCCTTCGTGATCCGCGACGGCCAGCGCCATGCCGTCCGCACTCGCGCGACCCCGGCGCGGCCGTCGCTGGTGGTCACCAAGTCGCATCGCGACGCTGCGCTCGACGCCTTCCTGGCCAAGGCACCGGAGCACGATCAGGTCAGCCGCGGCTCGTCGCTGAAGTTCTGCATGGTCGCGGAAGGGCTGGCGGACTTCTATCCGCGCACCGGCCCGACCAGCGAATGGGACACCGCCGCCGCGCAGTGCCTGGCCGAAGTCGCCGGCGCCACCGTGCTGCGCCTGCCGGACTGGCAGCCGCTGCGCTACAACACCAAGGATTCGCTGCTGAATCCCGGCTTCGTGGTGATCGGCGATCCGGCCTACGGCTGGCGCGAACGGTTGCAGGCCGGCTGATGGCGGCGCGGTTGCCGGCACCGTACCGGGCCCGGGTGCTCGGCTTCTGGCAGGAACTCGGCATTTCGCCGAGGCTGGTGAAGGCGCGCCGGCTGCCGGTCCATGTCGAGGCCCAGCGCCTGCAGCCGATCGGCCTCGGTACCGATGGCCGCGACAAGCTGCTGGTGCCGGGCGCGGCCGCCGCCTGGTCGGCGATGCGGATGGCGGCCGGCGATGACGGCATCGGCCTGCTGATGGTGTCGGCGTTCCGCAGCATCGACTACCAGGCCAGCCTGATCCGCGCCAAGCTGGCCAAGGGCCGCACCATCGACGAGATCCTGACCGTCAACGCGCCGCCCGGCTGCAGCGAGCATCACACCGGTCGCGCGGTGGACATCGGCGAGGCCGACTGCCCGCCGCTGGAGGAAGCCTTCGATCAGACCGAGGCGTTCCGCTGGCTGACCGCCAATGCCGCCCGCTACGGCTTCACGATGACCTATCCGAAGGGCAACGCCGAAGGCTATCTGTACGAGCCCTGGCATTGGTGCTGGAGAAAGATGGGCGACGGCGAGCAGGGCGGGGCGCTGGCCACCGAAGCGGCGGTGCCGATCGATCAGTCGACGACCACTTCCGAGAAATCCCTGGCCTGACGGTGGGCCGGAAACGGCCGGGCCTTGGCGTCGCGAATCAGCTGGAAGGTCTGCAGGCCGGCTTCGCGGGCGGCATCGAGTTCCTCTCCGATGTCGGACAGGAACAGCACGGCGTCGCCCGGCAGGCCGATCCGTTCGAGGATCGTCCGGTAGGACTGAGCCTCGCGCTTCATGCCGATCCGGGTATCGAAATAGCCGGAAAACAGCGGCCGGAGATCGCCAGCGTCCGAATGGCCGAAGATCAGCTTCTGCGCCGCTTCCGAGCCGGACGAGTACACGTACAGCGCCTTGCCCGCAGCATGCCACTGGCGCAGGAACACCGGCGTGTCGGCGTAGACGTGGCCGGTCAGTTCGCCCGCCGCGTAGCCTTCGGCCCAGATCAGCCCCTGCAGGCCCTTCAGCGGCGTGGCCTTGCGATCCTCGGCGATCCAGCGCTCCAGCACATCGGCAGCCTCGTCGATGCTGGCGAAGCGCCGGCCCTCGAGTTCGGCCGTGGCGTCGATCTGCGCGGCGACATGACGCTCGCCCGAGTGGGTGTGCAGATAGCGGCGCAGATGCTGCTTTGCGTACGGGAACAGCGTCTGGTGGACGAAGTCGATCGAGGACGTGGTTCCTTCGATATCGGTGACGATGGCGCGGATGGGCATGGCGGTGTCGTTCTGAAACAGGCGGTGCTGTAGGAGGGCGGAACCCTGCCCGGCCCTCCGGCCGGGCGTTCGATCCGACTGCGAGCGGTGCTCGCAAGGCCGTCGGATCTCACCCTTCGATGTCGGTGACGATGGCGCGGATGGGCATTGGGGTGATGGTTTCTTGAACACGTGACACGCGGAGCGACGAGATCTAAGTTCGCACCGAAAACGCGAAGGCCGCCCTCAGGCGGCCTTCGGCGTTGCAGTGGCGTTCAGGCCGCCTGCTGGTAATGCGGCGCTTCTAGCCGCGGGAAGCGGTCGGCGATGGCGTCGCCGGTGAAATTGGCCACCCAGCCGTCCGGCGTGATGAACAGCCGGATCGCCTTGAAGTTCGGGTTCGGGCCCATGTCGAACCAGTGGCGGACATTGGCCGGCACCGAGATCAGGTCGCCCTTGGAGCACAGTACGCCGTGCACGCGGTCGTGGTCGCGGATGTAGAACAGCGCTTCGCCGTCGACGAAGAAGCGCACTTCGAATTCGTCATGCCGGTGTTCGCTGAGGAACTTCGTGCGCAGCACGTCCTTCTGCGGATGCGCCGGGTGCAGGCTGATCACGTCGACCGACTTGAAGCCGTACTGGTTCATCAGCCGGTTCACCGAGCCGCGATAGGCTTCGATGATCTCGTCTTGCGTGGCCTGGGCATCAAGCGGCTTGCTGGCTTCCCAGCGCTCGAACTGCACGCCGATCCGCTCCAGCTGATCGCGGATGTCCTCGAACTTCGTGTACGTGGCCAGCGGCCGCGCGTTCTCCTCGTAAATCCGGAGTTCACTCATGGATTTCTCCTGTTGTTCCACAACTCGCACTCAAACATGAATTCCAGGGCTTCCAGGCGGTAACGTGCTTCGCGCACCGTCCTGCCCCAGGTGTAGAGACCGTGCCCGGCTATCAGATAAGCCGGCACGGCCGTTGGTTCCCGCATCCGCGCATCCACCTGTCGGGCCAGACGGGCGATGTCCTGATCGTTGCCGAACACCGGGATCTCGACTGTCACCGACGGCTCGGTGATCCCCGGCAGGATCTTCAGCAGCTCGTAGCCGGACAGGCGAATCGCCGCATGCTGCCGCGACAGCACCGTGTTCGCCACCGAATGGACGTGCAGCACGGCGCCGATGTCCGGCGCAAACCGGTACAGCTGGGTATGCAGCCCGGTTTCGTACGATGACTTGCGACCCGGTTCCAGCGCCCGGCCGTCGACATCGACGACCATGAAATCAGCCCGCGTCAGCTCGCCCTTGTGCACGCCGCTGGCGGTGATCAGCAGGTGCCGATCATCGAGCCGGGCGGAGAAATTGCCGCCGGTCGCCGGCACCCAGCCGCGTGCGTGGAATAGCTGGCAGGACGCGATCAGGTCGTCGGCGAGCGCGTCGGCAGTGGCGAATTGGGGTTCCATCCAGGCTCCATGCGCGTCGCGGGCGCGACCGCCGGGTTTCAAGGCCGCGCACAGTAGGCCAAGGGCCGTGACAACGCAATGACGCGTTGGCGATGACCTCAGACCAGAACCAGCGCCGCCAGCCCGAGGAAGATCAGAAAGCCCATGCTGTCGGTCAGCGCGGTCAGGATCACGCTGGAGCCGAGCACGGGATCGCGGCCGAAGCGTTCCAGCGACACCGGGATGATCGCGCCGGCCGCTGCCGCGACGATCAGTTCCAGCAAGGTGGCGGTGGCGATCACCAGACCCAATTTCAGGTCGTGGTAGATCGCGAACGTCACCGCGCCGAGCGCCGATCCCCAGATCGCGCCGTTCATCGCGGCGATCAGCAGTTCCTTCAGCAGCATCTTGCGCAGTAGCGCGCCGCTCAGCTGGTTCAGGCTCAGCGCGCGAATCACCAGCGCCATCGTCTGGTTGCCGGTGTTACCGCCGATCGAAGCGACGATCGGCATCAGGGTCGCCAGCGCCACCAGCTTTTCGATGGTCGGCTCGTAGAAGCCGATCACCCGCGAGGCAGCGAAGGCGGTGAACAGGTTCAGCGCCAGCCACGGCCAGCGGTTGCGGCCGGATTTCCAGACCGGCGCGAACAGGTCCTCGTCCTCGCGTAGACCGACCTGGCGGAGGTTGTCGCGTTCCTGCTGCGCCTTGATGGCGTCGACGATCTCGTCGACCGCGATGCGGCCCACGACTTCGCGGTGCAGGTTCACCACCGGCGCGGAAATCAGGTCGTAGCGTTCGAAGCTGTCGATCGCGTCGGTGACCGCATCGTCGGTGTAGAAGAAATGCGGGTTCGGCGTCATCACTTCGCCGACCGTGCGCTCCGGCTCGCTGAGTAGCAGCTGTTCGAGGGTCAGCACGCCCCGGAGCACCTTGGCGCGGTCGACGACGATCAGCTGGTTGGTGTCGGCAGGCAGGCGCTTGCGCCGGCGCAGCAGGCGCAGCACCGCTTCTAGCGGCGCGTCGTCGCGGACCGTGGTGAAGTCGAGATCCATCAGCGCGCCGACCGTGCCTTCCGGGAAGCTCAGCACGGCGCGGACTTCTGCCTGATCGGTGGTATCGAGCCGCGCCAGCACTTCCGCTGCGGTATCCGTCGGCAGCGAGGCGATCAGCTCGGCGATGTCGTCGGAATCCAGATGGTGGAAAGCGGCGACGATGTCGGCCGGCGGCATGCCTTCGACCAGGCTGCGGCGGACCGCATCGGTGGTTTCCAGCAGCACTGTGCCGCGCCGCTCGGCACGGACCAGCGCCCAGGCCATTTCGCGCGCTTCCGGCGGCAGGCTTTCGAGCACGAAGGCGATGTCGGCCGGGTGGAAGCGCAGCAGCCGCTGTTCGAGCGCTGCCTGCTGCTGGCGCGCGACGAGCTGGCTGACCACGTCGACCGGCGCGCCGTGGCCAGCTTCCGAGCGGGACACCAGTTCCCGCTCGACGGCCTGGCGCGTCAGCATCTCGATCACCTGGGCGCGGGCATGCTCCAGGTTCCGGTGATGCGGATTGTCGCGGCCGAGGATGTCGTTCTGGGCGTCCATGTGCACCGCATCATACGGGGCAAGTTTCGCGATTCCGAGACAAACCGCATGCCGGAGATCGGGTGAGCTGCAGAAACGAGAAAGCCCGCTTTCGCGGGCCTTCTGTTGAGCCTTGAGCTTTCGCTTGAGGGCCTTGGACCCCGGCGCTTGCCGGGATAACGCGCTTTCGCGCGTTACTTGATCTTCGCTTCCTTGAACGGCACGTGCTTGCGCACGATCGGGTCGTACTTGGAGAACTCGAACTTGTCCGGCGTGTTCTTCTTGTTCTTGGTCGTCGTGTAGAAGAAGCCCGTCCCGGCGGTCGAGATGAGCTTGATCTTTTCGCGGTCTTTCTTGCCCTTGGCCATGTCTTACACCTTCTCGCCGCGCGAACGAAGGTCGGCGATGATCGCTTCGACGCCCTTCTTGTCAATGATGCGCATGCCGTTGGCGGACACGCGGAGGCTCACGAACCGCTTCTCGGCTTCAAACCAGAAACGATGGGTGTGCAGGTTGGGCAGGAAGCGGCGGCGACGCTTGTTGTTGGCGTGGCTGACCGTGTTTCCCACGATCGGCTTCTTGCCGGTGACTTGGCAGACTCTGGACATGCGAACCTCGAAACTGGGGGGTGCCGCGAAAAAGGACGCGAAATGTACCAGCATGATCCAGCACCGGCAAGGCCCGGCAGCCGGAAATTGCGGGGCACTGGGTGCGGCGTCACAGCCAGCCGCGTTCGGCGAATGAGACCGGCCGGCCTTCGCCGATGACGAAGTGGTCGAGCACCCGGATGTCGACCAGCGCCAGTGCGGCGCACAGCCGCTCGGTCAGCCGACGATCGGCCGTGCTCGGTTCGGCGACGCCGGAGGGGTGGTTGTGCGCAAAGATCACTGCCGCCGCCTGCTGGTGCAGCGCGCGTTTGACCACTTCCCGGGTGTAGACGCTGGCGGCGTTGAGCGTGCCGCTGGACAGCACTTCGAAGCCGAGCACCTGGTGGGCGCTGTCGAGGAACAGCGCGCAGAACGCCTCATGGTCGAGATCGCGCAGCTTCAGCTGCAGGAACGCGCGGGTGGCGGCCGGATCGGCCAGCGCGCTGCGCTCGCGCAGCTGCTCGGCCAAGTGGCGGCGGGCGATTTCCATCACCGCCTGCAGCTGCGCGTACTTGGCGTCGCCCAAGCCGTGGGCGGCGCAGAAGGCATCGCGCGGCGCTTTCAGCAGCGCGCGCAGGCCGCCGAAGCGGCTCAGCAGGTCGCGCGCCAGATCCACCGCGCTGCGGCCAGCCACGCCGGTGCGCAGGAAGATCGCCAGCAGCTCGGCATCGGACAGCGCCTCGGCACCCCGGCTGAGCAGCTTTTCGCGCGGACGCTCGTCTTCGGGCCAGTCGGTGATCGGCATTGCGGGCTCCATCCGTGAGCAACAGCGATGACCGGACGAGGCTAACCCGGCCAGCCGCTACAATTCCGCGCCCCAGATCACGCCGCGTCCCGGCCGGTAGCTCCGAACCATGCTCACGAACCCGAACGCCGGGCCGCGCATCCTGCTGGCGCTGACCGGCGGCATCGCCGCCTACAAGTCCGCCGAGCTGGCGCGGCGCTTCATCAAGGCCGGCTGCGACGTGCAGGTGGTGATGACCGCGTCGGCGCAACGGTTCATCGGCGCCCAGACCTTGCAGGCGCTGACCGGCAAACCGGTGCGCGCCTCGCTGTGGGATGAGGCGGCCGAAGCGGCGATGGGCCACATCGAGCTGGCGCGCTGGCCGGATGCCATCGTCATCGCGCCGGCCACCGCCAACACGCTGGCGAAGATCACGCATGGCCTTGCCGACGACCTGCTGACGACCCTGGTGCTGGCCACCGACAAGCCGATCTTCGTCGCCCCGGCAATGAACCGGCTGATGTGGGCACACGCGGCCACCCAGGCCAACATGGCGACCTTGCGCGCGCGCGGCGTCCGGGTGATCGGGCCGGGCAGCGGCGAGCAGGCCTGCGGCGAAGTCGGCGAGGGCCGGGTGGCCGAGCCGGAAGACGTCGCGAACGCGGTGCTGGCCGCGCTTGCGCACGGCGCAGCCAGTCCGGTCATCGACGGGCCGCTCGGTGGACGCCGTGCGGTGGTGACGGCCGGCCCGACGCGAGAGCCGATCGATCCGGTCCGCTTCATCACCAATCGCTCATCCGGCAAGCAGGGCTATGCCGTGGCTGCCGCGCTGCAGGCGCTGGGGGCTGACGTGACGCTGGTCAGTGGCCCGGTGAACCTGCCGACGCCGGCCGGCGTCACCCGTATCGACTGCGAAACCGCGCTGGACATGCTCAACGCCACGCAGGCCGCCTGCGCGACCGCCGACCTTCTGGTAGGCACCGCCGCAGTGGCCGACTATCGCTGCGTGGAGATCGCCAGCCAGAAGATCAAGAAGCAGCGCGACACGCTGGCCCTGCAGCTCACCAAGAATGCCGACATCCTGACCGAGGTCCGGACCGCGCGACCGGATCTGTTCATCGTCGGTTTTGCGGCGGAAACCGAGCGCCTCGCCGAGCACGCGCGCGGCAAGCTCGAACGCAAGAAGCTCGATCTGATCGCGGCCAACTGGGTCGGCGACGGCCGCGCCTTCGACCGCGACGACAACCAGCTCGCCGTCTACTGGGCCGATGGCGAGAAGGCGATCGGCCCAGCCGACAAGGCCGACATCGCCCGCCAGCTGGCGGCCCTGATCGCCGAACGCCTGCTTGCCGCGCCGCGCGCGTCGGCGGCTGCGCGACGGCCTGCCAGAAAGCGCACCCCATGACCCCCATCCAGCTGAAGATTCTCGACCCGCGCCTCGGCCGGGACCTGCCGCTGCCGGCCTACGCGACGCCGGGTTCGGCCGGGCTCGACCTGCGGGCGCTGCTCGATGCGCCGCAAACGCTGGCACCGGGTGCCACCGCGCTGCTGCGCACCGGGCTTGCAATCCATATCGCCGACCCGGGGCTGGCGGCAGTGATCCTTCCCCGCTCCGGTCTGGGCCACAAGCACGGCATCGTGCTCGGCAACCTGGTCGGCCTGATCGATTCCGACTACCAGGGCGAGCTGATGGTCAGCTGCTGGAACCGCGGCGCAAGCGCCTTCGTCATCGAACCGGGCGAACGCATCGCCCAGCTGGTGATCGTGCCGGTGGTCCGCGCCGTGTTCGAACTGGTGTCCGAATTCGGGAGCAGCGAACGCGGCACCGGCGGCTTCGGGCATACCGGCCGCCTCTGAATCCCACCTTCCCCACGATAGCCATGACGGTCGACAAGCCCAACGCCTCCACCATCGCCCAGGTCCTGACCGAGGCGCTGCCGTATATCCGCCGTTTCGCCGGCAAGACCTTCGTCGTCAAGTACGGCGGCAACGCGATGGGCGACGACGACATGATCGAGTCCTTCGCCCGCGACATCGTGCTGATGAAGGCGGTCGGCATGAATCCGGTGGTGGTCCACGGCGGCGGTCCGCAGATCGGCAAGCATCTGGAAAAGCTCGGCAAGAAGAGCGAGTTCATCGACGGCATGCGGGTCACCGACGCCGAAACCATGGACGTCGTCGAGATGATGCTCGGCGGCCTGGTCAACAAGGCCGTGGTCAACGCGATCAACCAGCAGGGCGGCCGCGCGGTCGGCCTGACCGGCAAGGACGGTGGCCTGATCCGGGCGAAGAAGATGACCGTGCCCGGCGGCGACATCGGCCAGGTCGGCGAAGTCGAGGCGATCGATCCGAGAGTCGTTGATCACCTGGAAGCCGGCGGCTTCATTCCGGTGATCGCGCCGGTCGGCGTGGGTGCGGGCGGTGAGGCCTACAACATCAATGCCGATCTGGTCGCCGGCAAGCTGGCCTCGGTGCTGAAGGCAGAAAAGCTGATGCTGCTGACCAATGTCAGCGGGCTCATGGACAAGCAGGGCAAGGTGCTGACCGGCCTGACCGTGGCGCAGGTCAACGCCCTGATCGCCGACGGCACCATCTACGGCGGCATGCTGCCGAAGATCGCCTGCGCGCTCGATGCCGTGCAGAGCGGCGTGAAGTCCTCGGTGATCATCGACGGCCGGCTCGACCACGCGGTGCTGCTGGAACTGTTCACCAACGAAGGCATCGGCACGTTGATCAAGGCCTGAGCGGGCCGCGCGCTCAGACGCGCGCCGCGTCGATCGCCGTGCGCAGCTGCCGATAGCCCTCGACCACTCTCGGCCCCGGCCGGCCGAGGAATTCCTCGCTGATCGCGACGATGCGGCCATCGCGCACCGCCGGCACCTCGGCCCAGCCGGGCCGACGGCTGACCACGTCGGTGCGGTAGTTCGCGACCTTGACGCCGCACCAGCTCATCGCGATCACGTCCGGCGGGCTGGCCATGATTTGTTCGTCGGTCAGCGGCGCGCTCTTGCCGTCGATGCCGGCCCACGGATTGCAGCCGCCGGCCCGTTCGATGAGATCGGTTGCCCAGGCCTGACGCGTCGGCGTGATCACCGGCTTCGGCCACCATTCGATCAGCACCTTCGGCCGCGTCGTCGCTTCGACCTGCGGCATCGCCGCCTGCATTTCGGCGACCAGCTGCTCGCCGCGCGGGGCGATGCCGAGCGCGGCAGCGATCCGGCGGATATCGGCAAAGATGTCGTCGAGGCCCAGCGGATCGCAGACCAAGGTGGCGATGCCGGCCGCCTCGATCGCGTCGACGATGCGCTCGTGGCCGGGCACGGTCAGCGAGGTCAGCACCAGATCTGGCCGCAGTCCGATGACCTCATCGACCCGCAGGTCGAGATCGCGCCCGTAGGCCGGTACGCGGGCGGCAACGTCGGGCGGGAAATCGGAATCGTCATCGCGGCCGATCAGCAGCTCGGCGGCACCGAGTGCGGCGACGATCTCGGTGTTCGAGCAGGTGTGGGAGAAGACGCGCATCAGCGCGCCGCCGCCGTGACGTATTCGGGGAAGTAGCCGAGCGTGTCGTGCACGCTGCTGTCGTGCGCCGGGATGATCTGCAGGCCCGGGTTGGCGTCGCGCAGGCCGCGCAGCGCCAGCACCGCCTGCCAGGTCGCGTCGCGGTCGGCGTCGACGATCAGGCTGGAGATGCTGAACTTGGGCGCCGGCTGGTCGATGCCGCGATGGTTCCAGACGGTGTCGCCGACGAAGAAATAGCGGCGGCCGTCGGCCAGGCTCAGCAGCAGGCCGGTCGAGCCGGCGGTGTGGCCGGGCAACGGCAGCAGCACGACGCTGCCATCGCCGAACAGATCGAGGCTGGCCGGGAAGCCGGCGACCGCCGGGCCGTCGAAGCGGAACGGATGCCAGCGCAGCGTCGGGCTGCTGAACTGTGACGGCAGGAACGCCGGCGGCCGGCCGTGCAGCGCGGTGTCGCGTTCCGCGTCCGGCACCCAGACCTCGGCCTGCGGGAAGTCGCCGAGCGCGCTGGCGTGATCCCAGTGGGCGTGCGACAGGAAGATGCGGTCCGGTGCGTCGACGCCGGCATCGCGCAGTTGCTGCACGGCCGGCCGGACCTGCCGGTAGGCGAAGATCGGCTTGGCCCAGAACGCCATCTCGGTGCCGAACTGCGTGTCGATGGCGGTGCCGAGTCCGCTGTCGAACAGGAAGCGCCCGGCCGGATGCTCGACCAGCACCGCCACGTGGCCGATCGCGGTCGGGCGGAACAGGCTGCCGCCGGCGACCACCATCGCTTCCAGCGTGGTTGCCGCGCCGGTCTTCAGCAGCGCAAAGCGCAATGTGGCCGGTGCCTGCGCCGCCGGCAGCGCCTGGCCGGGCGGAATCACGGCTTCCGGCAGCGGCCAGAGGCGCCAGACGCCGAGCGCGGCGACAACCAGCAGCACGATCATTTTGCGCATGACGCGAAGGTGTCCAGGAAGGTGGCCGGGATGATAGCGGGGGCCGCTGCGACCGAAGGCGTACAATCCGCGCCGGGAGTCGGCCAGACAACCGCTGCCACCTCACGGTGGGGGAGGAAAGTCCGGGCTCCGCAGGACGATGTGCCAGCTAACGGCTGGGCGGCGCAAGCCGACGGAAAGTGCAACAGAAAGATACCGCCGATGGCTCCGCAAGGAGATCAGGCAAGGGTGAAATGGTGCGGCAAGAGCGCACCGCGAGTTCAGCAATGAACCGGCACGGCAAACCCCACATGGAGCAAGGCCAAATAGGGAGGGACGCGGCAGCCGCAAGGTTGCCGCAACACGTGGTCCGCGTGCTCTCCGGGTAGGCTGCTGAAGGCGGCGAGTGATCGTCGCCGTAGAGGAATGGTTGTCTCGGCGTCATCGCGCGCAAGCGGGATGGCGGTAGACAGAACCCGGCTTATCGGCCGGCTCCCGCTTCATTTCCCATCGATGCGCCCCGGCCCCGCTGGTGTCGGGGCGTTCGCGGTCGCGGCTGGCCGTGTGGCGGCCGCTGGCGGCGGCCTTGCCGACCGGCATCCCTACGCTTCCGCGCGACCTGCGGCCGTCACTGGCCGGGCTGCGACGCTGTTCACACTCGTCTACCGATCGTCTGCCCGCTTCGGCCGTCCAGACCTCGGCAAATGTTGCACCGCACTTTAGGTAGTTCGCCTAAATGCTTGTTTTTGATGACTTAGATCGAACCTCCGAGAATTCTCCTAAGCCCTTGTCAGGACAGGCTTTTTGGCCTTGATCGTGCTTGCGGGGTGGTGTCGCGTGGCATATAGTGGGGTGAGTGGGGGAAAAGTGGCTGTACTTGCCTTCGCTGCACGCCATTGTGGGGCTTGATGCCATGTTTGCTGGTTCCAACCGACTGACGATCGACGACAAGGGCCGCCTCGCGGTCCCTGCGCGTCTTCGTGCCCAGTTGGCGGACGAGTACGGCAAGCAGCTCACCGTGACGCTCGGGCCGGAGTGCATCGAGGTCTACCCGGCGCCGGTGTTCCGCAAGATGGCCGAGCAGATCCCGAAGATCGCCGACCGCGCCAAGCGGATGCTGGTCCAGCGCCTGTTCCTCGGAAACGCGGTGGAGTCGGAGATCGACGGCCAGGGCCGCATCGTGGTGCCGGCGCTGCTGCGCGACATGAAGGCGCTCGGCAGCGACGTGGTGCTGGTCGGCGCCTTCGACCATTTCGAGCTGTGGTCCTACGCCCAGTGGCAGGACAACAACGCCCAGGGCCAGCAGAGCTACGCCGACGCCTTCGCGGCGCTGGCCGTGCTATGAGGCCTCCCCGTGCCGCACGCCGCCGCAAGCCCAAGCCCGAACGAGGGTGCTGACCGGATGTTTTCCCATCGGCCAGTTCTGCTCGACGAAGCCCTGGCCGGACTCGCCGTCCGCCCGGATGGGCTTTATGTGGACGGCACCTTCGGTCGCGGTGGCCATTCCGGCGCGATTCTCGAGCGCCTGAATGCCGACGGCGCACTGCATGCGTTCGATCGCGATCCGGACGCCGGCCTACATGCCTGGAAGACCTTTGCCGACCGGCCGAACTTCAATTTCCATGCGGCCAACTTCGCCGATCTGGCCCGGGTCGCCGGCGCTGCCGGCATCGCCGGGCGCATTGACGGCATCCTGCTCGACCTCGGCGTGTCGAGCCCGCAGTTCGACGATGCCGCGCGCGGCTTCAGCTTCCAGCACGACGGCCCGCTCGACATGCGCATGGACCCGTCGTCCGGCGAATCGGCGGCCGACTGGCTGGCGCACGCCGACGAGGCGGAGATCGCCGACGTGCTGTACACGCTCGGCGAAGAACGCAACAGCCGGCGGATCGCGAAGAAGATCGTCGAATCGCGGTTGCTCGCGCCGCTGAAGACCACGGCCCAGCTGGCCGCGCTGATCGCCAGCGTGCCCGGCCCGCGCTCGTTCAAGATCCACCCGGCGACGCGGGCCTTCCAGGCGCTGCGCATTCACGTCAACGGCGAGCTGTCGGCGCTGGAAACCGTGCTGGCCGCAGCGCCCGCGCTGCTGGCGCCGGGCGGCCGGCTGGCGGTGATCAGCTTCCATTCGCTGGAAGACCGCATCGTCAAGCGTTTCATCCGCGACGCCGAGGGCACCGAGCGCGACGTGCTGACCGGCCAGCGCCTGAACCGCGATGGCGCGCCGCTGCTGAAGCGCGTCGACCGCTGTTTCCCGAGCGCGGCGGAAACCGACGCCAACCCGCGCGCCCGTTCGGCCGTGCTGCGCATCGCCGAGCGCATCGCCTGATGGCCGCCCGCCCGACCACCTCGCGCCGCGACAGCCGCAGCAGCGGCGGTCTGCTGCTGCCGATCACGCTGGCGATCTTCGTGGTGATCTCGGCACTCGCCGTCGTGCAGGTCAAGAACGAGCACCGCCGGCTGACCGTCAAGGCCGAAGCGCTGAGAGTCGACAACGAGCGCCTCGATCTGGAATGGGCGCAGCTGCAGCTCGAGGAAGCCACCCTGGCGCAGGCGGCGCGCGTCGAGCCGATTGCCCGCGCCCAGTTCGGGCTGGTCGAGCCTTCGGCCTGGCAGACCATCCAGGCGGTGCAGGGCGCGGCTGGCGTTTCGCCGCCAAGCGCTGCGTCGGCGGAGCCGAAGCGGTGAAGGGGCCGGTCAATGCCGCGCAGCGTTCGCTGCCCGATGCGCCGGAAGGCTGGCGCCGCAAGTTCGCGCTCGGCGTGCTCGGCGCGCTGGCAATCGGCATTCTCGGCCGCGCCTTCCAGCTGCAGGTGGTCAGCAACGATCGCTACAGCGCCCGTGGCGACAACCAGTACGTGCGCATGCAGCAGCTGCGCGCCCATCGCGGTGCGGTGCGCGACCGCAACGGCGAGCCGCTGGCACTGTCGGCACCGGTGGTGTCGATCACCGCCGATCCCGACAAGCTGCTGGCCGCGCCGCAGTACCACGCCGCGCTGGCGGCGCTGCTGCAGCAGACGCCGCGCCAGCTCGGCCGCTATCTCGAAGCGCGCAAGCACGACTACGACGTGCTGAAGGCCGGCCCGAAGCCGCCGAAAGGCCCGCAGAAGGTGTACCTGAAGCGCTCGATGACGCCCGACGAAGGCCAGCGGATCGCCGAGCTGAAAGCGCCGGGCGTGGAGACCGAGCCCGACTACCGCCGGTTCTATCCGGCCGGCGAAGTCGCTGCGCATGTCGTCGGCTTCCTCGATTTCGAAGGCAATCCGGCGTCCGGCGTCGAACGCACGCGCGACGAACTGCTGGCTGGCACGCCGGGCAAGCGCCGGGTGATCCGCGACAACAAGAAGCGCATCGTCGAGGACCCGACCGAGCTGACGCCGGCCCAGCCCGGTGCCGACGTGCAGGTGACGCTCGACCTGCGGCTGCAGTACCTCGCCTATCGCGAGCTGAAGGCCGCGGTCACCGAGAACAAGGCCAAGGGTGGCCTGATCGTGCTGGCCGATGCCCACAGCGGCGACATCCTGGCGCTGGCCAGCCAGCCCGGCTTCAACCCCAACCGTTCCGACGTCCGCGATCCGGAAGCGCTGCGCAACCGCGCCGTGGCGCTGACTTTCGAACCCGGTTCCACGGTAAAGCCGCTGATGGTGGCGCAGGCGCTGGATACCGGCGTGATCGGCCCGGACTACCGCGTCGATACCGGCAACGGCTTTCTGAAGATCAGCAATGTCTCAGTGCGCGATGTCCATGCCGCCGGCGAAGTGGATCTGGCGACCTTGCTGGCCAAGTCGTCGAACGTCGGTGCCGTCTACATCGGCCAGAAGCTTGGCACCGAACAGCTCTGGAACGGCTACACCCGCTTCGGCTTCGGCGACCGGGTGGCCGCCGGCCTGCCGTTCGAGGAACGGACGGTGCTGCGGGATTTCCATCGCTGGCGGCCGTCCGACACGGTCACCGCCAGCTACGGCTATTCGTTCACCGCCAATGCGCTGCAGCTGGTGCGGGCCTACTGCGCGATCGCCAACGACGGCCTGATGCCGGCCATCAGCATCCTGAAGCGCGATCACGAGGAGCCGCCGCAGCGGGTGGTGTCAGCGCGCACGGCGCAGCTGGTGCGGACCATGCTGGAAGGCGTCACCGTCAAGGGCGGCACCGGCACCAAGGCCGCCGTGCCTGGCTACCGCGTGGCCGGCAAGACCGGCACGGTGAAGAAGAACGGCAAGGGCGGCTACATCAAGGGCGCTTACCAGTCGGCCTTCATCGGCATGCTGCCGGCGCAGCAGCCGAGCCTGGTCGCGCTGGTGATGATCGACGAGCCGGGCAACGGCGACTACTACGGCGGCGCGGTGTCGGCGCCGGTGTTCGGCCGGGTGATGGCCGGCGCGGCGCGGCTGCTGCAGATCAAGCCGGACGAGCTGTCGCCGCCGCTGGAAGCGCCGCCGGCTCCGGCTCCGGCGGTGCCGACCCAGCAGGTCGATGCCGGCCCGGCGCTGGCGAGGGCGCAGCCGTGAACGCCGCACTGGCCACCCGCAGCTTGCGTACCCTGCTCGACGGCTTCGCCGCCGTCGATCCGGCCGCCGATGTGGCGATCACCGGTCTGGTGCTCGACAGCCGCCAGGTGACGCCCGGCGCGCTGTTCCTGGCCGTTCGCGGCAGCGCCTCGCATGGCCTGGCGCATGTCGACGCGGCGCTGGCGCGCGGCGCAGCGGCAGTGGCCTGGGAGCCGGCGGCGGGTCTTGCGGCGCCGCAGCTGCCGGTGCCGGCCATCGCTGTCGACGCGCTCGGCCGGCAGGCCGGCGCCATCGCCGCGCGCTGGTATCGCCAGCCCTCGGCAGCGCTGTTCACCGCCGGCATCACCGGCACCGACGGCAAGACCTCCACCGCGCATCTCGTCGCCCAGGCGCTGGATCGCCTGCACAGCGCCTGCGCCTATTTCGGCACGCTCGGCTATGGCCGCCTCGGCGCGCTGGCCGATGCCTCGCACACGACACCGGACCCGCTGCGCCTGCAGGCCTTGCTGGCCGAGGCCCGCGATGCCGGTGCCCGCGCCTGCGCCATGGAAGTGTCCTCGCATGCGCTCGATCAGGCGCGCGTCGGCGGGGTCGAATTCGATGTCGCAGTGCTGACCAATGTCGGCCGCGATCACCTCGACTACCACGGTACCGTCGAGGCCTATGCCGCCGCCAAGCGCCGCCTGTTCGCATGGCCGGACTTGAAGGCCGCTGTGCTCAACCAGGACGATGCCCAGGGCCGTCGTTGGGCCGGCGAACTGCTGGCCGAAGCAGCGACGCCGGTGATCGTCTACGGCCTTGATGGCCATGCACCGCAGGGCGCGCGCTTCGTCATCGGCCGGGAACTGGCGCTGCACGGCGACGGCCTGTCGATGCAGCTGGATACTTCCTGGGGCCGTGCGCGGCTCGACAGCCGCCTGCTCGGCCGCTTCAACGCCCACAACCTGCTGGCCGCCGCCGGCGTGCTGCTGGCCAAGGGCGTGGCGCTGGCCGACGTGGTCGCCGCACTGGCCGCTGCCCGCACCGTGCCGGGGCGGATCGAAGCCTTCCGCGCGCCGGGCAGCCCGCTGGTGGTGGTCGACTACGCGCACACGCCGCAGGCGCTGGCGGCGGTGCTCGACGCGCTGCGCCCGCACGCCGCCGGCCGGCTGATCAGCGTGTTCGGCTGCGGCGGCGACCGCGACGCCGGCAAGCGGCCGCTGATGGCTGCTGCGGCTGCCGAACGCAGCGGCCTGGCGATCATCACCGACGACAACCCGCGCTCCGAATCCCCCGAAGCGATCGCTGCCGCGATGCTCGCCGGCATTCCGGCCGGTCGTTCGGCCCGGGTGATCCACGACCGCGCCACCGCCATCGCCACTGCGATCGGCACGGCTGCGCCCGATGACCTCGTGCTGATCGCCGGCAAGGGCCACGAGGATTACCAGCTGTACGGCCGCGAACGCCGCGCCTTTTCCGACCGCGCCTATGTCGCCGACCTGCTCGGCCTGCCGAGGCGCGCATGAGCCTGAACCCGAATCCCGTGACGTCCGAACCGATGGAATCGCTTTTCGAAGCTGCCGCCCGCATCGGCGCGGTGCTGTACGGGCCCAATGCGCCGTTCCATCGCGTGGTCACCGACACCCGGCAGCTGCAGCCGGGCGATCTGTTCGTGGCGCTGAAGGGCGACCGCTTCGATGGCCACGACTACGTGGCGCGCGCGGCCAGCCTCGGCGCGGTCGGCTGTCTGGTGGCGCGGCGCATCGACGGCGGCGGCGCGCAGATCGTCATCGCCGACGCCGATGGCGGCGACACGCTGGTGGCGCTGCAGCGGCTGGCGCAGAGCTGGCGCAATGATTTCGACATTCCGGTGATCGGCATCACCGGCTCCAACGGCAAGACCACGACCAAGCAGATCGTCGCCAGCGTGATGGCGGCGCGCGGCCCGGTGCTGGCCACCGAAGGCAATCTGAACAACCACATCGGCGTGCCGCTGACCTTGCTGAAGCTGCGCGCCGAGCACGCCACTGCGGTCATCGAGATGGGCGCCAACCATGCCGGCGAAATCGCGCTGCTGGCGAAGCTCGCACGGCCCCAGATCGGCATCGTGACGATGGCCGGCGACGCCCATCTGGAAGGCTTCGGCTCGCGCGACGGCGTGGCCCACGCGAAGGGCGAGCTGTTCGCTGCGCTCGGCGCCGAAGGGCTGGCGGTCATCAATGCCGATGATCCGTACGCGCCGCTGTGGAAGCAGCTGGCCGGTGAGGCTTCGATCCTGAGCTTCGGTTTTTCCGAGGCGGCCGACGTGCGTGGCCAGGATCTGGTCGGCATTCCGGAAGGGGCGCCCGAAGCCACCGCGTTCACCCTGGTGACGCCGGCCGGCGGGGCGCGCGTCGAGCTCGGCATTCCCGGCGTGCACAACGTGATGAATGCGCTGTCGGCGGTCGCTGCCGGGCTGGCGCTGAACATGGGCATCGGCCCGATCGCCGAGGGCCTGGCGCAGATGGCGCCGGTCGCTGGCCGGCTGAACTGGAAGACCACGCGCGAAGGCGCGCGGCTGCTCGACGACAGCTACAACGCCAATCCGACGAGCCTGCGCGCTGCGCTCGACCTGCTGGCCGGCCTGCCCGGGCAGCGCTGGGTGGTGCTCGGCGAAATGCGCGAACTCGGCCCCGATGCCGCGCAGATCCACGAGGACGCCGGCCGCGCCGCGCGCTCGCTGGGCATTGACCGCCTGTACACGCTGGGCGCGATGACCCGCCATGCGGCCGATGGCTTCGGTGCCGATGCGCGCAGCTTCGAGCAGGTCGACGATCTGGTGGCCGCGCTGCGCGACGACCTCGGCGACGGTGTGACCGTGCTGGTCAAGGGCTCGCGCGGCGCGCGCATGGAACGGGTGGTGGCCGGCCTCGTCGGCACGGCGGTCGAGGACGCACACTGATGCTCTACGCACTCGCCAGCCATCTGCAGCCGTATTACAGCGGCTTCAACCTGTTCGGCTACCTGACTTTCCGGGCGATCCTCGGCGTGCTGACCGCGCTGATCTTCTGCTTCGTCGCCGGGCCGGGAATCATCCGCCGGCTGCAGATTCTCAAGTTCGGTCAGGTGATCCGCACCGATGGCCCGCAGTCGCACCTGAAGAAGACCGGCACGCCGACCATGGGCGGCACGATGATCCTGGCCGGCATCGCCATTGCCACCCTGCTGTGGGCGGACCTGTCGAACCGCTTCGTCTGGTTCGCGCTGATTCCGACCTTGGCCTTCGGCGTCGTCGGCTTCTTCGACGACTACCTGAAGATCACCCGCAAGAACACCAAGGGCCTGGTCGCCCGCAAGAAGTACTTCTGGCTGTCGCTGGCCGGTTTCGGCACGGCGGTGGGCATCTGGTACACGGCCAAGACGCCGATCGAGACCAGCCTGATCCTGCCGTTCGTCAAGGACGTGACGATCCCGCTCGGCATCTTCTTCATCCCGTGGACCTATCTGGTCATCGTCGGCTCATCCAACGCGGTGAACCTGACCGATGGCCTCGACGGGCTGGCGATCATGCCGACCGTGCTGGTGGCCTCGGCACTCGCAGTGTTCGCCTACGCCACCGGCAACATCAAGATCGCCACCTATCTCGGCATTCCGTACATCCAGGGTGCCGGCGAACTGGCGGTGTTCTGCACCGCGATCGCCGGTGCGGGTCTCGGCTTCCTGTGGTTCAACGCCTACCCGGCGCAGGTGTTCATGGGCGATGTCGGCGCGCTGGCGCTGGGTGCCGCGCTCGGCGTCGTCTCGGTGCTGGTCCGCCAGGAAATCGTGCTTGCGATCATGGGCGGCGTGTTCGTGGCCGAAACGCTGTCGGTGGCGATCCAGGTCAGCTACTTCAAATGGTCCGGCGGCAAGCGCATCTTCCGGATGGCGCCGCTGCACCACCACTACGAGCTGAAGGGCTGGCCGGAGCCGAAGATCATCGTCCGCTTCTGGATCATCACCCTGATTCTGGTGCTGATCGGCCTGTCGACGTTGAAGGTGCGCTGATGACGAGCACCGTGAGGCGTTACAGCGGCGTTGCCGTGCTGGTCGTCGGTCTCGGCAAGAGCGGCACGTCGACCGCGCGCTACCTGTCGCGCGAAGGCGCGTCGCTGGTGCTGACCGACTCGCGCTCCGATCCCGGCGGCCTCGATGCGCTGCGCGCGCTGCCCGGTGTCGAGTGCATCCACGTCGGTGCGTTCGCCGCGCCAGCGCCGCTGTCGCAGTTCGCGTTTGCGGTGGTGTCGCCCGGCGTGCCGCTCGATGATCCGTTCGTCGCCGGCCTGCGGGCGGCGAAGCTGGAATTGATCGGCGACATCGAACTGTTCGCGCGCGCGGTCGGCGACACACCGGTGATCGGCATCACCGGCTCCAACGGCAAGAGCACGGTGACCGAGCTGGTCGGCGCGATGGCGCGCGAAGCCGGCGTGCGTGCCGGCGTCGGCGGCAATCTCGGCACGCCGGCGCTGGACCTGCTCGACGACGCCAACCAGCTGTACGTGCTGGAGCTGTCGAGCTTCCAGCTGGAAACCACCGAAACGCTGAAGCTGGTCGCGGCGACGGTGCTCAACATCTCGCCCGATCATCTCGACCGCCACGGTTCGATCGAGCGCTACACGGCCGCCAAGGCGCGCATCTACGCGCATGCCCAGACCGCTGTGGTCAATCGCGACGACCGCTCGACCCACACCGGCGCGCACACCGCACGGCGGGTCGTCAGCTTCGGGCCGGATGCGCCGGCCAAGGGCCATTACGGGTTGATCGAGCACGATGGCGAGACCTGGGCCGCGCGCGGCGAGACGCCGCTGTTCCCGGTGTCGAGCCTGAAGATCGAAGGCCTGCACAACGCCGCCAACGCGCTGGCCGCGTTCGCGCTCGCCGAGGCCGCCGGCCTCAACGAGGCCGGCATGTTCGCCGCGCTGTTCAGCTTTCCGGGGCTGGCGCATCGCTGCGAATGGGTGGCCGATCTCGACGGCGTGTCGTGGATCAACGATTCCAAGGGCACCAATGTCGGTGCCACCTTGGCCGCGCTGCAGGGCCTGCAGGGTCCGCTGGTATGGATCGGCGGCGGCCAGAGCAAGGGCCAGGATTTCACCGCGCTGCGCGCGCCGCTGGCCGCCAAGGCGCGGCTGGCGATCCTGTTCGGCCAGGACGCTGCGGCAATCGAGCGCGATCTGGCCGGGCAGGTCGCGGTGCAGCGGGTCGATGACCTGACGGCCGCCGTGCTGGCTGCCCGCGCCGTGGCCCGGCATGGCGACCGTGTGCTGCTGTCGCCGGCCTGCGCCAGCCTCGACCAGTTCAAGAACTACGAGCAGCGCGGTGCGGTGTTCCGCGCGCGCGTGCTGGAGCTGAAATCGTGAGCACGCAGGCCAGCCTGCCGTTCGGCCTGTCGCCGGCCCGCTACGGGCTGGACACCGGCTTTTGCCTCGCCGTGGCGATCCTGATCGCCTGGGGGCTGGTGATGGTGGCCTCGGCCTCGGTCGCGGTGTCCGAGCGCATGGCCGGCGCCTCGACCCTGTACTACTTCAACCGCCAGCTGATGTTCATGGCCATGGGCCTCGGCGCGGCGACGCTCGCCTTCGCGGTGCCGATGAAATCCTGGGAAAGCACCGGGCCGCTCCTGCTGATGCTGGCGCTGCTGCTGCTTGTACTGGTGCTGGTGCCGGGCATCGGCGTGATTCGCAACGGCGCACGGCGCTGGATTCCGATCGGGCCGTTCCTGCTGCAGGTGTCGGAGCCGGCGCGGCTGGCGGTGATCGTCTATCTGGCCGGCTACATCGTGCGTCGGCAGGTGCCGCTGCGGACCACCACCAAGGGCCTGTTCGCGCCGTTCATCCCGCTGGCGATCGTCGGCGTGCTGCTGATCGGCGAACGCGATTTCGGCGCCACCGCGATCCTGATGGGCGTGGCGCTGCTGATGCTGTTCATCGGCGGCGCGCGGCTGCGCGACATGGCGGTGATCGGCGCCTCGGTCGGCGCCGTGCTGGTGCTGCTGGTGCTGATCGCGCCGTACCGGGTCAAGCGCGTGATCGGCTTCCTGAATCCGGAGCTGGACCCGCGCGGCGACAACTTCCAGCTGGTGCAGTCGCTGATCGCCGTGGCCCGTGGCGAATGGAGCGGTGTCGGCCTCGGCAACAGCCTGCAGAAGCTCCTGTATCTGCCGGAAATGCACACCGACTTCATCTTCGCGATCCTCGCCGAGGAGTTCGGCCTGCTCGGCGTGCTGGTGCTGATCGGGCTGTTCGCCACCGTGGTCTGGCGCGGCTTCGCGATCGGCCGCGTGGCCGAGGCGATGAACTGCCGCTTCAGCGCCTATCTCTGCTACGGGCTGTCCGGCTGGTTCGGCCTGCAATCGCTGATCAACATGGCGGTCAACATGGGCGCGCTGCCGACCAAGGGCCTGACCCTGCCGTTCATGAGCTACGGCGGCTCGTCTCTGATCACCGTCTGCGTGATGGCGGCGCTGATCCTGCGCGTCGACTACGAGAACCGGTATCTCAAGGCCGGTCATCCGGGCATCGGCGGACGCACCGGCGTGCCCGACGCACTGGCCCGCCGCGCCGGCGTCGGCAGCGGCACCGCCAGCCGTAGCGAGGCCGGCAGCAAGTGGTTCGCGTTCTTCCGTCGTCGCGGAGGCCGCTCATGAACATCATGATCGCGGCTGGGCGCGGGACGATGCTTTGCGAGCACAGCTCGCAGTCGTCCCGCGCGCCCGGCCATGGATGGTCGGGCCGGCGCCCGTCGATCGCATGCAGCGAGGCCATGGATGGCCGGGCCTCCCAGCGCGAGGTCCGCTCATGAAAATCATGATCGCGGCCGGAGGCACCGGCGGACATGTTTATCCCGCGCTCGCCGTCGCCAAGGTGCTGATGCGCCGTGGCCACGAGGTCGTCTGGATGGGCACGCCGGACAGCTTCGAAGCCCGCGTCGTGCCGCCGCATGGCATTCCGTTCGAGCCGGTGCGGGTCTCCGGCGTGCGCGGCAAGGGCCTGCTGACCCTGCTGAAAGCGCCGCTGCGGGTGCTGCGCGCAGTGCTCGATGCATGGGCCGTGATCCGCCGCCAGCAGCCGGCACTGGTGCTCGGCATGGGCGGTTTCGCGGCCGGGCCGGGCGGTCTGGCGGCAAGGCTCAGCGGCCGGCCGCTGGTGATCCACGAACAGAATGCCGCGGCCGGCATGACCAACCGGCTGCTGGCGCGCATCGCGACGTGCGTGCTGGAAGCGTTTCCCGGCACGTTTGCCCACGCCATGACGGTCGGCAACCCGGTGCGGGCCGGCTTTCTCGAACTGCCGCCACCGGCGCAGCGGCTGGCCGCGCACGGCACGGTGCCGAGGGTGCTGGTGCTCGGCGGCAGTCAGGGCGCCCGCGCGCTGAATCAGGTGCTGCCGGCGGCACTGGCGCTGTTGCCGATCGAGCAGCGGCCGCAGGTGCGCCATCAGGCCGGCCGTACGCTGGATATCGCACAGGCTGCCTACGCCGAGGCGGGCGTCAATGCCGAGGTGCTGGCCTTCATCGACGACATGCCGGCCGCCTACGACTGGGCCGATCTGGTCGTCTGCCGTTCCGGTGCCTCGACCGTTGCCGAACTGGCGGCGGCCGGTTGTGCAGCGCTGCTGGTGCCGTTCCCGGCGGCGGTCGACGATCACCAGACCCGGAACGGCGAGTTTCTGGTCAAGGCGGGTGCCGCGATCCTGATCCAGGAGGCAGCCCTGACGCCGCAGCGCCTTGCCGACACGCTGCGCGACCTGCTGTCGCGCCGAGCCCAGCTGGCGATGATGGCGACCGCTGCCCGCACGGCCGCCTGGATCGCCGCCGATGAACGCATTGCCGATCTTTGCCTGGAAATGGGAGCTGCCCGGTGACTACGCTCGGAACCCAGCCGATGCGCCGCATCCGGCGCATCCACCTGCTCGGCATCGGCGGCTCCGGCATGGCCGGCATCGCCGAGGTGCTGATCAATCTCGGCTATCAGGTGTCCGGCTCGGACCTGAAGGAATCGGCCGCCACCCGCCGCCTGATCGCACTCGGCGCGGCGGTCGCCTATGGCCATGATGCCGGCCGCGTCGCCGATGTCGATGTCGTGGTGATCTCCACCGCGATCAAGGGCGACAACCCGGAACTGGCGGCGGCCCGCGCGGCGCGCATTCCGGTGGTGCGCCGCGCCGAAATGCTCGCCGAGCTGATGCGCTTCCGCTACGGCGTCGCGGTGGCCGGCACCCATGGCAAGACCACGACGACGAGCCTCGTCGCCAGCGTGCTGGCCGAAGGCGGGCTCGATCCGACCTACGTGATCGGCGGCAAGCTCAAGAGCGCCGGCACCAACGCCAAGCTCGGCAGCGGCACCTATCTGGTTGCCGAAGCCGACGAGAGCGATGCCAGCTTCCTGCATCTGAACCCGATGATCGCGATCGTCACCAACATCGACGCCGATCACCTGGAAACCTACGGCGGCGACTTCCGCCGGCTGCGCGCCACCTTTATCGAATTCCTGCAGCGCCTGCCGTTCTACGGCCTGGCGGTGATGTGCGTCGACGACGCCGAAGTGCGCGGCGTCATCGACGACATCGGCCGCCCGGTGCTGAGCTACGGCATCGACGAACCGGCCGACCTGCGCGCCACCGACATCCGCTTCGAAGCCAACGGCGCGCACTTCACCGTGCTGCTCGCCGATGGCAGCCGCGAGCCGATGCACGTCAACCTGCCCGGCCGGCACAACGTGCTGAACGCGCTGGCGGCGATCGCCGTCGCCCGCGAACTGGGCGTGAGCTTCGACGCGATGCGCCGCGCGCTGTCGGAATTCCAGGGTGTGGGCCGGCGCTGCGAATCGCATGGCGACTGGCAGGTCGGCGAGGCCACGGTGCGCATCGTCGACGACT
>FRDC01004070.1_pt2 | contig 49218 bp, 60 predicted proteins | sample 1106171 | NCBI WGS metagenome assembly FRDC01 (sample SAMEA3930566, study PRJEB13176) | freshwater metagenome | biome: Drinking water system; feature: drinking water; material: water | place: Singapore | collected 2014-12-20 | reverse complement strand
GCGTAGTAATAGACTTGATCCTAAATGGCCTGGGGGATATTGATGCCCTGGGCAAGTCTTTGTCTAAGCTGCGCCGCTCTGCCAAAGACGCAGAAGGGGCGGGAAGCTCCCTGGGCAAAGTGGAAAGCGGAGCCCAGCGGGCAGGGAAGGCAGTAGAAGGGCTGGGGGATAGCCTGGAAGCGGGCCGGGCCGGGACTCTGGCCTATGCACGGGCCCTAGCGAGCTTGCAAGCGGCCCAGGGCCAACTGAAAGCGGCCAGTGGGACATTATCCCAGGCCCTACGCAGGGAACAGGAAGATACGGCAGCTACTATTCGCGCCAAACAGGAATTGGCCGCCATAGATGCCAAGCTGGCCGCTTCCCAATCAAAAGGGGCATCTGAACAGGCTAAAAATGCCGGAGTGGCAGCGGCGGAACTTCGCAAGGTTGAGACTCAGACCCTAAATAATGCCAAGGCTCTGGCCGCTCTGAAATCGGCCCAGGGGGATCAGGCTGGGGCTGCTAAGATTCTAAAGGATGCCCTGGGGAAAGTTACCCAGGAAACAACAGCGGTAACAGCAGCCAAGCGACAACTGGCCGCCACGGAAGCCCAGCTAACTACGGCTTCCGGCAAGCAACAGGCCAATCTATTAAGGGAAGCCCAGCTACTGGCCCGGATTCAGCAACTAAAGGGCAATCAGGCGGGCGGGGCATCTATCTTGCGGGACGCTCTGGCGAAAGTAGACCCGAACAGCTTAAACGCCTTGCGGGCCAAAATTCAGGAAATCTATTTTGATACTGACTATAAGAATAGTCCCCTGATTGGCTCCATTCGTAGCTTGCAAGGCGGGCTGGCTCAGCTTGCCCCCTTCTTTGGCCGGGCCGGGACGGCAGCCGGGGCCTTTGCCGGACAGGCTGGGCAGGCTTCCGGGGCGATTTCCGGTATAGCTGGCGGGGCCGCTCTGTCTATTCCAGTAGTGGGCACTCTGATTGCTACCTTGCTGGGTATTGGTGCGGCAGTTTCAATTATAGAGTCTGTGGCTGATGCCTTGGCGAAAATTGGGGAAGTAGGGCTACAAACAAACCGACAGATTGAAACCATGCGCTTTGGGGTTGCGGCTGTGATTGCCGGAACTTCGCAAATCAGCAAGGCGGGTGTGCCGGTAGAAGGGGCGGAAAAGTTTGCAGCCGCTTTTGCTCTGGCCGGGGAGCAAATAGAAAAAATCCGGGAAGAAGCTGTAAAGCTGGGCATCCCAGTTCAGGAAACTGTGGAAGGCTTCCAGATAGCTTTAGGGCCTTTAACACGGATGGGCCTGGGCCTGGAAGATGCCCGGAAATCTACCCTATCCATCATCGTAGCCATGCGGGATTTGGGCATCCCCTTGCGTGAAATCGGGCAGGAAACACGCGGGCTATTGCAGGGTGATACTTCCCGGCAGTCCCGCCTAAATTCGATTCTCAGGATCACGAAAGAAGAGCTTGCCGAAGCGAAGAAGCGGGGCGAAGTCCAGAAGCTGTTAAATGAGCGGTTGGCGGATTTTACCCTTGCTGGGGAAGCTTTCCGCAAGAGCTTTGAAGGTGGCATTCAGGCATCAGAGGCAGCCTTAAAGGGATTTGCGGCCCGTGTATCCCAGAATCTATTTGAAACACTCCGGGACAAGATGGCCGGGGTGTTTGATCAGATAGATGCGGCTGGGGGCCTGGAAAGTGCTTTCCAAGGGGTAGCCGAAAGCCTTTCAAACGTCTTTGAAATTGCCAGCGAAGATGCTACGGATTTAATAGATTTCATTGTTGCCAGTTTGGGGGAAATAGATGAATTCTTATCTGACAATGAATCTACCATTACCCAGATAGTTTCTGCTGTAGATGAACTGGTAAGGCTCACAGCCTTAATGCTGGAAGACATTCTGGGCATAGATGAATTGAATGATGGGCAGCCTACCAAACTCCGGGCAATCAATACCCTGTTAAAAATAGCGGTAGGGCTCTGGGGCCTGATTTCTGAAGGGATTGGGGCAATTATTCGGGTTGTCCAGATTGTCGGGAATACGCTCTACGACGCCTTTATTATTACTCTGTCTGGGATTGCCAAGCTGATTTCCCAGATTCTAAAGCCGTTTGCATTTATCAGTGATACAGCAGCCCAAATCAGCCAAGATTTATCTAATATAGGCTTTGCGGGCCTGCAAAATACGGCCCGGCAAGCGGTAAATTTCGGCAATGATTTGCTGAACTTTGGCAAGCGGACTTCTGACGCAATTTCCAGAATTGACACGGCGGAAGCCCGGCTGGAAGAAAGACGCTCCCGGCGGCTACAGGCCCGGAAGAAGTCAAATCAGACTGACGGCCTAGATTCTAAAGGTAATCCTGAAAAGAAGGGGGATGATGACAAGAAAAACAAGGCGGCAAGGGCCAAGGAAGCCAAAGATAACGTTGAAGTAGTCCTAAAAGCTGAAGAAGGCTTACAGAAAGCCTTGCTGGCCTTAAAGCAGGCATATTTTGAGCGGGGGCAGCAGGCGGCCAAGAATAATTTAGAAACTGAAACAGCCGCTTTAGAATTACAGCTTGAAGATAGGCTGATCGGTTTGACGGACTTTTTCACTAAGAAGAAAGCCTTACTGGCTGAATCTACGCGGCTGGAAATTGAAGCCATAAACCGGCAGATAGAAGCGGAGCGGGCCCGCTTTGCCGAAGTGGAAGCAACAGAGAATAAACAACGAGCGGCGGCCCGTGAAGAAGAGCAACGGCAACTTAAAGGGGCCAAGAATGAACAGCAACGGGCCCGGATTAAGGAAAATACGGCCCAGAAGCTGGATGCTATCGGGATAGAAGCCGAAAAGGAACGTCTGGATATAGACGCTAAGATTCTAAAGCTGCAAGCGGAAATAGATAAAGCGGAAGCGGAAGGGGTGGAAAAGACGGCCCAGGCAGCCCGGAAGCGGCTGGAAATGTACCGGACATTGGTGAATGAACTTCGCTCCGCCGGACAAGAGCTTAACGAATTGACCGGAAAGAAGCTGGAGGCGGCTTTAGACTCCATAGACCAGCGATTTGAAGAGCTTTTGCAGAAAACGCGGCTGGAATTCGGGGAAACTTCCAAGGAAGTGGAAAAGCTCTTGGCTCTGATTGCCAAGCTGAAGGAAAACGCCCGGCTGGATGACGAGTTGACTAAATTGCGCAATGCCCAAAGCATTGCGCAGAGTGGCCTGGACTTGGCCCAAACGAATGTGGAAACCAGACGGCTTCAGGGGCTGATTACAGAAAGACAGGCCCGGCGGGAAATCCTACAGCTTCAGCGGCAATATGTTGCGGCAGTCCTGCCCCAGCTTGAAGCGGAAATAAAAGCTACAAGGGCCCTGGGAGCGGCCCATGAAGCGGAAGCGGCAGCCTTAGAAGCTAAAGCAGCATCCTTGAAGCAGCTAACCATAGACACGGATACGCTGAACTTGCGCCTAAGCCGGGCCCTGGAAGACGGCCTACTGAACGCCTTGGAACAGATTGGGGAGCAAATCCAGACAATCCAGGATTTCTTTGTAGAAATGGCAAATATAGTCTTGCGGGAAATCAAACGCATAACCGCTGAAAAGATTGTAGACGCCTTGTTTGGCTCCCGGAAAGGTGCGGACGGCCAAGAAACAAAAGGCCCTGTCCCCAGTCTGATAGATAAGATTGTTGACATATTCACGGGCAAGAAAGGCGAAAAGCCCGCCGGGGCCCTGGGTGGGGTATTAAGCCCGGCCACTGGCCCCCAAGCTGAAATTCAGGCCACCCAGGCCAATACACAGGCCCTGCTGGCTCTGACGCAGGCCCTAACCGGAGCTACCGGGGGGATTGCTGGAAACGTTGCCGGGGCTGCCGGTGGCGGTGGTGGGGATTTGCTGGGCAATCTGATCAGCGGCGGGCTGGGTATCATTTCCGGCATCTTCGGCAAGAAAAGTAAGGGCGGGGACAGCTTCACCCCTGGGCCGGAAACTACAGTTTTAGGCCCCACAACCCCAGGCCCGGATGATGCCGCCGGGGCTGCCGGAACGGTGGCTGGGCAAGTGCTGGACGGAATCACAGGGGCCGCCACGGGCCAGAGTGGGGGCGGATTGCTGGGAAGCGTTACCAGCCTCATAGATGCCATAAACCAGAATACTCTGGCTCTCTACGATGTTCAGACGGCCCTAACAGGCGTAGCTGGGCCCCAGGCTGGCGTTTTGGATCAGGGCGGGGGCTTTGACTTGGGTGGGATTGTTTCCGGGGTAGTGGGTGGAGTTGTTGGACTCTTCACGGGTGGCGATGAAGGCGGTGGCGGTGGTGGTGGTTTTGGCTTGCTGGATGGTATCTTCGGAGCCGTTACGGGGGTAGGGACTTCAACCAACATCCTGGACGGTGTAAACCAACTGATTACCATTACAAAAAAGATTGAACAAAATACCCAGCAACAGGGCGGGGGCTTTGGTGGTGGCGGAGCTAGTGGGCTGCTGGCTTTGTTTGCCGGTGGTGGTTTTGATGAAGGCGGCTGGACGGGCCCAGGGCCAATTTCTAAAGCTGCCGGGGTTGTACATGGTGGGGAGTTTGTTTTTTCGGCTCCGGCGGTGGGAAATCTGGGCCTGGGCTATCTGAACAGCTTGCACGAAGCGGCCCGGCATGGTTACGCAGACGGCGGCTTTGCTCTGCCGCTGGAAGGTGGCCCGATGCTGAGCAATTATCATCCGGCCCCAATTGGGAAAGATGGATCAGGCGTAACGGTGATAAATGCGGCCACGGATGACGAAGTTGAACAGGCCAGAGAGGACGCAAGGGGCCGGGGCGATAAAGTTTTAGTCAATAAGATTTTCAGGAATAGACGGGCAATCAAAAGACTTTAGGGGGCAAATATGGCATGGGTTGCAAGTGATGGCGGGGCAGTCCCGCATGCTACTGATCATGTGGATTTAATGGACAAATTCCGGGACTTCATTGTTGCCAATGGAGCCGTTGAAATGGAATTTAGTTCCGGGGTATCTGGTATCTGGAAGCTGACTGGCTCCGGGGATGATGAAATCTTATTCGGTACAAAGATTTTTACCCATGTCCCCTTAAACAATTATGCCTGGATTCTAAATGGTTTCACAGGCTACACCCCCGGCCAAGTCTGGGATAATCAACTGGGAGCCGTGATAAACAGCCCGGCGGCATTGGCGCTCTGGGGCTCAACCATACCCTACTGGTTTTTCATAAACTCCCGGCGGGCTATCGTAGTAGCCAAGGTTTCCACGGGCTACCACATGGCCTATTTTGGCTTCATTCTGCCTTATGGGACTCCGGCCCAATGGGCTTACCCTTTGTGTGTTTCTGGCTCTACTTACAGAGCGGACACGGATACGGAGCCCAATCAAGTAGGCAGGCCCTATCTGTTTTCTGATCCCTTGGCCCGTGTTTCAAATTTTTGGTGTCCGCTCTACCAAGAGCGTTCAATCGGAACACTGTTAATTAGGCTTGCCAGTGGTTGGCGTAGGTTGCGCAATGCGCAGAGCTTTAACACGTCTTCAATTTATAGATGGTCGGGAACGTTCCCTTATTACTGGCAATACCTTGATAACTTCCGAAACACGCCAGACGGTAAATACCAGCGGCGGGCTGTTGATTTAATTGACGGAAGCGAGCCTTGGGGAATTCTGGGTAGCTTTGATGGGCTTTTCTTTACCCCAGGGGTGGGACTGGCCCCGGAATCTGTTATAAGTGATCCCGATACATCAGAAGAGTTTCTAGCCTTTCCGAATACGAGCCGGGAAAGTGTAGGAAATTGGGTATTAGTGCGCAAAGCTTAACAAGCTAAAGGGGATGATATGTACCAAGCTGGGGTAGCTACTTCAGTAGTAGACTTAATAACACAGTGGAAAGATTTCTTAGTTGGGGAAGGCTGGACAGTGAGCAGCTTTGCTACGCTGGGAACAGGGAAAAGGCTGCATATTAGTAAAGACGGGCTCTATATCCATCAGCGAGCCTACTTAAACGAGTCTACACAGGATATAGGGTTTACTGATGGGCAGCTATTCATGTATGCGATTTTTGGCTACAGTAGCAATGGCTACAATGCTGGGAGTCTGTGGGATGAGCAGCCCGGCGGCCCCACTTATATGGATGGATTGGCTACTAAAACCTTGGCCGGTGGCGTTGTGGCCTTGAATACCAGCAGCATTCCTTATCATTTCTTTGCTTTTGATGCCCCAGAAGTTGCGGCTTACTGCATCGTTGAATATCCTACAGGTATTTATCAGCATTTATGGTATGCCAAGCTAAAAAAATTCGGCTCTTGGGGTGGTGGGGAGTTTTCGTTTGGGGCGAATTATCCCAATAGTGTTACGCGGCGGAATGTGGTTTGGCCCGGCCAGAATGGCAGCACGGGCGGAGTAATGCTACTACGCTTAGAAGATTTCGACGGTTTCACAGGGCAAGCATCTAACATAGGTTATAAACCCAGCCCCGGAAATCCCCGACTAACTGATTTTGCCTATATTTTTAAGGATATGCACGATGATGCGCCTAATGGTTTCAATTCACTGAATCCACTAAATGGCTATGGGATTTGGTGTACAAGAGCCGGGCCAGTGTTTCGTGATGGGGGCTGGAATCCCCAGCTTGATCCTATTAGCGAGTTAGGCTACTTGCCGGAATTGTTTTCCGTGAATACCACAGGGCTGTTACCAGCGGGCCAATATCCGTTTACGGCTACCGGAGCAACCTATCGGGTGTTTCCTATCACGCGCAACAGTCCCAATCAAAATGTAACAGACACGGCGAATCCACCTCACAGTAGAGCCTGGGGCGTAGCTATTCGGGATAACTAAAATGTCTGAATCAATGCAGGGGCCAGCAGTATTTTATTTTGATGGGGATGATTTAACTCCCAATATGTACGGCCATGCTGCCGAATTCCCGGAAGCTATCTGGGAAAAGGAAATTTACGTTCCGGCAGATTTTACCTTAGTTATCCCGGCTCCGGTTTTCTTTGAATATGAAACAAATCTTTGTCTAGCCTTCAAAGAAATCTTTTATAATCGAATTCACTTTACCCCTAAGCCTTTCGACATGGGTACAGTGGTTGCCGATGCTATTCATACTGTTTCCGTCTGGAATGCCTATGAGAATACAGCCCATGAGCTTCAGCTTGTGACGGTCGGCCCCAGCCCAGACGGGACAACTTTAGAAACTGAATTGCCTGTCAATTTTCTGCCCTTGCAGGCTATTCCGGTAGATTTTTTAGTGAAGGGGCTGGGCCAGCTTTCTTTGGTAGGTTTGATCACTTTCGAGTTTGCCGGGGACTTGATTGCCCTTCTTCCAACAGCCGGGAGCCGTTCCGCACTTTATTATTGGGCTCATAATTGGGCCGCTCCGATAGTGGAAAAGCTGCGCTGGGAAACGGAAATTTTGGGGGCGGAAACGGGCCGGGAGCAACGGCGGCAAAAACGACAAAACCCCGTCCGTAAGCTGGCCCAGCATTACACCCTGGAAGGCGGGGAATGGCAGAAGTTACAGCGGGCAGTTTGGCGGGATCAGCGGAGCCGTTTGATTACACGCATAGACAGCGAAGCGGCAGAGCTAACAGCAGCGGTGGTTATCAATGATGACATTCTGCCTTTTGATCCTAAAGGTTACGATTTTGACGCGGGCATGGCCGTGATGATTGCGGCGGATGATGCCAGTTATGAAACCGGAGTAATTGATCAGGTATTGCCGGGAACGGGCCTGTTGCTAACGAATGGCCTAAGCCGGGCCTGGGGGGCTAACACCCAGGTTTTCCCACTCCGGCGGGGCTTCCTGGGCTCTGATGTTCAATTGCAGGGGGCTACCCTAGCGGTAGGTGATGCGGTGCTGGAATACCTGATCACAAATGAGCAAGTAAGCTCTAACCGCTGGGCTGCCCCAGAATGGCCTTCCTATAGGAATCTTCCCTTGATTATGGCTGAAGATTTGAGCGGGGAGCGGCCCGGCTATTCCCTGGAAATGACAGAAGAAATTCAGGACACGGGCATAGGGGCCTATGATAAAGACAACATCAAACCCCGGCCCGCTACCAGCTTCCCCATGCGCTGGCTGTGCTTTGGCCGGGAAGAAATAGGCCAAATGCTGGCTTTCCTGAATTACTGCAAGGGGCGCTGCTATCCGTTTTGGTGGTTCAACTGGGCCCCGGATTTTCAGCTTGCCGCTGATATTGCTGAAAACGTTTCCCAGATTGCAGTGGCTAATTGGGACTATATTTCTACCTATGGGGCAGACACTTCCCGGCGGGACGTGCTAATCAGGCTGCATAATGGAGCGATTTATCCCAGGCGTATTGTTGAAGCCGTTCCGGGGCTAACTTTAGAAACTGAAAGAATTTCTCTGGATGCAGCTATCCCGGTAGCTGTGCCGATTTCCGCTGTGGATAGAATTGGCTTTTTGCGTTACTGCCGCATGGGTATAGATGAGGTTGAAATAGAATGGCGCACGCGGGACTGTGCCATCCTAAAAACCACCTTCAGGCAACTGGAAGTAAGCGAGTAAGGATCATGGCAACATATCAGCAACTTGAAGAGAGCGACTACTACGGCCAGCCCGTTGCTGGCGTGCGGATTTTGGTTGGCTTGGATCAGTATGCCTATTGCCTGAATGATGCGGATTGGGGCCATTTGGACGTAAATTATCAGCCTTTAGCTGGCCTGGAAGTAGATGGAGTTTGGCAGGACGTGCATGACCAATTCCCGGACGTGCAAGTTACCCTACCTTTTGACACTCCGGTTGCTACTCGCTTTGCGGCCGCTGTTAGTCCTGAGCTTTACCAAATTGAACTATTTCTGGGGCATTATGGGATTACAGAAGGAAGGCGCATCTTCAAGGGGCGCATTATTGGTTGTGATTTCTTTGGGCGAAAAGTCAAACTAATCTGTAGTTCAGAACTGAATCTGGCGCAAACGTTGGCCCTACGGAATACCTTTTCCCGCCGTTGTCAGTGGCAGCTATACGAGCCGGATACATGCGGGGTAGACCCCGCCGATTATACCTTTGAATGTTTTGCCGATGGGGTAGTTTCCGGGGGCTTGGTAGTAGATTCAGCTTTCGTGGATACCTTGCAGGATGGCTACTTAGACGGGGGAACGATTAAAAGACTGTCAACAGGGGATTGGCGCATGGTTCTAACCCATGTGGGAACAACCATGACGCTGATGGCTCCATTTCCTACCATCCAGCCGGGGGAAACTATTGAAGTAAGGGCTGGCTGTGATCATCAAATTAGTACGTGTGACAGTAAGTTCAATAACAAACGGCGCTGTGGTTGTTGGGCGAATGTACCTAACAAGAATCCCTATCTGAAGAAAATAAGTTAGTATTTCCGGGAAATAGTCATGCCTTTATTCGCTATTATGTTTCTGGTTAATTTAGGGGTTTCGGCCTTTATGAGCCTGCTACGGCCAAAACCAAAGCTTCAGGCTCCCAAGGCTACAAGCTTGGCGGAGTTGAATATCCCCACAGCCACGGAAGTTAGGCCCGTTCCTTATAGCGTAGGCTCAACTAAAATCATTGCCCCAAACATTACTTGGTATGGGGATTTGGAAGCTACACTGATTTCCCAATTTGCTAAAACTTCTATCTTCGGCACGGGCCAGCGCGTGCCTTTAGGACATAGATACAACCTGGGCTGGCAAGCTGCTTTAGCTTACGGCCCGCAAATCCTGCGCCAGATAAAATACGATGATAAAAAAGTCTGGGAAGGGGAAACCAACGCAACCAAAACAGTTTTAAGAATCCTGCAAGAAAACTTGTTTGGGGGTGAAGGACAAGACGGCGAAGGCGGGATAAACTGGATCATGAATTTCTACCGGGGCGATGATGAACAGGAAATTGATACCTATATCGCTTCCCAGGTAGACCATGAATCAGCCCATTTAGGCGTGTCCTATGTAGTCAGCGAAGGGCCAAGTGCCGGGGCCATCTTCGGGGAGCCTACAGAAATTGACTACAATGCGGGAGTCTGGGGAATACTTACCCAGGCAGAAGCTAACCAGCATAAGTACATATCAGGCCGGGGCTATATTGGAAAGATAGCACAGCTAAGGGATTTGGCTTTTTATATTCAAAGATTCCCCCAAATAATCAACCCAGGGAAACATAAAATAGGGGATGACGCCAACCCGGTAGAAGTGTTGGCGGAATTCTGGATCAGTAAGATATTTGGGGCGGGGCGTTCATCGGCCCGGCTCAACTCAGAAACCTGGATAGCAGCCAGCAATACCTTATTTGCTGAAGATTTTGGGATCAGCATGCTACAAGAAAATTCTGGTAGCGTAGATGAAATCTGGGATTTGATAAAAGAAATTATTGATTGTGTTATCTATGAAAACTTTGAAACCGGCCTGATAGATATAAAGCTAATCCGCGATGATTACGATATAGACAGCCTGCGGGACATTAACCAAAGTCACATTCAAGGCTGGCTTAGTTACGAAAAAACCAACTGGGAGCAAACCACAAACCAGTTACATTTTACCCACATCAGCCGGGAAGATGACTACACCCAGGTTAGTGATGTTGTGCATGACTTGGCGAATTTTGAAATAGTAGGGCTTCAGGAACCGGCCCAAGCAGACTTCCCAATTATCTACCGGCGGGATTTGGCCCATCGGGTGGCTTTGAATAGGCTCCGGCCCTTGGCTCTGCCGCTTTCTAAAGGTACGGTGAAGCTAACAAGGGAAGGGGCTGTTTATTACCCTGGGGATGTTGCCCGAATAACCTATGCCCCCTATGGTGTCTATGCTAAACCGTTTCGGGTTATGAAGGTAGACTATGGGAACATGCAAGATGGCTCTGTAATCCTGGATGTAATGGAAGACAAGTTTGCCTTTAGCCAAGGCGTTTATAACATCTTGGCGGGATCAGGCTGGACTAATCCCAACCTTGCCCCGCAAGTGGCCCAACATATAAAGGTTTTTGAGCAGCCTTATTTTCTGCATAAAAGCAATGAAAACCGCGTTTGGAGTTACGTGCAACGGCCCAACGGGGTACACAGAAACTATACTACCCAGGCCAGTGTAGATGCTGGTTTAAGTTATGTGGTAATAGACCCCGATGTAAACTTTACTCCGGTAGGCAGGTTGTATGCAGATGTTCCACAACTTACCCCGGCCTATTATGGTGATGGGATAGAATTGGAAAACGTAGCGGCTTTGGAGCAAGTAATCAGTTACTCCGCATCTGAAAATGCTCAGGGTGGGGGCTGGATTTATTTTGAAGATACCGGGGAAATTTGCGATTTTGAGGACGTAACTTTTGACACGGTAACAGGCCGGGCCAAATTCTGGAAAATCCGGCGGGGCATCCTGGATACTTGCCCGCTTGAACATCTGGCCGGGGAACGTGTCTGGATTATCGGCTACGCTTCCAGTAAGCCTTCAAATAACTTTGCAACGGGCCTTGCAGTACGCCTAAAGCATCAAACGCAAACCAGCCAAGGCGTTTTAGATTTGGCTACGGCTGTAGCATACACTCAGACAATTGCCCAGCGTTCCCAGCGACCTTTGCCCCCAAATTACGTCACGATGGGGGGCGAATGGGAAGAAGAGCTACAGGAAACCGGGGATATAGAATTGGCCTGGAAAACCCGGAACCGGCTAACCCAGATTTCAGTAATTGGGCAATCGGACGCTGATGTTACCCCGGAAGTGGGGGTAACTTATGAAGTAGAAGTTTACGATACTATAGGCGTACTGCTAAATACCTATACTGGCTTAACCAGCCCTGAATTTACCTACACCAATGAAATGGAACTAACAGACTCAGGCAAGGAAGACTTGGAATACTTACTAACCTTCAAGATTTATTCCAAGCGGGCCGGACTGAGAAGTTACGTTCCATTCATGCGCCGTGTTTTGCGTGTTGACTTGGAAACCCTGGAAGCCTACAGCGGAGCGGTTACAGCAGGCGGAAAAGTTGTTACACGTTCAACTGATCCTGAAGAAATTGTTATCCCATAGGGGCGAATTATGGCTATTGAATTTTTTGAGCATGGAACTTTAGACCCTGAATTTATCCATGCCCCGTTTCGGTGGTATTGGGACAACGGGGTAGAACGTTCAGCCGAAACACCTACGGCGGATGATTTATACCGTGTAGGCTGGCAACGGGATAACAATACCTTCTGGGTTTTGGCCCAGGTTACGCCTTCGGTGGCATGGGTTGCGTTCGGGGGCGGGGGCGGAACAGCCGGGAGTACGGCCTTTAGCCCGGCTGGGAACATTTCAGCGGATACAGTGCAGGGGGCGATAGAAGAGCTTGACGCGGAAAAGCAGCCACTGGCTGCCGCTTTGACAGCCTTGGCCGCTTTGACTCCGGCAAATAACAAAGGGGCCTATTTTACGGGCTCAACAACGGCGGCTCTATTTGATTTGACCGGGGCGGGGCGGGCTTTGCTGGATGACGCTGATGCAGCGGCCCAACTGGTAACGCTGGGCATTACAGGCGATATTATCACCCACAATGCAAGTGAGTTTGCCACCCAGGCGGAGCTTGCAGCTACCCAAAATGGCTTTGACTTCAAAGGCTCTGTCAGGGTGGCGAGTACGGCAAACGTCAATATAAGCTCTGCCCCTTCGTCAATTGATGGGGTGACGCTTAATGCGGCTGACAGGGTTTTGCTGAAAAATCAGACGGCTCCGGCAGAGAATGGCTTGTATAGGTTTAATGGGGCCGGGAGTGCCATGACCCGCACGTCTGATGCTGATTCAGATGATGAAGTAACCCCTGGGTTGTATGTGTACGTGGAAGAAGGTACGCAAGCCCTTTTTTACTATCTGACAACGGCGGCCCCAATCACTTTAGGAACTACAGCCTTAACCTTCACGGCCCTAAATCCGCTCACAGCGGCAGCCGCTGGGGATGCTATTGGTTTTAGTGCGGGCGTCCTAAATGTTCTGGTAGATAACTCAACCATAGAAATAAATTCGGACAGCCTGAGAATAAAAGATAACGGGGTAACATTAGGGAAGCTGGTACAGATTGCGGCCCATAGCTGGCTGGGGAATAACACGGGCAGTACGGCAAATGTGGCGGCCTTTACTTCAGCCCAGCTAATGGCCGATTTGCCCGATTTTGTAGGGGATTCAGGATCAGGCGGAACGGCGGGTAGAGTACCGGCCCCGGCTTCCGGGGATGCGGCGGCCAGCAAGTTCTTATCAGCAAACGGGACATGGCAAGGTGTAACCGGGGCAGATGCTGGGGGAGCTTCCGGCTTGTTTGCACTGACTGGGGATATATCGCCTTCCCAGATTACCAGCAACCAAAACGATTATTCCCCAACGGGCCTTTCTGGGGCTTCAGTGTTGCGGATTAACAGTGATGCAGCCCGGAACATAACAGGACTGGGTGGGGGATCAGATGGCCGTCTGATTTTTATTTTCAATGTGGGCTCTTTTGCCATCACTTTGAAATCACAGGACACGGGCAGTACAGCAGGGAACAGGTTTGGTATTCCAGCGGATTTGGTAATTGCAGCCGGAGCCGGGACAGCCCTTTACTATGACAACACGTCTGCCCGCTGGCGTTTGTTTGGTTCAGACGGCGGAGCCAGCTTGACAGCAAACAATACCTGGACGGGTGTGCAAACTTATGGGGCCGGAACCTTGGCTGTTACTTCCGCCAAAGTTATCACTAATTTTGTAGATACAAACGGTAACATAATCTTAGGCTTCACTCCCACAGCTTCCGCTACAAGGTATGTCGGAATTAAAAACGTTGCCTCTGGCAATCCAGAAATTTATGTTGCCGCTGGGGGCTCCAATTCGGATTTGGTGTTACGCCCGGATGGGGTTGGCAAGGTACTCGCAATCGGGGGCCTGAGTGATAACAGCGAATTCTGGATTAAGGCCAACAGCTTCCGGCCCGGCTACATGGACGTAGTTACGCCAAGCAACGGGGCGGTAGGTGTCCGGGCCAGTGCTATGCAGGCTCATACCCAGTATGAGTTTGGGGACAATGCTGCCTATGGGACTATTTCCTATTCAAGTAACACGATTGTCTGGAATATAGCGGCCAGTTCCGGGCTGAAAATAGGTAACTCCACAAGCCAAAAGGTGGGCTTCTGGAATACTACCCCGGTGGTTCAGCCCAGCGGAGCGGCCCAGGCGGCCCTGACGAATTCCACTGGCGGGACAGGGGATGGTACTTTGGAAGATGTTACTACTACGGGGCTGGCTGATCCCGCGAAGGTTAATAATAATTTCACAGAGGTTTATACCCTGCTAAACGCCATCAGAACGGCCTTGGTAAACATCGGCCTTATGAAAGGGGCCGCCTAGCTTTACGGTCTACAGGGCCCGTGCTAGACTGCGGGCCCTGTGGTTAATCTTCTAAAGGGTAGGTAATAAAAGTGAGGAAATACATGGACAAAAAGCAGCTTGAACAAGCGATTGAAGAGCAACGGCGCATCATTGAAGCGGCCCAGAAACGCTACGAAAAAGATGATGCCGCTTTTATGGGGCTTTCAAAACAGGCTGATCAGCTAACGGCGTCTAAAGCCCAGGCTCAGAAGGAAATCCGGGACGCCGAAGGAGCAATTAACTGGCTGCAATCCCAGCTTACAGCGGCTGGCTAAAAAGCTTTACAGCCTAAAGCGGCTATGCTATCTTCCCTTTCGCTGGAATTATCCAGAGAAAGGGAAGATTATGTTTCTAAAGGCACTTGAAAAACAGGATAAGGCCGCCAAGGCGGCTAAGTCCAAAAAGAAAAGCGGTAAGGCCGCTCCGGCGGCCAAGGCCCGTAAGCCCCGCCCCAAAGCGGTAAAACCTATCCAAGAGCTTGCAGCTAAGACCCTGAAAGCTCCCAAAACCGTCCGGCCCAAAGTTGTCCGTAAAGCTATTGAAGCTAAACCGGCCAAGTCTTCCAAGGAATCACAGGCCAAAGAAGCCCAAGCCCCGGCAGGAGCTATCACGGCTCCAATTGAAAAGGCTCCGGCCCCTAAAAAGTCAAGCCTTACGGCCCCCGTGGCAATCTGTGTAACCAAAGAAGCGGCCCAGGCTTGCGTAGGCTTGTTTGACGCTTGGCGGGCTACTTCGCCAGTAACCATTGCCCCAGGCGTGGAAAAGCTCCGGGCCCGGCTCCAAAAAGATGGCGTGACAGATTTCTATGTAGGGGCTTCTGTCCCAATCAAGCTTTGGGAATCCCTGGAGAAACTTGCCAAACGGGATAGCCGGAAACGGAACTGGCTGGCCGCATGGTGCGTGGCCGAAGGGGCCAAGCGGTTAAAGCTGAATGAACTGAAGACGGCTTACAAGGATGGCACAACCCCAACCCTGTCCCTAACGGTAAACCGGATTTTGCAGAAGGGCCTGGAAATCTGGAAAGCGAGGTAGGCATGACTACGGCAGTAGTAGCGATGGCCCCGGATTCAGAAGCGGGCCCGCTAACCCAGGAAGACTTGTTGCAACAGGAACGCCTAAAGCAGCAAAAGGAAGCCCGGCAGCAGGCTGCTGCAATAAAGTTCTTTGAGCGGCAGCGAAAGCGGGATGAATTGATAAGTAAGTGGCTGCTAGAGCGACAGGCAGCCAATGAAAACGGCAAGACTGAAACCCCGGAGCAACGCTTGTTAAGGCTTTGCCGTTGGTCTATTCAGGATCAGGAAAGCGAGTTTAGCGGCTGTCTAATGGCGGCCATGAATGAACTGGACAGAATGATTTTAGAAGCTAAGATTGCTCGTTATTTCTACGATAGAAGCGAAGGCCAAGATGCTATCAGGAAGATTTGCGAAACGTTGCGTATAGCTACTACCTACAGGAGTAAAAATAGCCTGATTAAAATGGGCCGCCATTTGGGAATACTCCCGCCACTGGCTAAAAACCTGCCCCCGGTTTGGTGGCAAGTGCTGGCAATCGAAACAATCCAGAAACGTAAAACCAAGCGGACGGTAACAGCCCATGCCTTGAATGCCCGGCAGCTTGGCCCGTTGGGATCAGCGGAAGATGCCTGGGCTCAGTTTGATATAACCAGCCAGCAAGGCATAAAAACCGCTTGCGGAAAACACTTAATTCCCCTTACGATGCCCAACGAAGCAAATACTTCTTTGGAACTTTCCCTAAGCAATACAGAAGCAATCAGACTGGATTTACCAGACGTGAAGTATTGCGGGACATGTCTGAAGAAGTTTAAGCGGTTTTAGCATCTAAAGGGGGCTGATATGTCAACACCTAAAACCCTTTCCGCCATTGCCGCCGGGGAAGGGGCCGAATCAAACCAAGTAGTAGCGGCGGAAGACGGGAAGCGAATCGTAGTTTACGGCTATCAGCTTTCCACGGACGCCGATGCAGACGGCTTCTTTAAGGACTCTGACGGGGCGCTGTCTTTAAGGATTTTCGGGGCGGAACGTGGCGGGGCCATGTGCGCCTATTGCCCTTCGGGGATTTTCCAAACCGGAGTGGGCAAGGCTTTAGAGTTTGAACAAACCGGCGGTAATTGGTCTGTTCAAGTCCAATATAGCGTTCAGGGGTAGCACATGTCTCTTATGCTGAAGGGCATTGGGCCCAGTAAAAACAATGGGCGCAGGACTCCCGGCCCGGCAGATACTTTGCTGGAAGGGCTCTGGGCTTTCTGGAAGCTGGATGAGGCATCAGGCAATAGGCTGGACGTGTCCGGCAACGCCCGGCATCTTGCCCCAGGCGGAACGAGCATTGCCCAGGAAGCGGTGGGTAAGATTGGGGCCGGGGTTAGCCTGCCAAATACAGCCAAGCTTAGTGTTTCGCTGGCCGGGGGTATCTTGCAGCCCCCGTTTACCTTTGCTGGCTGGGTTTATTCGGCATTTTCAAACGGTGGGGATATTTGGACGCTGGAAGGGCCAACCCTGGGGCCCGGTGATGAAAAGCCTTTGACGCTGGGCAGGCAGAATACATCTTTTGGACTGGTAGCAGTAGATACTGATTTAGCTACTTATTACCCCAGCCCAGGGACGGCCACAGCTACCAATACTTGGCATCATCTACGCATGGAAATGCCGGACAATCAGACGGTAAAGCTGTTTATAAACAACGAAACTACGCCTTCCGTTCTGATAGATAGCAGCCCGGAAGCAATCCTATTAACGGACTGGGAAACACTGATTTTAGGGAAGGCGTTATCCCTTGGATCAGTTACCCAGAAACAAGATGCTTTAGGTATATGGGCTAGGGTTTTAACCCAGCTTGAAGCTGATTGGCTGTACAATTCGGCCACGGGCCGGGAATGGCCCTTCGCCTAATGTCTAGGCCCTAAATAGGGCCCTGCTGTTTCTTACAAGCTGGCTTTCTGGTATCTGTGGTAGGATCAGGAAAGCGACTAAAACAACATCCAAGCCTTTAGGGGCTGTGCTTTGCGCCTTCCCTGCCTGTTTAATGTTGGGCAGACTGGGGAGCTACCACAAGCGCAGCACAGACCCTAAAGGCTTGTTTTCATTTAATCTATTTGCGACGGTTGCCCCATAGACACGGCTAATTAAACGGTACATCATGAAAACCCCATTTTGTCCCCCGGATGACGGCGGAGCCACGCCAGCCCAGTCCGATTGTCCAGGGCCTTTCAAAGTCCCCTGGAATAGTCAATTTCAGTTTACCCATCCAGAACAGGCGGAAAGCTTTCTGGCCTTCGTGCGGGCCTACTCATTGGGCTTAGACCCTGAACAGCTACGCAGGGAAGCCGGGGGCCGCTCTGTTGGCCTTTCTGAAGCATCAGAGCCCCTTTGCTGGCTGTTTCAAGCGGTGGCGCTGGCCTTTCTATGCGGGGATCACTCCGGGGCCAGCAGGATTAAGCGGCGCTTGGCCGCCAAGATATAAAGCAATGCAGGAAAACTTCTGGTATAGCATCAGCGTTAAGCGGCTACGTTCCTGGGAAGCTTCCCAGGGGAAAGCTAATCCCCTTGGTTATGCGATTTTGTGTAGCCTTTATGACTACTCCCTGGACTATGCCGGGCTCCCGGACAACCCAAAACAGGTAGCAACCCTGTTAGGTTTCACACTTAGACAGGTAGAATTATGCTGGACTTTCTTTAGGGATAGATGTGAGCTATTAGACAGTGGCCGGATAATTCCGGTTGAAGTTTCGGAAGCTCTGCTAAAGCTTAAAAACAAGTCAGAAGAGCGGAAAATAGCCGGAAAATCCGGCGGAGTTTCTAGTGGAATCAAGCGTTTACGGGAAGCAAAAATCAAGCAAAAGCTAAAATGGATTCCTAAAACCGGCAAAGTGAAAACTCATGTAAATTTACATGTAAATTTCACCCCGGTTTTGAATGAAATCAGTAGTTTACAGGAAGCTGATTTGAAGCAAAAACGAAGCAGCACTAACCTGCCAGACGCACAAAATTTTTCACAATTTCAGCGCGCAGAAAGTGAAAACTCATGTAACTTTACAAATGGTTTACATAAGGTTTCGGAGCCCGTTTTGAATAGAATCAATAGTTTACAGGAAGCTGATTTGAAGCAAAAACGAAGCAAGAATAAAGAATATAATACTATAGTACCTTCAGATAGTAGTGATAATAAATGGGTAGAAGAAGAGGGGGATTTACGCGCGCATGAGGCAGATAATTCCAGCGGGCAAAAGGCCACGGCAAGCCCCCCTTTTTCTCCCCCGTTTGACAGCTTCAGTTCCGGCCCTGATCCAAACGGCCCAGAACCGGAAGAAAAACTTTTAGGGGATGTGATCCAGAAAATGTTCCCGATGGAGCCACCTACCAGCCGGGCCCAGGTGGTTAGCGGTTGTTGGAAGCTGGGCCTTCGGGCTGCTGATGTTGAAAGCTGGCCCCAGTGGCTGGCCGGAATGTATCCGCACAAGATGCCCAGCCTGTACGCCTTGAAGGACTCTCTGGGGGAATATGCCCAGCACAAGAACAATTCTCCCTGGGAGCAACCCGCTTTTCGTTTTACGGCCTTCTGTTGCGGTCATACCCCCAGCCAGCCCCTAACAGCCGCGAAGCTCCGGGAAATTCAATCTACGGCCCGCTGGCTGGCTGAAAACAGGGCCCAGAGAATGAGCCTGGATGCTTGGAAATCCCAAAATTGGACTCCCGATAAATTCAAAGCCTTTTGGCGCAGTCTGGATCAGTCCGGCTATCCCAGCCCGGCATCCGTCTTGAAATACTTTGACGCCTTCACGGAATGGGTTTCCCAGGATCAGCCGGAGCCCTTGCTTGATTCTGGGGCCCAGGTAATTAACACCCAGGGGGAAATGCAGCATGGTACAGCTTGAAGAGCCCCAGGCCCCGGCCTTGAAGCCGGTGGAATGGGATGAAATGGACGCTAACAGGCGGCTAAGGGAAGTCCGGCTGCCAAAGGCCGAAAGGCAGGAAGGGGAGCTAATCAAGCTGGCCTTCCTGAACGAAGATGCAGCCCGGATGATTTTTGAGATTCTAAAGCCGTGGCACTTTTACGAACCGGACAGGCAAAAGCTTTTCAAAGTCATGGCAAGCTTTTTCAGGCAAGGCCGGGCGTTAGAGCCTATAGGGATTTCTGATGCCTTAGCTGAGGATATGCCAGACAGATTTGCAGCGGCCCGGCTCGTAAATGATTTTCTGGGTTACGGGGCAGTCTTGCCGATTTTTCACAATGATCCCGAAGTCTGGGTAAGCTGGCTGGAAGCCGTGGTTTTAGCCGCTGCTAAGCGTTTTTTGATTAAGGCGGCCCAGAAGGTAAACACCCAAACCCTGGATGGGGATTTAGCTCTGGATGAAATTCTAGTAGAGCTAAAAACCAATCTTCAGAAAATTGAAAACATCGGATTGCGTAAGCAGTCAACAGACTGGCTAACGCTACTGGATCACCCTGAAAGCCATACGGCCCAGGTTTCCGGGGCCCTACCTACCGGCTTGGCGAATTTGGACAGGCTTCTAAGGGGCGGGGGGCTCTTGCCGGGGGATTTGGTGTTTGTGGGAGCCCGGACAAGCCGGGGCAAGTCTACCCTTTGCCTGCAAATGCTAACGAATGTGGCCGATAATTACAGCCGGGGCCAGCAGCGGCCCCCAGTGGCCGCCTTGTTTGCTTTAGAGGCTAAAGATAAAGCGGCAGTCAGAAGGGCCCTGGGTATCCGGGCCCAATTGAGCTATGCCAGCCTTCAGCGGGGCACATTTGAGCCGGAAGAAGAGCAACGAAGGCGGGCCGAATTGAGGAAACAAACCGGCTGGAAGATTGAAGTTTTGGACAAGCGGGGCATTAGTTTTCTGGATATTCAGCGGGAATGCCGGGCCATTAAACAGAAGCATGGGCATCTGGATATTGTGTGCATAGACTACCTGAACTTGATTAAACCTGAGAATAAACGGGGGCCCAGGCAGGAACAGCTAGAAGAGCTAACCGGCACGGCCAAAACCTTTGCCGGGGATGAAAACATTCCCGTAATTTTGCCTGTACAAATCAAGCGACAGGCTTTAGACTCTAATGGCAACAGGCGAAAGTTTGGCCTGGATGATTTTAGGGGCAGTGGTAGCATTGAACAAGACGCCGATAAATGCCTGATTATCCAAGAGCCGGACGGGCAGAGCTTGGCGGGCTATCAGGTGGAAGTTACCCTTGCCAAGCAACGGGAAGGCCAAGTAGGCAGCTTCCTGATGTTTTTCAACAAAACCTTTGGCGGTTTTGAAGAAGTGCCGGATTCTGTGGTATTTGGTTTGACTGGGGAGCCCAAGCCTAAACCGAAGAAGAAGCATGGGCCGCTCTATCAGGAAGAAGAGTTTTAGTAACTAAAGGGGGCAAGCATGGCAGAGTATGAAAGCGTTCCGGCCTATTTGGAGCATGTACGGGCAACCCAGAGCCCGGAACAGGCTGAAAAGTCTGCTAGGGCTTTAGGGGAAGCCTTGGGCAATTTGGGCAGAAACATGGACAAGGCTTTAGAGCCTTTAACCCAGGCGGCCCAGGCGGCATCTAAGATAATCGGGGAAGCCTTCCGGCCCGCATCCGGGGGCCTGATCCAGTCTTTACGGGAAGCTTCAGAACAGGGCCGATTCAATACAGGCGGGGTTAGTGGATTCATTCGGCCAGCACGAAAGCCATTTGTTAGCGATGAAGCGGGCCTACTGGAAGAAACATTCCTGAGCGAGATTCAACAGGCCCGGCTACGCTTGGCCCAGACTTCAACTGAAGTAAGCATAGGGGTAGATTTTGCAGATTCCCCAGAACTATCCCAATTTGTGGCGGAACTGGAAAGCGTGAAAGAAAGGCTTGAAATGGCAATTGGCGAACAGATAACCAGCCCGGCCAGCGAGATAAGGCGGGCTACTGACTGGGATGAAGTGGCGGGCCGCTCGTTCAATGGGGCGGAGCTTTACCAGTGGCAGTTTGAAAATGCTCAACACAGGGAACGCTGGGCCAGTCAAATTATCGGAGCGGTTGCCCATACGGAATTGGCTGTAGGAACGGTCGCTATTGATTTGGACACGGGCTACCGCTGGGTAGTTACGGCCATAGCTCTTCAGGGGCCGCATGTCCCGGCCCAGGTTACATGGAACCGGCTGGCGAATGAGCCTAACCCGGAATACTACCGGGCTCCCCGGCCAGCCCCGGCCATTCGACAAGCCCAGCCGGAGCCAGTCATAACATCTACGCCAGCAGGCCCCAGGCATACCCAGGCTAGGAACTGGGAAGAAAACCTGGACAGGCTGGTTATGGGCATGCCCAGCCGTAGGGACTTTGAAAGGCTTGTGCTGGGAAATTTTGACCAAAGGTTTAGCGAGCGGCCAGCGCAAAAGGCCAAGCCTGATCAGGCCAAAAGTAAGCCGAAGACGGCCCCTGTTTCGGCCAAATCTGATAGGTTAATTATTCTGGATGACGAAGCTATATGAGCTAAAGGGAAGGTGCGAGCATGGCAAGAATAAGGCGAGAATCATTTGAAGCAACTTGGCAGCAATTTGGCATTGATCACTGGTATCTATGGGCCAAGCCTGGGAATATCCCGGAAGTTACTGAACTCTCTTCCCAGCAACTATGCTTTAACACGGTAAATCCCAGGCCCTTGGAGCGTTGTATTATTGGCTGTGTGAGCCGCAGCAACCTGGGAGTTAGGGGCTATCGCTATGTGGGCAGAATTAGGAAGCGAATTGTAGTAAGAAACAGAATCAGTGATGAAGTGATTTATACGGAATCCAAGCTGGGGCCGGGCAGCCGGATTCAACGGCCAAGCTGGACGTGATGACGGACGTGGTTTTAGGCTGTCAGATGTTGCGATATTTAGAGCCTGAATCTATGGTTGTAAGATGGCCGCTGGCTCAGGAATGTATAGATTGCTCCACGGATTTTATGCTGACTATCGCAATGGGAACCGATATTGCAATGGATGAAGCCCGGCTGGCACAGGGAAGACAGCGGGCCGTCCCCAATGTAGCTAACGGAGTATTTATTCAGCCACCCCGGCCAGTTTCTTTGGTTTATAACCGGGAAGTTTTGACCACTGGGGAAGCCCAGGCGGAGCGGCTGATTGTCCTGGATGATTCAGCGATATGAAACAAAAAAGCCCTGGGGAGCATATCAGCCCGGCAGAATATAAGGCCCTGCAATCCGGGCAGAAGAAGCGGCGGAATAAGTTTGGGAATACCAAAGTTAAAACCGCTGATGGGCTATTTGATTCCCAGGCGGAGCTTGCCCGCTGGCTGGAATTGAAGCTCTTGAAACAGGCGGGCTATATCTCAGACCTTGAACGCCAAAAACCTTTCCAGCTTTCTAGCTGTAAATACATTGCGGACTTTTATTACCTAAATCTACAAACTGGGCTTTGGGTAGTAGAAGACGTAAAAGGCGTGAGGACAGAAGTTTACAAGCTGAAAAAGAAGATGATGAAGGCTGAACTGGGCATTGATATTGTGGAAATCAAGCCTAAAGCCCTGAAGAGGGCTAGACTCTGGCATAGGCTTTAGAATATGATTAGTTCCGCTCTACCATTTCCACGAAAGAAGGCGGCTTATGGCTACAAGCTACAAGGGGCGGACTATCCCGGATTGGATTGTTCAACAATACGAGAAAACCAAAAAACGCGGCTGGCTCCCAGCCTTCCAGCGGGAAGCCCAGCGGATAGGTGAAACCACAGCCGGATTACTTGGCATCAGCAGCCGGGAAACCAATATAGAAAACATTCGCGGGGATTTTAGAAACGGCCATTACAATGGCTTTGGGGCCATGCAAGTGGATATTGGAACTGATCCCGAATATGCCCGGACATGGAGCCCGGTAAACTGGGAGCGGGGCATCATTCGGGGGGCTGATATTCTCAAAAGTAAGATGGATGAACTGGGCAGATTGGAAGGCCGGACAGTGACAGTTAAAGGCCATGAATTCTATGGACGGGAAATGGGCCTGGATGATTTCCGGCGGATTGCTACCAGCATGTACAACAATGGCCGCTGGCCTTACTACGCTTACAGCAAGGGCCGGGATATAGACAGCTTTACCACAGGGAAAAACTACGGCAAGGATGTTTATTTTCGGGCTATTCATTTTGCGGCCCTATTGGAAATGGATGGAATAGAGCCAGACGCCTTAAGGCTGGAAGCTGAACGGCAAGGGGATTATTGCTATTCAGGCTATCAGCAATGGGCCGGAGTAAAACTTACCCCGGATGAGAAAATAAACTTGGCTGAAGCGGAGCCCCCCAGACTGCCACCAATGCAGGAAAAGAATTCGGATTTAGAAGCTGAAGGCCCTAAGCCAGTCCAGCCTGTGGAAGTCGCTATCCCGGCAGTAAGGCCCGTAAACGCTCCCCAGGAAAATTCTTTCTGGGATAAATTAGAGCGGGTGAAAAACCTGATTGTAGCAGCCGGAACAGGGGCCGCCGGTATCGGCCTTGCGGCTTTTGACAAGATTTTTAATATGCCCGTCTGGGCCCTTGCGGCTATCTTTGGCGGGCTGGCTTTAGTGGCCATAGCTTACATGGCTTTGCGCGCTTGGCGTAACGAGCAACGCGAAAGACGGGCCCATGAATTGACTGTTATTCAAGCCCAGACAGCGGCCCGGACTGATCAGAATACCGTTAGGATTGTTCAGTCCGGCCAAACCTATAACACCTAAGAATGGAGTAGTGATCATGGAAACACCTTCAAAATGGAGCCTTTCCCGCTTGGCCGGGCTGGCTTCTCTGGTAGTGGCTTTACTGGCGGCCCTGGGTGGGCTTTTTGATTTCTTCCACCTTGGCGGGGCGGGCTGGCTTCTGACGGCTTCTACCTTCGTGGCTTCAATCACAGAGCGGGCCCAGGGTGGCAAGGGTAAGCTTCTAGCTGAAAATGCTGAAAACAGGGTTTCCCCCAGTTCCGGCGGCTCCGGGGTTTACGGGGGAAGAAGTGGTAGCTACGGCGGGCCGCAAGATGGCCCCGGCGGCTACTAATCGGCAAAGCTTTTTCTTTTAGACACCCCAAGCCATGCTTAGTCGAAAATTGAAAATTCTTGCCGCTTGCGGTTTGGCCCTGTTGCTGATCCTGGGGGGCTCTTGGCTTGCCCGGAAATATGCCCAGGGCCAGACTGATAAGCAGGTTGAAGTTTTGCAGGCCGAAAGGGCCAAAGCTGTCAAAGAAGCCCTGGACGCCAACGGCAGAGCGGCCCAGCTTGCCCAGGAAGTGGAACGTAAAAACCTGGAATTGACTGAAGCCACCCAACGGGCAGAGCTTGCAGAAGCCCGGCTGACTGAAGCCAGAACGGCCCGGATTCAGCTTCAGAGAGTCTACGAAGGGGAAAGGGGCCGGGCCTTGGATCAGGCCAGCCTAGCCGCTCCAATCACAAAACAGGAAGCTTCCCAGCTTTGCCGCAAACTTAAAGACTTGAACAAACTCCCGGAGTCTTTCCAATGTCCCTAAAAAGAACGCTCCCGCTTGTCCTGTCCTTCCTTGTCCTAATCTTTGTCCTGCTTACGGTCAGTCTAACGGCCCACTGTCAGACAGCTTCGCCTGGGAATGTTTCCACAGAACAGGCCCAGCAGCAGGTTTATTCCGGCATGCTGAAAGCCTGCAATGCTTTGGCTGAAGAATTGGCCCAGGCCCGAAAGCTGATTCAGGCCCAGGGTGTTGAAATTGCAGAAGGGCAGGTTGCCCTAACGGCAGGAAGGGCCAAGGCTGCCAAACTTGAAGAGCTAACCAAACTACAGGCCCAGGAACTTGAACAGCGGAAGCTGGCCGGGGATAAGTTACAGGAAGCTTTAGCAGCAGAACAGAAAGCCAGTGAAATACTTAAGCAGGACTTAATAAAAACGCGCAACAAGTTGGCTACTTGGCGTAAAATTGGGTTGGGAGCCGGGGCCGTTGCCCTGATTATCTTATACAGCGCAGGGGGCCGCTAAATGGTTTGGATTCTGCTGACTACTGCGGGAGTAGACATGGGCGGAAATATAGAGCTTGTAAAATGGGCATTACAAACCGGCGGGATTAGCGTTGTGATCCTTTTTGCTCTGGGCTGGGTGATTTATAGATGGGGTTTCCCGATGGTAGAAGCCCGTCTGAAGCGGCAAGATGCTGTAATTGACGCCTACCAGCGGGCCTTGGCTGATCAGCACATTATGACGGTGGAAGCCGTGAAAGCGCAAAGCACTATAGCCATTGAAGTTATGAAGGAACAGCTACAGCTTTCAAATACTCAGAATGCCAGCAATACGGCTGCCTTTTTAGCTTCACTCGCCAGCCGTGATAGCGTACAATCCGCCATGCATGAAGAGCTTGTTAAAATTAACATGCACCTTCAAGCATCGGCTGGGCCTGCCACGCGCCCCGCAACTAGCACGCGAAACAAAAGCTAAAGCCCCCTATTTCCGGGCTGGTTTCTTCTTTTGCGGGGAGAATTACATGGACAAGTTTATTATTATCTGGGCTCTTCTGATTGCCTCTGATGGAATCGGATTGGGACTTTCTGCTGTAGCCTTCTGGCGTATGCCTGATGGCGTTGGAAGGCAAGTTGCCAAACTATTTTTCAGTTTGGCCTTTGCTTCTCTGGCTACTACCTTTGCCCTGATTTTGTGGCCGCCACCAACCCAGTTAGTGACGTTTGGCATGTTGCTGCGCATGGCCCTGCGTTCCGTGGAAGTTTGTGGGGTGTGGTGGTTTTATCTTTCCAAGTTGAAAGCGAAAGTTTAAGCTGTCTGGCGTAAGTTGGGATCATTTGGCGGGACTGGGGCCCGCCATTTTTTTTATTCAAAAATCGCTTTACAATCTAAAGCGGAAGGCGTATAAAGCTGCCGCTGGGAATAAACCCAGGAATTCAGAAAGGCAGGTTAGACACAATGGCAACGGCAAAGACGGCAACCACTCCGGCAAGGGCCCAGACGGCGGCCCCGGCTGAAAAAAGCCCGCAACAATTGGCAATGGATGCCCAAGCCCCCGGCACGGTTGGGGGTGGAGTTTCCGGGCATCGGCCAACCATTTTCATCATTCAGATTCTTTACCAAGGCTTTCCAACCGAAGTGCAAGTAGAAGGGGACTCCCAACGTTTTCAGACGGCAATTAACAAGCTGAAGGAAATCGGGGCCCAGCCTAACAGTGCTTTCGGGCCCGCTTCTAACAGCAAGGCCCCGGCTCAAAATCAGGATCAGGAACGGCCCCGGCAGCAACAAGGCCAGCGGCGCAATTATGACGAAAAGCCCCGCTGGGCAGAGGGGCCCCCGGACTGTCCAAGGCATGGCAAGGAATTGCGGGAATCGAAAAAGCCCGGAACTTACTTTTGCCCCAGCCGTGACCGGCAAAGCCGGAACGGCTACTGCCAATATACTTGGAGCGAAGAGGAAGGCTAGGGCCCCAAGGGCCCTTTAGGTGCAAGGTGTAAAGGTGGCGTGATGAATTTTCCAACCTGTTCAATTAACCGAAAGCTTCAGGATTTGCGACGGCGCATGGGCATGCTGGCCGATGTTGGCGATATGATCCAGCGGGGGCTTATGGCAATTGCTACCGGAGCGGTAGGCATCGGGGATGCTTGGCGTTTTATGAATGATGCCCAGGCGTTTGCTTTATCTCTGAAGCTGGCATAGGTGCAAAGATGCCAAGAATGAAAACAGTAGCTAACGCTTTAGATGCGGGGCCGGTAATGACTAACAATCAAGCCCGGCTCTTGGCAGAGTTTGAAGAAAGCCTGATCAGGAAGCCGGATTTAGGTTTCTGGCTGTCTTGTGGACGCCATGAAATTCTGACCAGTGCGGGCCGTTTGGCAGTCACGGCAGAATTCGATTTAATGACCAGAGCTTTAGGCCGTCCGGTTTTGTCTACTCCGGGCTGTGATCAGCTTTGGGGCCGGGATTGGGCCTGCTGGATGTATGAACGGCAAGGGGCCGGGATTGTGCTGGTGGTGGGGGCCTTGGCTCCCCCAGGTTATGAGCTAAAGGACTTAAAACAATTCTGGCTGGTAGCTTTTGAGCCCATCATGGCGGAATGGGTGGAATTCTGTTTAGCTCAGGCCCGCATAAGCGAATGCCCGCCGGAAGGGGGACAACTTGGAACTTGAAACATTGCAATTGGCTCCGGGCACATTGCGAGCTTGCATGGGCCTGGGGGATTTTGGCGCTGAAGCGGAAAGCCTGATGACTCAGTTTTTCCAGGAATCTCAAGCCCATGCGGAGCTTGCCCAAGAGATTGCTAGGACTGATCCTAGTATCGGCTTTGTCAACGCCTTCATTCTGGCCGGGGACAGGCTTTCAGCTATCCGGGCCAGTGCTTTACTGGAAGCGGGCATCTTGGACTTGGAAAAAGCTTTTTCCAGCATCGGGAGCTATTCCCGCTTAGAATGGGGCCTGAAAAACGTTCCCAGGGAAGACTTGATTAAACGCTTACCTGCCCTGTGGGCTTGGTCTGATCCTGATGATACAAACCCTGATTTGGCCCGGCTCTGGGTGTCTGCCTGGAAGGCTAATAAGCAAAAAATGCTCCGGGATTCAGACTCTAAATTACCCTGTAAGAATGGCCGCGTTACACTATGGCGGGGCCAGCGTAAGGGGCAATCCGTTGGTATAAGCTGGACGGCTGATGAAGCAATAGCCCGGAAGTTTTCCCGCTGTGGCGGGCTCCGGCTGAACATCCCGGACGGTATTTTACTGCAAGACAGCTTCCCTACGCGGGCTGTTATGGCCTACCTGACGGGTCGCAAGGAAAGCGAAGTAGTCATAAATCCCTATCATCTGGAAAAGCTGGCATGGATGAGTGAAGACGGGGAATCCGTAGAAGCCGGGCCTTTTGCCTGGGAAAAGGGGGCCGCTTGTCCAATCTGAAAAGGTTTTCTAAGAATCTAAAGTATGATTTGGGGCTGCCCTTCTACACTCCCGCAAGCTGTTGCTTATGCCTGTCCGCTGTGGCAGCTTCCAAGGATCAGCCCCTAAAAGACTGGCTGGCCGTAGACGGGGATACCCGCATTAGGGTTTATGTTTGCCCGGAGTGTCTACCCCAGCAAGCGGAGCCGGAAGCCAAGGCCCAGGCCCAGGCTTTTGTGGAAATGTTTGGCAGGGTAGGCACTGTCATAAAGGGCCACGCTGGTAAGCTGAAAATCAAACGTTATACCTTCTGGGAATGGAAGGACGGCCAGCCCCAGCGGATACAGCAGGCGGGCCCAGAGAAAGGGGCATGACATGGCTGAATTTCTTCAACGCATAGTTTTGACAACCGCTGATCCCGGCATCTTTGCTGTTCTGGCAAAGCTTGATTGCGGGCATCAGCGATACAAAACCGGCCTGTCCAGAAAGCTACTGGATGAGGTCTTACAGCTTCCGTTTGCCAATTGCCTACAATGCAATCCGGCCCCGGAAGTGAAGCCCCAGGCCCGGCCCCAAAGTGAACTGGCCCGCAAGGTTGAAAATGCTATCAAGGATGAACAGGCAGCCCTAAAGCTGGCCTGGAAGATGATGGTAAGGGGGCTGGACTGATGGGCCGAAATAAGCGCAAGGGGCCCCGGACACGTTCCCGGAGTGAAAGGGCCTATGGCGTCCTGATCACTCTGGACGGGAGCGAGCAACCCAGGGCCCGGCTGGAAAAGAAGGGCCTAAGCCGGGCGCTATTGAAACAGCTTGAACTGGCCGGACGGCTCCGGCCTTACCGCAAAGCCGGGCAGGTTTTCTATGATACCTATCAGCTTGCATGTTGCTGGCGAGTCTTGCGCCAGCGGGGCTTTAGGCTGAATTGGTGGCAACATGTAGGCCCCCGGAGCCGGGCCCATTATTCATGGTGATTTTATGTTAAGTTTCCTTTTTGCTGACGGTTTCCTACCTTGGCCCAGGGCCCCTACTTGGCAGGTTTGGCTATAATCACAACACGGCTTGTTGTCTAACCTGCTAGAGCCCGGCGGGGCCTTCCCTGCCGGGCTCTAGTTGTTTGCAGGCTCCCCAAGGGGTATCCCCTGGGAAGCCCGGCCCCTGGGTTTCCCCAAGGGCCGCTAGGCTTGGGGCCTAGACCTTCTGGGCCCGGCTGGGCCCAATCCATAAGCCTTCCCGTTCCACGGGCTCCGCATGACCGGCCCAGCCGGTTTGTGCAATCCAGCGGGCACAACCTGTCTGTGTTGTCCAGGTTTTGGCATGCCCTTGGATCAGCGTTAGGCTTTCCCCGGCCCGATTGCTCACATAGAAGGGGTTGCCCTTGGCAGATTTTCTATCAGTCTTTGCTATCCAGATTGTTTTGCTTTGCGTTGTCATACTTAACCTTTCTGCTTTTGCTGTTTTATTCTTTAGGGCCTAATTGCCCTTGCATGTATAAGTGGGAAGGCTGGCGAAGTATTACCGGGAATATGTCCAGGGATGATAAAGAAAACGCTTTACAACCTAAAGCAATAAGCGTATAAGACTGCCCAGTCGGAACAGTCCGGCCAACCGAATAACACAAAACAGGATTTCAGGAAGGTAAAAACAATGAGTAAAGAAACAGTAGCAGCAGCGGCCCAGACGGCCCCAACCCCAGAGCGGAAAGACTGGATTAAGCAATACAGAGCGGCCCGCATGGCCGGGGCTCCCATCGTTGCCATCCAAACGATAGACGCCTTGCAAACGATGGCCGCCATTATGGCGAATTCCAACCCCAAAACCCCGTTTATTTCCTGGAATACGGTGGAAGGCTGGAAGGGCATGAACAAGCCCGGCACAGAAGCTATTCAGGAAGCTTTGACGAAGGCGGAAGCGGAAATCATTCAAACCCGTGATCCTATAGATAATTTCACGATTGCCAAATGCTTGCCCATCGGCAACAAAACCGGGACGCCCCCAGGCTCTGTTCTATTCGTTCAATCTGCCCATCGCTGGCTGGACGGCTCCCAGGGGGTGAATGGGGCCGATTATGCCCAGGCTGTTTTCAACTTGCGGGATGATTTCAAGGCCAGCATGCGGACAGTGGTTTTGCTGGGCCCCCAGTTCATCTTTCCGGCAGAGCTTGCCCAGCATGTCTACGTGATAGATGAACCGTTGCCGGATGCGGCTGAAATCCGGGATTCAGTTTCTAAAACTATGGGGCTGGCTGGCCTGTCTGCCGATGCTGAAACCTTGGAACAGGCTACGCTGGCCCTGCGTGGCGTAGGTTATTTCAGCTTGGAACAAGCTACCGCTATGGCCGTTTCCAAAGAAGGGCTCAACCTGCAAGATTTGTGGGCCCGCAAGCGGCGCATGGTGGCGGCTACTCCGGGCCTGAGCATTTGGGCCGGAACTGAACGCTTTTCAGATATTGGGGGCTGTGAGCAAATCAAGAGCTTTATGCAAATGATCCTAGCCGGACGGCGCAAGCCCCGCGTAATTGTCTTTGTAGATGAGATTGAAAAAGCCTTTGCCGGAGCTACCGGCGGAACTTCCGATAGCTCCGGGGTTTCCCAGGGCTTTCTGGGCACTGTTCTGAGTGAAATGCAGGACAGGAAACATTCCGGGGCTATCTTCGTAGGGCCCCCAGGGGCTGCCAAATCGGCCTTGGCGAAGGCTGCCGGGACAGAAGCGGGCATTCCTACCATAGTAGTAGATTTGACCGGCATGAAGGACTCGCTGGTAGGCTCTTCAGAAGCCCGGCTAAGAGCGGCCCTGAAAGTAATTCATGCCGTAGGGGAAGGGGATGCCTTCTGGATTGCCACTTGTAACAAAATCCAGGGCCTGCCCCCGGAGCTTAAACGCCGTTTCAAGATGGGGACTTGGTTTTTTGATTTGCCAACGGCTGAAGAGCGGAAGCAAATCTGGGAAATCTATATCCAGAAGTTCCATCTGGACGCTGAACAGGTAAAAGAGCTTCCCGAAGATACGGACTGGACGGGAGCCGAAATTGAAAACTGCTGTGATGTAGCAGACAGAACGGGCCAGCCCCTTATCTGGGCCGCACAGTTCATAGTCCCTGTGGCCCGTGCTAATCGGGAAGCTATCATCCAGCTTCGCAATGAAGCAGCGGGCCGGTATAACTCTGCTGCTTATCCGGGCCCCTACCGCTTAGTGGCGGAGCCTAAGCCGCTGGAAATTACGGCCCCAGGTGAACGCCTGATGGCATCAGAAGCTTCTGTCTAAGGGCTTCACTCTAAACCCAGGCTGGGGCCTACGGGCCCCTTTATTTGAGAAAGGCATGGTATGGATCAGCTTTGCGACGATTGCCCCAGGGAAGGGGTGACGAAAGACATGGGCGGGTTTCAATGGCTGGGCCGTAGATTCTCGCTTCCGACTATTTTTAGAATCCTGCAAGCGGCCCCCAGGGAAGCCATCCCGATAAACCGAAAAATGGCCGTAGGCTTTGGGCTGATCATAGAGCCGGAGCAAATTGCAGAAGAGCGGGACATGATCATACTGGGGGCTCGGAATATAAACGAAGCTCATTTAGAACATTTACCCCAGGAAGTATTGCAGCGGCCCGGCATTGTTGGCCCTGTGATTATCGGGGATGCGGTAGAAGCCAAGCGGGGAGCCCGGCGGGGTGGTAGTCAAAGTTGGGAAGGCCCAGAGGCTTCCTATATGCTGGTAGACGGCGGGCACAGACTGACCAAGCTTTTCCGGGCCGGGGCTGAAACCTGTCTGGTTTATCCTTTGACTGCCGTGGAAATGGTGGTAGCCCAGGGCTACACGCTAAAAGAGGCAGAGCGGGCCGTTAAACGCAGTCTGGGGGCCTTTAAGGACTGGCCTTCAGATGTGCGCCTACTGGCCGGAGTAGAAGGTTATTTTATCGGGCCGCATGCGGCCACCTTTCGGAGTATTTGGAATGGCGAAAAGGCGTAAAATCTTCCCAGTGATGGCGGCCAATTGTGCAACCTGTCCATTCCGGCCCAAGGCAGAAGGGGGCTGGGAAGAAGTCCGGGAACTGCTTACCCAGCGGGCTCTGAGTGAAGCCAGCCCCATCTGTCATAGTACGGGCCCCGGAGCCCTAAAGCGGCCCCAGTCTGGCAGGTTTACCCCGGCCCGGATTTGCCGGGGAGCCCGGAACTTCCAGCTTGAAATTTTTGCCCGGCTGGGCTGGATTGAAGCCCCTACGGATGAAGCCTGGGCAGCTAAATGCCAAGAATTGGGCCTTGAGTAAGGCTAGATTTACCTGCTGAATCCTGTTTCGCTGGGCCGGAGCTTTCATAGGCTCCGGCCATTTTTTTATATTTCCCGCTTTACAACCTAAAGCAATGAGCGTATAAGACTGCCGGGGAATGTTCCCTACCAAACAAGAAAGGCAGGATCAGCAGGATGGACAATTTTGTTAAAACTCATCATCTGGAAACCGGGGCAGAAGCTACCGGCCATGAAGCCCGGAAGCTTTACCTATCTGGGGGCCCTGTGCTGGCAATGGTCAAACATGCGGGCTACTATGCCGTTAAGCTGTCTGAAACAGGCGGGATGGCTGGAATGAGCTATTACCTTTGCTCTGAAGAGCCGTTTTCAGATGCGGAAAAATTTTTCAAGGCTTGCGTTAAGGTAGCTAACGCGGCCAAGGCAAGCCTACAGAAAGGGGACAATTAACCATGTCGCACATTTCAACAATCGAATTAAAAGTTAAGAGCCTTCAGGCCCTAAAATTGGCCGCTGAAAGCCTGGGCTGTGAATTGGTGGAAGGCCAGAAAACGTTCAAATGGTTTAGCCAGCGGGCTACCAGTGAGTACGGCCATAAGATGCCCCCAGGCTTCACGTACAAAGACATGGGCAAGTGTGATCATGTGGTCAGGGTTAAGGGGGCAGACTCCCGGACTTATGAAGTAGGCGTTGCCCGCTGCAAAGACGGGAGCCCTGGCTATGTGCTGATGCTGGATGATTTCTGTGGGGGCTATGGCCTGATTGAAAAGATTGGGGCCGGAGCCTGCAAGCTGAAGCAGGAATATGGCATCCAGACAGCCATCACGGCGGCCCGTGCTAAGGGCTTTCGGAATGCCCAGCGGGTGGCCCTGCCCGATGGCTCCGTTACGCTAACACTCACACGGTAGGGGGATCAGATGGCGAATAAAGAAAAAATCATTATTGAATTCGACAAAGACGGGATGCCTACCGTGAAGGTGGAAGGCGTCAAGGGAAGCGGCTGCAAGGCCCTAACCAACGATATTGAAGCTGCTCTGGGCAAGACAACCAAAACCGTGAAAACGCGGGAATACAACGAAAGGCCGGAAAATGCCAAACATACGCATAATGCCTAACGGTGAACTTCTCATGGTCTATTCTGACGAATTAACCCCGGCCCTGATGGAAGCCTATGGCGATGAAGGATCAGGCCAAATCCAGCGGGCTTCCCATGTGGAGCCGGGGCCCGGCGGCTGGCTGGCTGATCTATCCCCAGTGAATGGCCCCATCCTGGGCCCCTTCCCACTCAGGCAGACAGCCCTGGACGCTGAAGTAGCTTGGCTGAATGCTAATCTACTGCTGGCCTAACCCAAACAATCAGGCAAAGAAAATAGCCCTGGGAAGATTCCCAGGGCTATTTTCCGCTTTACAACCTAAAGCAATGAGCGTATAAGACTCCCGCCCCGGTAATTTTCAACCAAAACAGGATTTCAGAAAGGCAGGATAACAGCATGGCAAGTTTAATGGAAAGAATGCGTAGAATGGGTTTGGGCGATGTTTATGATGAAATGGCAACAATGGCCCAGGAAATTGTGTCAGATAGCCAGCCTGAACTGGATCAGCCGGAACTGGCTGAAATGGATGCAGACACCTTGGCCGAAATTGAAGCGGCCAGCCAAGAGTATGATTTAGGTTTCGGGGATGCCCCGGCAGAAGAGCCAGTAGAGCTTTCAGAATTTGAACTGGCCCAGATGCGCCAGCGGGCAGAAGATGAACTGGCCGCCATTCGGGAACGGGCAACCCAAGCGGGCCGGGCTCGTTTTGCTGAAGAGTATGGGGAGCCGGAAGAAATGCCGGAAGAAGTTGTAGCCAACCCTGTCCAGACGCTGCAAGCCATAAATCAGCAGGGGCTGGACTTGGCCGGTAATCTGATCCAGGCCATGCAATCCGGCAACATTGCCGATGCTATGCAGGCGGCTGAACAGCTTGGGGCCTTACGTGAGCAAGGCGATAGTATTGCCCTGGGGCTCTTGCAGGAAGTCATTACAGGGCCCAGCCGGGAAGATACCCAGGCGGCCCAGGTGGATGCGGATGCCCTAGCGGCTGAAGGTGAAACCTTCACACAGCCCCAGCCCCCCGGCCTTACCCCGGAAGAAGCGGATGCCTTGCTGGATGAAGCTGACGCCAGAGCAACGGCAGAGCTAACAGCGGCCCAGCAACAGGCGGCCCAGACGTTTTCAGCCAATACCCTGATTTTCGACATTTACGTTAAGGGCTGTGTGTTTACGCGCCGTGTGCCTGCTGACAGGGTTATTAAGGGGGATTCTGAACGGGCCAGAGAAGCGGCCACGGCCCAGGCCAGCTTGCCTTTAGAAGCTGAAGATTCAGAAGAAGCGGCCCAGGCCAAGGGGAAGAAAAAGCAGGTTGCCCGCAAAAAGCTGCTGTTCATCAATAAGAAAATGCTGGAAGGCCCGGAACTGGACGCCATTGTAGATACTGTCCGGCAGTTTAAGAATTTTCTGGCCCTGCATTCGCTGGAATGTTCCATCCTGAAAGGTGGCAAATTTGTGATCCCTACCGGCTTTGTGGCAGCCGTAGAGGAACGCTACCAGCAATTCCGGCAAGAGCGGCGGGCCGCTGTCCGGGCTTTCATCTTGGCTTATCCCCGTTTGAAAGAAGAAGCAAGGGCCCGCTTTGCGGAAGCTGATCTATCATCCCTTTTTGATGAAACCCAGTATCCAGGGGAAGAAGAGCTACCCCAGATGTTTCAGGTTGCCCATAGCTGGACTGCCTTTGATGCGCCTAAAGCTCTACAATCCATCAAAGCCGGGCTCTGGGAAGATGCTGATAGGCAAATCAAAATAACGCTAGCCCAGGCAGCCGATGAAGCAAGGGATGCACTCCGGGCCAGCTTTGCGGAGTATACGGGCTGGCTCTGTGAACGGCTCACCGATGATGGGGATGAATCCAAGCGGAAAAAGGGCATCAATGAAGGCAAGGTTGCCAAGATGCTGGAATTCTTGCAGACGGTAGACGGGCTGAATCTGTCTGGGGATGCTGACTTAACCAGACTGGTAGCCCAGGCCCGCGATGCTGTACAGGGTTTGGATGTTGACAAGTTGCGCAAAGACGGGGCCACGCGGGAAACAGTCCGGGCCGCTTTTGCGAAATTGCAGGAAGAAACGGCTTCCTGGGTGGTGGATAAGTCCAGAACTATTACCTTTGAAGAAGACGCCGTATAACCTAAATCCGGGCCCGGCTTTTAATTAAGCGGGCCCCTTTATATTCTGAAAGGTGCAAGCGATGAAGCGAACGATTAGCAAAAAAGGCGGCCCTAAGCGGGGCCTTAGTGGTGTAACCGGCAAGGCTCAGGAACTGGCCGGGAAGATTGCGAAAGAAGAGCCAGCGGACAAGCTAGAGCGTATCCGGCAAAACGCCATTGGCATGGGCTGGGGCCAAACCTGGGATTTAGTGGACTGGCTTACGCTGGTCATGGATGAATGGCGCAAGGCCCAGGATGTGGCAAAGGGGGCTGGCTGGGAAGGGGCCCGCAAAGATGCCAGCAGCTTCTGGGAGTACATGGAAAACCATTTGCAAGTGTACTGGGAGTTAAAGGAAATCATCCGGGCGCATGGCATGAAGCCGAAACATGGGAGCATTACCGGCTATCTGGAAGGCCGTTTAACGATATTGGATCAGTGTGAAACCACTTGGGGCGAATTGGAAAAGCTGGCCTTGCAAGCGGGCTGGACGGGCACAAGCCTGAAGAGCTACACCCAGGAAGCTTTCCGCGTAATCGGCCTGATCCAGCAGAAGGCTGATAGCCTGGGCCTGGGTGATAAAGCCCAGAGCTTGGAACAGCGGCTGGAAGATGCTTTAAGCCCCTAAAGACTCTGATGAAATCTGGCCTTCAGAGCCTGAGCATGTATGCGGCCCCCAATGTGATCAGCTTTGGACGCCAGAAATGCTAAACAGAGTGCTAAGCGGCGGGGTAATGAATCTGTATATCCTGCTACTGATGGGCACAGGCGGGGCCTTGGTGGAACTGGACATGGACTTGTTAGAGCTTAAAGGGCTGCCAACGGCCACGGAATGGACGGCCACAAAAGAGCTAAGAAGCTATGATCCTGCCTTCCAGTTTCCGTTGTTACATCATAAGACTTGCGGTTTGAAGCATATTCCCCCGGAGCTTCAGCCGCTGGCTTTGCGGATGCTGCGCTGGCGTAAAATCGGCCTACAGCGGCATTACTTTTGTAGGAGTGGGGCTCTATTGAATTAGGGCCCCACTCAATTCTGGATAAAATGGAAAGGTGGTTGTCATGAGTGATGCGAACGGGACGGGCAAAATCATTGAATTGGAGCGACAGCTACACGCCACCCAGCTATTATTGATCACAGCGGCCAAGCTGCTTAAGGTAAACGGGGAGCGGTTTGATAATCAGTATGGGCATGGCGGGGCCTGGGTGTTTCCCTTGGATGGCAGGATCAGGCGGGCCCTGGATGATTTGGCCCTGGACTTTTTCACGGCCCCGGAACTGGGAGCGGACACGGCCCAGGACGTGGTTTACCAACTCCGGGCCAAGGCTATCTGGCATGAAATGCAAAGGGGACAATATGGAACAAGGGAACCAAAGGAAGCTGAAGGCTAAGCTCTGGGATGTTCTGGGTAGCGTGCCTGTGGGGGCCTATGATGCCCTGATCCTGGGGGCCGGTGGCGTGGCTCTGGCCCTGGGCTATCAGGACTTCACGGGGCCTATGCTAACGCTGCTGTGGCTGTGCATGGCGTTCAATGCCTGGGCCGTCCTGATTGCCTGGGGCAACCTATTGCTAGGAGCCCTTGCTAGTCCGGCTTTCAAGGAAATCAGCGTTTTTCAATTCTGCCTGGATATTTGCTTCTGGTATATCCTCTGGTATGTGGCGGAAGCTCCGGTTTCGGCCATCGCGTTTGTAACCGGCACAGGCTTTAGGTATCTGACAGCCTATACCCAGGCCAAGGTGTTAAGAGAAAAGGCGGCCACTGAACAAGCCCCAGCCCCAGCCCCGGCCCCAGGGAATGGCGAAAACAAGCTGGGCATCTATGAAGTTAGGCCCCTGGTTTACCAGCCGGGAGTGGGTGGCTATGGCCCGGCCTTGGATGTTCGGGTTTACATTCAGGAAGGCAGGCGGATGCGCCTTGTCCCCTTGTCTAACTATGTGCTGACTGATGGGGCCCTAATCGCCTTACAGCCCTATCTGCTATCGGCCCAGGTTGTCCTGGAAGTCCGGCAAGGCTCCCAAGTGCTGCTTAGGATCAGACCCAGCGTTATCAATGGCACGGACAGCGGAGCCCCAGCCCAGCCTGAAGAGTGGGCCAGCCTGAGCTATGAAGATGAACTGGATGAACTGGATGAACTTGAAGAAGTGGACTGGCCGGAAGAGCTTGGCGAAAAAAAATAATTTAGGGCCTAAATAATTGCGTAACACTTCCTGACTTTTCCCACTTATAAGCGAACGAAGAGAAAACGCCGCAAGGCAAAACACAAAACAGCAGAAACAGAAAGGTAAATTATGAAAATCAACATCATCGTAAACGGCAACATCTACAGTGAAATGGCAGTCAGCGAAGGGCAGGACTTCAGCGGGGCAGTGAGTGACCGGATAGCCCTTGCCATCATCGCCACGGGCTCTGAAGATGTTTGCTGGGATTGGGCCCAATAGGGGCCCCAGGCCCCGCCAAACCCCGGCTCTTGCAACGGGCCGGGGTTTGGTATATGTTCCGGGCCGTTACTACTGCCATAGGCTTCCGTACTTCGCGGAGCTTGCACCAAGGAAGGGGCCGGGGTTACGTCGCAAACCGCCTTAAGGCCCCTTCTCTTACAATCCCCGTTACAGTTCATCCACGAAACAAACCAGCCGGAAGGGATAGGCCCTTACCGGAAACATTCCCAGGGGTACGCATGCCACAACAGCAATTACAGGCAGACCAGCTAATGCAGGACTTTTTTAATCTACATACCTGGGCCCAGGCCAAAGCTGTAGACCAGCTTGCCCGTGACTTGGAAGCCTTGGTTAATTTAGAGCGGCTGTCTTTGCTGGATAATGCCGGGAGCCCATCCAGGGCCCAGGAACTAAATGCCCGCATTCAGGGCCAGCTTAAGCCCATTCAGGGGCCTTTACGGATAGTTGCCCGGCCCTTATCTGATCACGACGCGGCAACCTGGGAGCCCTTGTTTGCTGATCCAGGGCTACTTTGAAATTTTCTCAAAATCTGCTTTACAATCTAAACCAAGGGGCGTATAAGCTTCCTTGCCAGTCTGCTGGCTGGGGTGAGGACAGCCAACGGACTTCCCGGCGGGGACAGTTCACTACTTCCACCCCGCCGGGGCTGCAAGTTTCTTTTCAATTTCTATTCTGCTTCTATTCTGCAATGCTGTTCTACCTGACTGGCCCAGCGGGCCTTTGGGTAGCCTTTTAAGGGGCCAATAGGCAGTACAGACGGCAATACCAGTAGGTACTAAAGCTAGGCACTGGCAAGAAAGCCTAGCCAGCCTGCTGGCCCCGGTTTTTACCAGTTTTGCAGGATCACAAGTTAGGGGCCGGGGCTGGCTTGTCCAATTGCGTCTATCCAGCAGGTTAGCCTACACGGCGGCCCCTATTGACATGCGGAACAGCCGGTTAAAGTCCGTGGGGTGAATTAGCCCTGTGGTGAAAGCTCCGGGCCTTTGCTGGGGCGGGTTTTGCGGACAGCTACAGGCAGCCAGAAGACGTTCTGGACTATCCTGCCTTGGCATCCCTGGGCCTAACGGACATAAGCGCATGAAACCCGTAACCGGACAGAGCGGGAACTGATAAAGCCCTGGAAAGGCCCGGATAGTTTAACATCCGGGCCTTTGCTATTCTCAGAATCTAAACCTTAAATCTAAGAATAGGGGAGCCACTCATGAACCAAACAGAAAACCCAGACAATCCCAGCCCCAATCGCTGGGAAGAAAGACTGGAAGCCGTATTCTGTACCTTTTGCGGCTGCCTCTGGGTGTGGGCTATGCCTGCCAGAGTGCCTACAGGCTTCAAGGCAAACTCTTGCCCAAGCTGCCACGCCAGCCCCAAGCCCGGTAAGCAAATCCAATACAGCGGGGCGGAGCGTAACCCCGCCGGAGCCGTTTACGCTGATCAGTATTTAACGCGGGATGCTGTTTACACAGTCCGCAAAGTCAAACAATGGCAACATGGCTGTGATGTGTTTCTAAAAGAGAAGCCCAAAACTAACTGGGCGGACTTTGCCTTTAATCTCAGTCTGTTTACTCCGGTAGGCTTCAAGCGTCCAACCACAGACCAAATCCAAGCCCAGGCCCAACAGCAGGCCGTAGCCCAAGCCCTGCTTGACGCCATCCCGGCCCCCGTTGCCCAGGCTCTGGCTGAACAGATGGACGGTAGCCTCGCTCTGGAAGCGGCCCTTGCCCGTGCCAACTGTCTGGCTAAAAACCAGTCTGGGAAACATTCGGAAAATCAGGACAGGGAAATTAAGCCGGAGCTTTAACAGGGCTGGCCTTCCCTGTCTTGTTGGTCTATCCTTTAGAAACTCATGGCTAACAGGCTCCCAGAATTACAAGCCCCTTATATGCGCTGGCCGGATGAATCCGGGCCCGCCTATGCTGCGTTCCAAGCTTACATGAATATGCACTTTTCTGAACGGACTTTGACTGAAGCCTACAGAAGAGCCCGCAACAGGCCCCATGTGAATACGGCATCGGGAACATGGTCTATGTGGTTTCAGAAATACCACTGGGCCGAAAGGGCATCAGCATGGGACGCAGAATTAGCCCGCGTTGAACGTGAGGCAATGCTAAGGGAAGCGGCTTTAAGGGCCCAGCGTTGGGCTGATAGGCGTTTGCAGCTAATAGAACAGGAATGGGAAGATGCCCAGCGCATGCGGGAAATGGGCCTTCAGATGCTAAATCATTCAATCACTCAGACTGTTGAAACCACTGAAGAGCTAACAGACAATGGGCTACAGGTTATAAATCAAGTGAAGCCGGTAGGCTGGCGCATGCGTGATGCGGCCTTATTCTTAACTAAAGCCAGCGATATAGGACGGCGGGCCGCTAATATGGCTACTGATTTAGTAGCTGAAGCTCCGGCAGTGCCGGACGTAGAAGCTGATCCATTATCTAAGGCCCAGGCTGTGGCCCGTAATATGGTCGAACGCTTCCCCCAATACACTTTAGACCAAATCCTACAAATAGCTTCCCAGGTTTCGGGCTTTGCAATTGAAGTGCTAAGGCCGGGAGTAGCGGACAAGGCGGGGGCCGAATGTTCGGAATCAGAAGACAGTCAGACAACCTTAGACAGCTAGAGCCCCCAATAGCCCCGGACTTTGACTTTTTGCGGGATGGCTTTGCCTATTGCATTTCCCAGTTAGACCCTAATGCTAAGGCTCTAAACTTCGGGCCTGGGGCTCCGGCAAGGCTCGGCAATCAGACAGGCCATAGCACTTCAATTCTGGATTATCCCCCGGACTTAACCCCGTTTTCTTCCTTTGCCCAGGGAACGTTTTTCAAGCCTTTAGACCCTTGGCAATATGATCTATGCACGCGGTTGGAAGATGTGACCCGGACAACGGGCAGGCGTATTCTGATCAGTGTTGGCCCCCAGTTTGGCAAGACTGTCATGGTTAGCCAACGCTGGCCCGCTTGGAACATCGGCATAAACCCGCTGATTAGGATTAGGCTGCTGATGTACAACCTTACCCACTCCACCCAGAAAGGGGGCCGCGTTTGCAAGGATATTGTCCAGTCCAGCCAGTTTAGACGCTACTTTGACAAGCCGGGCCTTTCACTACCCCAGCACAGTAAAAACAGCGAATGGAGTACAGCGGCCCGGAATGCGGTAGGTGACGGCCAGCCAACGTTCAAATGTTTTGGTTTGGACACTGGGGCAACGGGTGAAGGCGGGGATTTATGGATCATAGATGATCCATATCCATCGGAAGCCCATGCCTTTTCTGATGCTCATAATGCTTCTATCTGGTCTGCCTGGGAAGGCACGGTTAAGCCACGTTTAGGGCCTAATGATAACGTGGTGGTAATGTTCCATAGATACCAAGTAAATGATTTAGCGGGCATGCTCTTAACCCGTGAAGTAGGGGAATGGGAGTTTTGGCGGTATCCAGCCTTGGCAGATGGGGACTACCACGTAGAAGGAACAGGCCAAATCTTCCCAGCTTATCCCCCAGGCCGGGCCCTTGGGGAGCGGTTAAGCCGTCGCTATGAAATGGACTGGTATGAAACCAAGCGCAAATCTGGCCGCGTTTGGCGCGGTCAGTTTCAGGGCCGTCCAACAGAAGAAGACGGGGATTTTTTCAATGTCGCCATCTATCGGCAGGAAGGCATGACGATAGCGGCCCATGAGCTTCCGGCCAATCTGCCAACCGTCCGGGCTTGGGACTTTGCCGCCACTGAAGGGGGCGGGGCTCGTTCCGCTGGGGTGAAGATGGCCGGGCCGGACAGGGACGGTTTCTTTTATATTTTAGATTCTATAGCAGAGCAAAAGGGAACCGCTGGCCGTATGAAGCTGATCAGGAAGACAGCCGAAAAAGACGGCCTAAAGGTAAAGGTAGGCTTCCCGAAAGACCCTGGCTCCGCTGGGGTGGACACCAAGTTTTTCACAGCCAGAGCCCTAACCGGCTTCCAGATGTTTACCTATAATCCGAAACAGGATAAGGAACTAAGGGCCCAGCCTTTTGCTGATGCGATGGAAGCCGGACTGGTAAAGATTGTCATGGGCCCCTGGGTGGCTGCCTACCTTGAAGAGCTACGCCAATTCCCTACCGGAGCCTTTAAGGATCAGGTAGACGCTTCAGCCGATGCTTTTAAGAAGCTGGCTAAAATTGGTGGGAAGAAGAAACGTTCTAAAACTACAACACAAAATCCCTATGTAGCACGTAGGGGCCGGGCCGCAAGATGATGGAACTGGAAGCGACGATAAAGAAGCGCAAACGGAAAAACGGCAAGCGGGGCGGGGGCTGGATTGTTCAATCCCGGCGGCTGGCAATCTATGCCCGTGATGGCTGGGAGTGTCTTATCTGTGGCCTGAACTTGCGGGGCTGTGATCCCAGGGCGATAACCCTAGATCACATCCGGCCCCGCATAAATGGTGGGGGTAATGATTCACGCAATCTTTACACTTGCTGTCAGAGTTGCAATTCTAAAAGGCAGGATAGGCCGTTAGCTGGTTTTGCCAGCCCGGATGCTATCAAACGTGTAAAGCGCAATATCAGAAGGAAGCTAAAGGGGGTTTCATGTCGGTTATAAATCTGACGTTACTTTGTCCTAAGTGTGGTGGGCAGCATATTGATAAGCCGGAGCCAGCCCAGCCGGGCAAGCCTGCCTGGGATAATCCGCCCCATCGTAAGCACTTGTGCCATCATTGCGGGCATTTATGGATGCCCTCACTTGAACATACAAATGGCGTGGCGGATGTGGGGCAAACTTTTGGCGGGCTTTATGATCTAAAAGGCATTGCATGCCTATTGCGGGAAATAGAGCCGGAAGCGTATGCTAATTATGGCCTAGCAAATGATTCTACGCTTGTAAAGGCTTGGCTGGCTACAATGATGGCAAGCCTGGAACTGACTGGGCTGGCCCGGTTTCAAAGCGAAGCAGGGCATAAACGCCTGGGGAATGCTTTCATCAGCTTGATTGCCCTATGTGACTTGCTAGGGCTATTTGATTCAGATTCTGAAACCCAAGCCGGAAAACTTCCCCAGATTCTAAATGAAGCGATTGAGCGATTCAGGCTCCGCACTAACTTGGCGAAAGCCGGAAGGGAAACCATGAAGCTACCGGAAAACAAACAGCCCGAAGAAGCGGCCCAGGCTGAAAATAACCCAGTCTGTACTTTATCCCCGCCTACTTGTGTGAATCTGTTTGAATGCACAACCCAGGGCCGTTGTGTAGGGGGTGAAGCTAACAACAACGCAGCTAGCCCGGAATCCAATGAATCCCAGCCCTAAACAACTTTGGCTGCCCGGCTGTCTTGAATTCGTAAAAGCTGAACTGGCTAAACTGGACACGGGGCAACGTTTCATTCTGTGCCTACTTCTGGAAATGCAAAGGCAGGGTATGAATTATGAATGATGAGAATAAAACTAGCCTGCGGGGCCAGCATTTCTACCAGCCGGGGGAGAGTGGCCCGAAGTCAAACGAAGGCACGCGGGGCCCGCTCTGGCGCTGGCTGGGGCATTTATTTCTAAAGCGGGATGTGATCTATGGTTGTGAGCTTAACGGCAATAAGGACACAGCCTATCTAACTCGCTGGACGCTCTGGCAAGGGCCAAAGGGCCAGCAGCTTCTGTTGCACATCTTCCACACGTCAGACCATGCCAGAGAATTACACAATCATCCCTGGGATTTTTGGAGTTTGATTTTGTGGCGGGGCTACTGGGAACGCTCCCAGACTGGCCTGCTAGACTCTGACGGGGAGCCTGAAACCGTTCTAAAATGGTTTGGGCCCTTAAGCTTTCGCTTCTGTCCGGCCCATCATGCCCATCGGGTTATTTTGGATCAGGGAAAGCGGGCTATTACGCTGGTCTGGACGGGCCCGAAAAAGGCAGCCTGGGGCTTCTTTACTTCCAAGGGCTGGCTGTACTGGAAAGACTATTTCCGGGAACGTAAATGCTAAAGCTCTAACTTAAAACGGGGGCCGTTATGTTTGGCAATAAAGCTTATAATCTAAATGTTTCGCTAAGCCTTTCAGAAGCCAGCCTGCAAAGACTGGCCCAACTTCTAGCGGCAGAAGTTGCCTGCAAGGTACTCAAACCGATTCAGGATCAGGCCACAATCAATAACGGCGTGATTCTGAATGCCCTGGATGATGCCGCTGCATCCCTAGCTAACTTCCTGAAAGGGGAAATAGAAACCATGTCAACAAAATCAGAACAACGTTTGCAGCAAATTGCCAATAATCTTGGCGTGGCGTTTACGGATTTGGCGGGCCGCGTGAATGAAAGCGTTACCAAGCTGCGCCAGCAAGTCGAAGACGCTGTTAAAGACAGTGACTCAAAAGCGGATGAACGCTTGGCGGCTGCCCTGGAAGATGAGTTTGCCACCTTAGAAGGCGTGGCCGGTCAAATGGTGGCTTTCATGGCTTCCGTGCCTGAAATTACCACGGTGGCCCCGGACGCCACGGCCCCGGATGCGCCAATCCTGCCGGAAGTCCCGGTTTCAGTGGGTGGGGATACGGCAGTAGATTTGCCAGCCAGCGGGGCTTCCACTGAACCGTTGCCCGATGTTCCCCCGGCTTCCGGGACGGAAACCAGCGGCCAGTAATTTCAAAATTACACTGGGGAAGGCTCCGGGCTCTGGCTGGGAGCCTTCCGGCTTTACTTTCTAAATATGCGTGCAAGCTTGATAGCAGCGGATGTTGCCTGGGATTACAACAAGGGCCGAAGTCCCCAGCATAAATTTGGCCGGGGCATGACTCGTTACCCCGGACTTTCTAAGGCCCAGATTCTTTCCTTGCCAGTTCCTGATATAGCGGCTGAAAACTGCGCCTTGTTTTTCTGGGTTGTCCCTACCCAGTTAAGGCGGGACTATATCCCGATGGAAATAATGGGGGAGTGCTTCCGGGCCTGGGGCTTTCGCTGGATCACAAAGGCGTTTTGCTGGGTGAAGGTAGACTTTACGGGCAAGCCCAGGAAGCTTCCCGGACATTACACGGCCAGCAATACGGAAGATTGCTTTTTAGCTATCAGGGGCAAGATGCCCGTTGCTACCAAGATGGTAGAGCAAGTCTTGATTTCCCCGCTTGCGGAACATAGTGCAAAGCCTGCTGAAGCCTATGAACGCATGGTTAGGATGTATGGGGATGTTCCCAGGGTTGAGCTTTTCGCAAGGGATCAGAAGCCCGGCTGGGTTGCCTTGGGGAACCAAATAGACGGGCAAGATATACACTCTGCAATGCGGGCCTATGCGGCCCTTTAGGATATTATGGGCGATAATGAAGCAATCTCAAATATGCCCGACGCTTCAGGCTATCAGCTTAGGCTGGTAGTAGAAGGCGGCTTTGGTAGCTCTGGGGCCCGTTATGGGTTAGCCGTGATTCCGCTGGATACTTTCAATTTTGACAGCCTACAGGTAGGCATGGTTTTCAATTGGGAAGATGATGAAAAGCGGATACGCGGGACGGTGGCCCAGCCACTGCTAAGCCGGATTCAGCCGGGGCCGGAAAGGGTTTTAGAGTTTGTTTTACTCCTAAAGTCCTACTTGGTTGAACGTTTCCCATTAGCCCAGCAGAAGCTAAAGCCGGAGTCGTTAAATAACCTGCTGGAAGCCTTGCCCATTATTATTGACTACGGCCATACGCGGCGGGCTGTATTTCTCAATTCGCTTAGGATCAGCGGGCCTAATCAGGGCCTGGAAGTATTGGCGCATGGCATTCTGGATGCCGTGGCAAGAGCAAGGGCCAAGGATTCAGAATCTGATTTAGTCCTGGATTATACCTGGGCCGAATTCGGGAATACCGGGCCAATCAACAAGCTCTTAGACACACGGCCCGCTGAATGGGAAGAAAACGGCTGGCTGAAAAGGGGGCAGGCATGATTGCAAGGTTTATCTGTGAAGGCTGCCTGATGGATTGGGAAACCCCGGAAGAAGCCCAGGCATGCGAAAAGAATCATCCGGGGCAAATTGAATTTGCCGAAAAGGTTGTAATTAACCGGATAGTTTTTTACCCAGAGTCTGGGAAGCCCAGGTTTATTTATCTTCAATGGGAGAATGGGCAGGCTCTTTATCCTAGCAATTGTGCAATGTTTGAACTGTGTGAATTCTGGGGACAGGCAAGCCCATTGCCTTCAAGGCTGATGCCCCGAAAAACAATTCAGGAACTAAAGGCGGCCCGTGATGAAAAAGGCGGCAACAAAGACAGAAAGTAAGCGGGCCCGCTATGAAAAGCTTTTACTGGCCCCATCCTGTGCTGGCTGTAAGTGGCATGACATGAACATGGCTGGGCCCGAACATCAGAAGCCGGAAGGGCCAACCCTGTTCAATCATTGGTGTGAAAATCCGGCTTATGCTGAATTCTACGGCATAGTCCCTATCCATGAACTGACGGCCCGTATAGCTCCGGCTCCCCCGGCTTGGTGTCGTGAGAAGCGGCCCAGTTTCTATTTCTAAAGGTGCAAGTAATGGTAAAAATTAAAGACAGGTTTAATCCTAAAGATGGGATTTTATGTGAAGCGGCAACCGTGGAAGAAGCCGTTATGATCCTAAAAAACAAGCCTGGGATAATCGCTGGGGCTGATTTTTCCGGGCTGGTATTTCCACCCGATACAGACATGCGGGGTATGTCGTTTTTTGAATGCTGCTTTGACAAGACTAACCTTTGTGGTGCGCAATTCGTAAACTGTGATCTATGGGCCTGCACTTTCATGGATGCCCAGCTTTTAGGAACTAATTTTTACTTCACGGATTTTTATGGCCCGGATGTAATCAACTTGGGGCAGTCACAGGAAGAAGCCAAGATAGGCGGGCTTTATGTGGCCTTTCGGGGCTCTGTGGAACCAATGGTTTCAATCAACAGGGACTTTCAGCCGCTGTCCCATTGGATGGCTGAATTTCCGGGCTTTTGGACTCTGACTGACGCGGCATCAGTGGAAGCGGTAAAACAGGCCCCGGCCTATGTGGTTGAGCATTGCATGCGCCTGGACTTCATCAAACGAGCGGCCCAGCTACGCGGCTGGCCGGATACGCCTTTAATCACAATCTAAGGGGAAATTGAAATGGAAAAACAGAATGCCAGAGCGGCGGCCCTGTTGGGCCTTGCCGGAATGATAGCTGGGGAAGCTGTCCAGCAACAGGCCCAGCCCAGGTTTGCCACCAAGCGGCAGCTTTACGGATTTGATCTGAATGGCCCCCAGGAAGTAGCCCGAAGGAAACGGGCCATAGATTCCGGCAAGCTGCAAACTACGGAACAGATGGAACGGGCCAAGCGGGACTGCAAGCCCCGGACGGTAAAGCGCAGTCTTGCCAAAAAGCGTAGACGCTGATATAAGGCCGCTGACTGATGAGTTTTGCGCTTGGCTGATTGCCGGGGCCCGGCTTGGGTTAAAATCCACGGCTGGGCCCTTTCCTTTTGGAGTTTCTTTTATGATCCTAGTAAAACTGACAACCAAGTTTGGGGAGTTTGTGACTAATGTACAAGTTCCACCAATGCAGCCCATGCCGGAAGTGATTGGCTGGGGCTCCCGTATTTTTGTCTATGTAGATGACACCCAATACAAAGAAGGCATCATCTACTTTCCCCCGGAAACTACGCATCCAGCCCCGGAGCCAGCGAAGGTTTAGAACATCATGCATTCACTCATAAACGAAGCTTTAGATTATAACATTGCCAGCGGTAAGGTAGGCTTGGATAGCAAGTCTAATCAGATAGCCAATCGGAACTTGGCCGCCTTCGGTGGTGATTACTGGCAAAATGGGCAGGGCTACCTGGGGCCGCTTCCTAAGCCCCCGGACAAGAAAAGCACAAGCCAAGTTGAGGCCCATAGCATGATGATGCTTCAGATTGCCCGTGTCTTCTGTGCTGAAAATGTTTTTCTGGAAGTGGTGGAAAGGCAGGTTTCTGCTTTGCTGGCCCGGCCCCCACTGATCAGCTACGAAAGGCGGAGCCCTTCCCAGCAGGGCGGAAATGCAGAGCCAGCTATCCCTGGGGAAGATGCCCCACAGGATGAATTAGTAACTGAAGCGGTGAAGGCCATGAATGAGTGGCTTTCTTCCAAACGTGTCCGGCTGGCAATGGCCCGCGTGTTTGCCCGGCGGCTGCTGACAAAGTACGGAGCCTTGCGCTTATTTGTCCCGCCCCGGTTTACAGTTCCGGCTGGCGTTCAGGGGAAAACGCTAACGGATATTCTGAACGGCCTGGGTATAGATGAACCTTCGCATAATGATGCCCGCGTTATCTATGATCCCAATGATGCGAGCTACGTTAGCTTGGCCCGCTTTGGCAAGACGGACACAAACCAGCAGGGCAAAATTGAAGTCGGTTTTGTGGATGATGCGGGGCAAACGTTTATTGGCGTTCTGAGCCCCAGCCTTGAAGGACAGAAGCCTAAATCAGTGAAGCAGCTTGTGCCCATAGACAAGGAAGCCGGGCAGATTGAAGGGTTGCCAAAGTTTGCTGGGGAGCCTTCCCAGCCGCTGAAGCTTCATGGCCGTTTACTGACTTATGAGCTAACCGGCCCCTTACTCACCACTGAACAGGTTTGGCAGAATGCATGCGGGCTGGCCTTGTCTCTTACAATGGCAAATCACGTAACCATTGAAAATGGCTTTGCTGAAATGGTTTTGACCAATGTGGATTTGCCGGTAGAAGAAATCCCGGATTCCAGCGTAGAAGGCGGGATCAGGGAAGAGCCGATAGAAATTATCCGGGGCTCTGCCACAGTTTCCAATTTTCAGGGGGTTGTGGATGAAACGGACACGGGGCAACGGACAACAACCCCAGGCGTTCACTGGAAGGAACCTAGCCCCATAGATACGCATGTTGAAGGGGTAGACCTTCACTACACGGCCATCTTGCGGGAAGTCCGGCAGATGCATGCCAGCATCAGCGGGGACGCCACGGCCAGCGGTGAAAGCAGAAAGCAGGCCCTGAAAGATTTTGCTGACGCAACCACGGCTCTGTTATTAGAATTGAATGATTTTGGAACGTGGCTGATTGAAGCAGCCCTTTACATCAGTGCAAACATTCTGGGCCGGACGGACTTATTAGAGCTAAGGGGCCGCTTTGAAGGCCAGATTTCCGCTGGTAGTCTTTCCACGGAAGAAGAAAACGCCATCCTTCAGCAAGTGGAAAAGAAGCTGCGTTCTAAGAAATCAGCCAGAAACCTGCTGGGGATTTTCGACA
>FRDC01001449.1_pt1 | contig 49330 bp, 53 predicted proteins | sample 1106171 | NCBI WGS metagenome assembly FRDC01 (sample SAMEA3930566, study PRJEB13176) | freshwater metagenome | biome: Drinking water system; feature: drinking water; material: water | place: Singapore | collected 2014-12-20 | reverse complement strand
CGCAACAAGCTCGCCGATGACGATCTGTCCGTGAACGCCTACCCGACCGACTGCGGCGGGTTCGTCTATGTCGGGGCACCGAAGTACCGGGTGCCGTCGGAACCCGATCTGGCCATGCTGTTCGAGGTGGCCGAATCCGCCGGCGTGGCCTGGCTGATGTTCGATCGCGAGGCGGCGGTCATCGACGGGCTGCCCGTGTTCGACAGCGCGGAGCCCGGACCATGAGCCAGCACCTCGCGACGGCGACGCTCGACGGACACCCCGTCGAGATCGTGGCCGGCTTCGATCGACGCCTGGGGGACTACTTTCTCCAGGTCGTCGACGAGCGCAACGACATGCTCTACACCAGCCTGCAGGAGCCCCTGCTGGACTGGACCGACATCGCGACCTTGCGCGTCAAGGTCGCCGATCTCGGCCTTCAACTGCCGACGCAGTTGCTCGACGAAGTCGAAGCCGACGGTCTGCGGCGCGCGGGAAACCGCATCGTGCGCCACACCGCCAATGGGCAACCCATGACGCTGGTGGCCGGCTGAAGCCGTTCACTGCCCAATCACGGCGCCGTGCTCCCATCCCATCAGGGAAGGGGCCGGCGCCGCTTCCTTTCATGGATTGAGCCTAGGTTCGCTAAGGCCGCCCAGGCTGGCGATGCCCGTGCACTGGTGTCGTCGGAGGAGGCGGGCCAGGCGTCCAACTCTGGCGACCATTCGGCGCCAAGCCGCAAAGCACAGTCGCGGTCACGAACGGCGTTCGCGACTTTCGACCACATCCTCGTCATCTAAGCTCCTGGCGTACGTCCGCTCGCGTGCCCAAGCTTCCGCCAGTGCGTTCACCCTGGCCGTCGGTGTTCCAGCCTTCAATGCCAAAGCCACGTTCCTGCCTCCAAGGGCCCCGTGATCGCGCAGCCAGAACATCACCCTCTCGGTGTCGTGGAGGTTCCGGAGAGCGCGGCAGATTGCGCCTGCGGTCAAGCGATCGATGCTCAGCAATGCCGCGGGGTAGTACTGGCAGTTGTCGATGTGGATGCTGACCACCTCGCCGCTTGCCGAGGTCGTCGCCAATGCCTCCTGGGGAATCCCCCACGCTTGCGCCAGGTGCGGACCGAGGACTACCAGCCCTTCCCTGATCCACTGAGCTCGCGCCGATGCACCGCGAACCTCAGCATCCGCCAAGCCGCCTCGTGCCGAAGTCGGATGCTTGTTTCCTCCACGAATCATGGCGCGCAAACCTCCCGCAGGAAACCTCACCAAGCGAACAACTTCCCGTCATTCATCGCTGTCGCGGAGCGCTGGAAGGGACATGACGTCCCGCGCGAGAGCGATCGGCGGCGCGCTCGCGCTCGGCCGCGCCGATCTCGGCGTCCAGGGCGACCATGACCTCGTCGAACGAGAGACCCGGACGCGCATCGTCCAGCGCGTCCTGGATCTCGGCTGCGAGCCATCGGCTGTAAGCTGCGGTTTGATGGCCGGTTCGCATCAGTTCGGCTTGGCTGGCGTCGCGGGGGTCCATGTCGTTCACGGTGGTGGTCAAGTCTTGGCGACGGTTCCATCGCACTCAAGATGGAAGCATCATGCGCATTTGACTGACCCGGCGCAACGGCCGTGTCCGGCGGGGGCGCGATTCAGTAAGAATGTCGGCTCGGATCGCCAGTCGTCCAAGACGGCCACGGAACTCGTGGCCCTACGATTCGCCGCCTCCGCCAGAGAGGCGGCGCGGCCCACGACAGAGGTGGCGTTGACGTCTTTGGCCAGAGAGAGCCGAGGACGCAACCGCCACTTTGCGTCACCTAGGCGCAACGGTCGCAAGCAGGCTGATCGCAAGCAGGCTGAATGAGCGACTTTAATGTTTATGTCAACTCTGACTGGCATATGAGCCACCCAGTAGCCGTTCATGTGCTGAAGGTTGACCGACGACGCACGCGCGCCGGAAAGCGTACGAATGAACTTTCCCCGTAGACGGGCGCCGGTGGCCGGAGCCGGCCTCCGAGTAGTCAATTTCCACCGAAGCACGAGGTGCTGGGAAGAGCCGGCATTGCAGGTGGTTGTCGCGACAGCGAGTTGTCTGGGTCCGCGTATCAATCCGCAGAAGGAATACGAAGCCACACGAACGGGCTCAGCCACCAGGTGCCCTGCACAGGGCTGGCTCGCCGAGGTGCACGCGATGCGTCATCGCGCTTCCTTGCGCGCAGCACCCGAGCCCTCGACCTTCACCAAGGACCGAAGAACCAGCGCGGCTGCACCTGAGACGATGACGATGTCTGCGATGTTGAATGCCGGCCAATGCCAGCCGCGCAGATGGAAATCGAGGTAGTCGATCACCTGCCCGCGCACGGCCCGGTCGAATGCATTGCCCGTGGCTCCGCCCAGGACGAGGCTGTAAGCCATCGCTTCGAGCCGGTGCAACGGCTTTGCGAGCAGCCACACGAGCCAGGCCGAGACGCCCAGGGCGATCGCCAGGAAGAACCAGCGCTGCCAGCCCCCGGCCCCGGCCAAGAAACTGAAGGCCGCCCCTGGGTTGAGAACGTGGACGAGGTTGAAGAAGGGCGTGACCTCGTGCGACCAGCCCAACGGGGTTGTCACGTCGAAGTAGCTCTTGGCGGCCTGATCGCCGATGAAGATGACGAAAGCGAGCGAGTACCAGCGGGCATTGCGATGGGGATAGGGCATCACTTCTTTTCGGGTTCTGGAATCTCCGGCTCCGGCACCGGATCGACGCGAGGCGGGCGCAGCGCATCGTCGATCTCCTGCTGCGTGGCACGGTACTGCACCTGATTGGTCGCCGCCAACCCAGGGAACACGACCAGCAGTGCCACCATCAGCAGTTGGATGGCCAGGAAGGGGATGGCACCGACGTAGATCTGCGTTGTCCGGACCGCAGCCGGCGCTACGCTACGCAGGTTGTACAAGGCGATGCCGAACGGCGGGTGCATGAAGGACGTCTGCAGCACCACCGCGATCATGACCGTGAGCCACACCATGTCGACGCCCAACTTGCGCGCGACAGGAGTGATGAGGGGCACCACGATGAAAGCGATCTCGAAAAAGTCCAAGAAGAATCCAAGCAGAAAAATCCCCAGCGCGACGGCCGCAAGGAAGGGCACCTGCCCTTGCGGCAAGTGACTGAAGAGACCTTCGATCCAGACCTGTCCGTCGAAGCCGCGGAAGACGAGCGTGAAGAATGACGCGCCCAAGAGAAGGAAAATCACGCTGGAGCACAACACTCCGGTGCTGGTGAGCGCCTGGCTGAGCCGACCCTGCGCCAGCCGCTTCCTGACCGCGCCGATCGCCAAGGCGCCACACACGCCGATGGCGCCGCCCTCGGTCGGCGTCGCAACGCCAAAGTAGATCGAAGCCAGGATGAGGAGGATCAGGCCCAACGGGACGCCGGCAGCGACAGCCGCCTGCCGAAAGGCGTGCCCGCGCGATGAATCACCGTGGGATGCAATGGGCGGCGCAAGCTGCGGGCGCCAGGCCGTGACCACCAGCACGAAAACAAGGTACAGGCCCACCAGCACCGCGCTGGGCAGCAGCGCCGCGTGGAAGATGTCGATCAGCGGTACCTCCACCTGCTCGGCAAGGACGATCAGCACCAGGCTGGGCGGCAGCATCTGCGCCAGGGTGCCAGCGGCCGCGATGGAGCCGGTGGCCAGGCGCGCGTCGTAGCCGGCCTTCAGCATCGCGGGCAGCGCGATCAAGCCCATGGCGATGACCGAGGCTGACACGAAGCCCGTGATCGCGGACAGCGCGGCGCCGACGATGATGGTCGCGTAGAGCAACCCGCCCGGGGCGCGCCCGAACAGCCGCCCCAGAGAGACCAGCGTGTCCTCTGCAACGCCCGTACGCTCCAGGATCAGGCCCATCAGCACGAACAACGGCACGGCCAGGAAGTTGTCACTGTTGAAGACGCCCTGCACCCGCAGCGGCATGGCCAGCAGGAAGGGCGCGTTGAATTGGCCGAGTGCCACCCCCAGAGCGCCGAACGCGGCGGCAACGGCTGCCAGCGAAAAGGCCACGGGAAAGCCGGCCAGCAACACGACGACCAGCGTCGTGAACATCAGGGGTGCGAACAGCTCCGGGATCATGCCAGCCCCCGGCGATCCGCGTGCTCGATGCCGAGCGGTCTGGGCGCGACGCCGGCCAGAAAGGCCACGCAGCGCACCGCTTCAGCCACGCTTTGCGCGGCGAGGCTGAAAAAGCCGAGCGGCAGCATTCCCTTCATGATCCAGCCGGGGAACTGGCTGAGGCTCTCGCGGCTGGCACGCGTCTCGCCTGAAGTGAACGAAACGACGAACTGTGGCCAGGTCACCCATACGGCCGCAACACAGAGCGGCAAGAGCACCAGCAGAATGCCCGCCAGATCGAGCCAAGCAATGCCGCGCGGGCCGAGCAGTCCGGAAAAGATATCGATGCGAACATGCTCGTCGCGTTTGAACGTGTAGGCAGCCATCAACAGCACCGCGGCCGCGAAGAAGTGCGGCTGCACGTCGTACATGGAGGACGAGGCCACGCCGAACAGCTTGCGGCTGATCGCATTGCCGGCGATCAGCACGGCGTTGGCGAGCAACCCCCAACGCACCAGGAAGGCAAGCTGTCGGTTCACGCGGTCGATGCGGTCGGCCAGTCGGCGCGCAGCGACAAGAACCGCCTTCATGGGGTGGCACCGATTGAAGCGAGCTTGCGCGCGATACGGCGGGCTGCCGGGACCGCCGCCACGACGCAGGCCCAGCCCAGGAGATAGCCGGCGACAACATCGGCGGGGAAGTGCGCCCCCAGGGCGACACGTGACCAGCCGACCGCCGCCGCGAACAGAAGCAGCCCGGTGCGCGAGGTGCCCCCCAGGAGCGGCCAGAGCGCGGCGGCCAGTACCCCGATGTAGGTGGCATGGCCACTAGGCAAGGTGTAGCGGCTGTCCGGCGCGGCGGCGGCGCGGTACACCGCCTCACCGAGCACCATGAACGGACGCGGCAGCGCGAGGGCTTCTTTCGCGAGTGCGCCGACGGACATGGCAAGAGCCAGTCCGAGGACGAACCTGCACGTTGACACGTAGATGATCTTGGATGTGCCGGTCCCGCACGTGAACTTCCAGAGCAGGAGGCCGCCCAGAACGGCAGGCGCGCCCCAGTAGCTGCCGATCCAGCTCAGGAGCTCCGGCAGCCAAGACCACCCCTCCGGCAGCGCGCGATGGATGGCGAGGAACAAGCCCACGTTCCCACCGTTCCAGTCATAGAGCCAGAGCCTCAGCAACTCGGTGGCGGTCGCGGGCACCTGCATGAAGCGGTCAAGCCGCCCTGCGCTTCAACAGGCGCAGGCCGTTGAAGACGACGAGCAAGCTCGCGCCCATGTCGGCGAACACCGCCATCCACATCGTCGCGTGGCCTGTGAAGGTGAGCGCGAGAAACACCGCCTTGATGCCCAGCGCCAGCACGATGTTCTGCGTCAGGATCGCCGCCGTGCTGCGCGAGAGGCGGATGAAAGCCGGAATCTTGCGCAGGTCGTCATCCATGAGCGCGACGTCCGCCGTCTCGATGGCGGTGTCGGTGCCGGCCGCGCCCATCGCGAAGCCGATGTCGGCGCGCGCAAGGGCGGGCGAGTCGTTGATGCCGTCGCCCACCATGCCGACCTGGCCATCGCCGCCGACGAGACTCTCGATCGTCTTGAGCTTGTCCTCGGGCAACTGATCGCCACGCGCCTCGGAGATGCCCACTTGCGCCGCGATGGCCTGCGCGGTGTGCTGGTTGTCGCCGGTGAGCATCAGCGTGCGCACGCCCAGCGCCTGCAGGTCGGCGACCGCCTCGCGACTCGTTTCCTTCACGGTGTCCGCCACCGCGAAGATGCCGAGAACGGATGAATCGTCCATCAACAGCACCGCGGTCTTGCCTTGACGCTCCAGCGCTTCGAGCTGCGACTGCAGCGCCGCTTCGCTGAGGCCGCGCTCCTGCGCCAGCCGGTGGTTGCCCATGTGCAACGCCTGGCCTGCCACGCGGCCGCGCACACCGCGGCCGGGCAAGGCGGCGAAGTCCTCGACATCGTGCAGCGGCACGCCATCACGGCTGGCCTTGCGAGCGATGGCCTGGGACACAGGGTGGTCCGAGCGCGCCGCGAGGCTGGCCGCCCAGGCGGCGACGTCGCCACGAGTCAGCGGGACGAAGTCGGTCTGTTCCGGCTTGCCGTGGGTCAGCGTTCCGGTCTTGTCCAAGGCGAGGGCCTTGAGCTTGCGCCCGCCCTCCAGGTACACGCCGCCCTTGATCAGGATGCCGCGCCGCGCGGCGGCGGCCAGGCCGCTCACGATCGTCACCGGCGTGGAGATCACCAGCGCGCAGGGGCACGCAATCACCAGCAGCACGAGCGCCTTGTAGATCCAGTCGAACCAGGCACCGCCGAAGGCAAGCGGCGGCACCAGCGCCACCAGCACCGCCACGGCAAACACCGCCGGGGTGTAGACCCGGGCGAACTGGTCCACGAAGCGCTGCGTTGGCGCGCGGCTTCCCTGCGCCGATTCCACCGCATGGATGATGCGCGCGAGCGTCGAGTCGTTCGCGCCGGCCGTCACCTTGTATTCGAAGGAGCCGGTTTCGTTGACCGTGCCGGCGAACACCGGGTCGCCTTCGGCCTTCTCCACGGGGAGGCTCTCACCGGTGATCGGCGCCTGGTTGATTGCCGAGCGCCCGGCCGTGATCACCCCGTCCAGGGCGATCCGCTCGCCGGGCTTGACGCGCACCTTCGCGCCCAACTCGACGCTGGTCGCTGGTACGTCACGCCACATGCCATCCAAGTTCCACACCGTGGCGGTTTCTGGCGTCAGATCCAACAGCCCCCTGATCGCGTTGCGCGCACGATCGAGCGATTTGGCTTCGATCACCTCGGCAAGCGCGAACAGGAACATGACCATGGCCGCCTCGGGCCAATGGCCTATCGCCATGCCGCCAGTGACCGCAATGGACATGAGGGCGTTCATGTTCAGGTTGCGGTTCTTCAGCGCGATCCAGCCCTTCTTGTAGGTGCTCAGGCCGCCGGTGAAGATGGAGACCAGGGCGAGAACGATGACCGCCCAGTGGTTGCCGTCGTTGACCCAATAGACGCCCTCGGCGGCGATGGCGGCGATGCCGGAGATCGCCATCGGCCACCAATTCAGCTTCGGCGCGGGAACCTGCGGATCGCGCGGCTCGTCGGTCTTCTGGGCCTCCGTCTCCATCCCCAGCGATTCAATGGCCGCCACCGCGGCCCCGATGGCGTCGGGCGCGTGGCGCACGGCGAGCGTGCGCTGCATCAGGTTGAAGTCCAGCCCGCTCACGCCTGGCATGCCCTGCAGCTTGGCGCGGATCAGGCCCTCTTCGGTCGGGCAGTCCATCTTGGCGATGCGCAGCAGCGTGGTCACCGTCTGTTCGCCCTGTCGCTGGGCCTTCATGCCGATGGAGGCGAGGGCTTTGTCGATCGGTTCGGTGGTCGGCAGCGTGTGCTGCACGTCCAGCACCCGTTGCATCAGGTTGAAGTCCAGCCCCGTCACCCCCGACTCCTTGCCCAGCCGGTCGCGGATCAGCGCTTCTTCCGTCGGGCAGTCCATGTTCTCGATGCGGTATCTGACGCGCACGCCGGCGCGCGGGGCGGCGGAGGGCGGCGTTGCGACCCGTACCGGGTCAGCGTCGGCGTCCGCGGCAGGAGCGGCATCCGCCGCCCCTTGCGCGTGGGCGCGCATGCCGATGGAGGCCAGCACCTGTTCCATCTGCGCGCGTGCCGGCGCCGCGTGCGTGACGGCAAGCGTGCGTTGCTGAATGTCGAACTTCAGTTCCTGCACGCCCTCGACCGCGCCCAGGTGCGAGCGAATCAGTCTTTCCTCGCTTTGACAGTCCATGTTCTCGATGCGGTAGGTCGTTTGCACCGCCGCATCCAGCGTGCGGGCATTCATGCCGACGGACTGGAGGGATTCCTCGAGAACCTGCGGTCCATCGAGCTCGTGAAGAACCGTCAACCGGCGGTTCGGCAGGTCGAACTCCAGGCGCCGCACGCCGGGCATGCCCTCCAGCGTGCGGCGCACCAGCGCCTCCTCGTTACGGCAGTCCATGTTGCTCACGTGGAAAACCGTCGATCGCTCCGCCTTGCCGCTGGAGCAGGACGACTGCCCGGAGGCCGCAGGCCCGCTGCAGCCGCAGGAATTAGGGGTGTCCTTGCTCATGGAGTGGCTCTTCGTTGCTCAGGGGAATTTCCCAGATAGCCTCGATTGGAAAACCTCTAGTTGATGTAGAGTCAAGTGTCATTTGCGGAGCGTCCACCCATGCTGCGGATCGGCGAATTGGCCAGGCGAGCGGGCTGCTTGGTGCAGACCGTGCGGTTCTACGAGTCGCAGGGGCTGTTGCCTGAGCCCTCGCGCAGCGAGGGCAACTTCAGGCTGTACGGCGAAGCGCATCTGGAGCGCCTGGTCTTCGTCCGGCGCTGCCGCGCGAAGGACATGACGCTCGAAGAAGTCCGCCAACTGCTGAGCTTCAAGGACAACCCGGAGTTCGACTGCGGCGAGGTCAATGCGCTGGTGGACGCGCACATCGCGCAGGTGCGCGCCAAGATCAGGGACCTGCGTGAGCTGGAGCGCGAGCTCACCGACCTTCGCCGCAGCTGTCACACGGCGCGTACCGCGCGCGATTGCGGCATCCTGAACACGCTGGCCGAGGCAGACGGATAGCGCCTGCTCCCGTTGCTTGGCCGGGCCTCACGCCTAGCACCGACGCCGACGGCAGCGCACGCTTGGCGTGCCGGCCAGGGTAGGCGACGGCATCAACTCGCGACGGCACTGGTGTCCGCCAGCATCGGTTTCGCCATGGGCGGGACCCGGCACCGATGTGGTGATAGTGGCGGCTGACGCGGTCATCTTGACCGACGAACTTTGTCGCGTGGCCGACGATCGGCTGTCGCGACAGATCTGAATTAGAATCATTCGTATTGAATATGTTCGAAGTCCTGTCATGGTTACATCGCGTCGCCACCTGCCGTTGATCGCTCTCGCCTTTGCGACGCTCCTGGGCCTCGTCTCTGCGATCCACGCGGCGGAGCCCGGCGTGGATGCCAAGGCCAAGCAGGTCTGGCAGTTGCTCGACTACGTTGCCGTGGACTACGGCGGCGCCGTGGCGAACGGAGCGATCCTGAAGGCGTCGGAATACGCCGAAATGCAGGAGTTCGCTGCGGCGGCTGAACGGCAGATCGGCGAATTGCCGCGCGGGGATGCCAGCGCCAACCTGCAAAAGCAGGCGGCTCAACTGCGGCAGGCGGTGGTCGACAAGGCAGACCCGACAGCCGTGGCGCAACTGGCTCATGGTCTGGCTGGCGGGGTGCTGAAGGCCTACCCGTTCCCGATCGCGCCTGCGCAAGCTCCCGATCTTCGTCGCGGCGCGCAGTTGTTCCAAGCGCAATGCGCCGCCTGTCACGGCCCGCAGGGCCATGGCGATGGCCCTGCGGCGGCCAGCCTCGATCCCAAGCCCACGGCCTTGTCCGAGCACCTGCGGGCCCGTGAGCGTTCGCTCTTCGCGCTGCACCAGGTCATCAGCAACGGAGTCAACGGCACCGCGATGGCGAGCTTCGGCGCCTTGCCGGAAGAAGACCGCTGGGCGCTGGCGTTCTTCGTCGGCACCTTGCCCTACGCTGCAGCCGACACGTCGGCGGGTGCAACGCTCTGGCAGACCAGCGCCAAGGCACGCGAGGCGATGAGCGGCCTGGATGCATTGACGCAGACCTCCGAACACGCGCTCGCCGACCGGCTCGACGCCGAGTCAGCCAAGTCGGTCACGGCCTACCTTCGCGCCAATCCGCAGGCCTTGGCCGCAAACAAGCCGGGCGGTACTTCGATCGCCAAGGCCAAGCTCGCGGAAAGCGTCGCTGCCGTACGCGCCGGTGATCGAGCGATGGCGACCAAGCTCGCCTTGTCGGCTTACCTCGACGGTTTCGAGCCGATCGAACCGGCGCTGGCGACACGCGATCGCCCGCTGTTCGAGAAGATCGAGGCCGGCATGATGGCCTTCCGAGCCAAGGTGGCGAGCGGCACCGTCGAAGACGTGCAGGCATCGGCGCAGACACTGCAAGGATTGCTGAGCGATGCTGAGAAGGCCTTGGCGCCGTCGGACAACGATGCTGCCGCCGCTTTCATCGGTGCGCTGACCATCCTGCTGCGCGAAGGGCTTGAAGCGCTGCTGCTTGTCGTGGCCATGGTGGCCTTCCTCAAGAAGGCTGAGCGGCAGGACGTGCTGGTTTATGTGCATGCCGGCTGGATCGCTGCGTTGGCCGCTGGTGGCGTGACCTGGGCCGTGGCGACCTATCTGGTCAGCGTCAGCGGCGCGAGCCGGGAGCTGACCGAAGGGTTCTCATCGCTGTTCGCCGCTGTCGTGCTGCTGGGCGTGGGCATGTGGATGCATCAGAAGAGCGTGGCCGGCCGCTGGCAGGTTTATCTCAAGGAAAAGATGTCGTCGGCGCTGACCAAGCGCGCTGCCTGGTTCCTGTTCTCGCTGGCCTTCATCGCGGTCTACCGCGAGGTGTTCGAGACTGTACTTTTCTATGCCGCGCTCTGGACCGAGGGCAACGGCTGGCCGCTGCTCGGCGGTTTGGTGACGGGCATGGCCGTCCTCGGCGTCATCGCGGCGGTCTTGTTGCGCACCAGTGCGAAGTTGCCGATAGGCAAATTCTTCGCCGCCAGTTCCCTGCTGGTGGCGGTGCTTGCCGTGGTGCTCGCCGGCAAGGGCATCGCCGGGCTGCAGGAAGCCGGCTGGATACACACGAGCCCGGTTGCTTTCCCGCGCATCGACATCCTGGGCATCCGGCCCACGTGGCAGACGCTGCTGGCGCAGCTGACGGTATTGCTGCTAGTTGTCGCCACTTTTGCGTTCAACACACGATCTGCCCCGCTTCCATCGACAAAGGGCACCTGACGCCGGCACTCGCTGCACCGTGGCCGCGATCACCTACCGCTGCGCCATGTCGAATCCAATCGTGGTCCTGCCGTTGTCGCAGCGGGCATGGGGCTGCCCACCATGCATGCGAGCGATGGCCGCGACGATCGACAACCCGAGCCCGTGGTTCGCGGCAGCGTGTTCGCGTGCCGGATCGGCCCGGTAGAAGCGGTCGAAGAGGCGCGGCAGGTGCCCTGCATCGATCTCGGGGCCGAGGTTGCTGACCGACATGTCTACGATACCCGCTGACTTGGCCGTGATCTCAATTGCGATGGTCGAGCCAATGTTGGCGAACCGGGTCGCATTCGCGAGCAGATTCGACAACGCCTGCCGCAGCAAGGGTGCATCGAAATCACCCTCGGCGTCGCCCGTCACTACAACGTCGACACCAGATTCCTGAAGCGGTGTGTCGTGAAACTCGATGACCTCGGCGGCCAGCGCTGCGAGGCTCGGGACAGGCACCCTGCGCGCGACAGCCCCGCGCGCAGCCTGGGACAGGAACAGCATGGAGTTCACGACCGCTGCCAGGCGATGCAGTTCCTCCAGATTGGACCCCAGCACCTCGCGCAGCGCCCCGAGTGGGGCGCCCTCGTTCAGCGCCAGCTCGCACTCACCGATCAAGGTCGCCAGCGGCGTCCTGAGTTCGTGCGCAACGTCCGCGTTGAATCCCTCCATCTGTTCGTATGCCTGCTCCAGGCGTCCGAGGAGGGCGTTGAATTGCTGCACCAGCGGCTGCAGTTCGTCGGCCTGCGCCGACCCATCCAGACGTTGGCTGAGGCGTGCAGCGCCCAGACTCTGTGTCTGAAGCGCCAGTTCCCTCACCGGAACCATCGCGCGCCGCACCAGCCAGAAGCCGCCAGCCGAGACAATGAATGCGCCACCTATGGCGCACGCCAACAGCGTCCAAGCGAGCTGATTCAGGACTTGCGCATCGGCATCCGTGTTCATTTTCAACTCCGCCCGGAGGACGCCGTTCGCGGCCAGGGGCGATGCCATCTCGAAGCGCGACCACTGCGTCGAGCTTGCCCCTTCTGGCTCGGGGGCACTCGTGTAGAGCGGCGCGCCCTCGGCGGTCCGCAGCGTCAGCAGGAGGGCCCTATGGCCCACGAAGAAGTCATCGAGCTTGTGCGTCAGGCTGACGAGATCGCCGCCGCGCGTTGCTTCCGCCATCAGGTGGCGAACCACTTCTTCCTGTTCAGCAAGTTCATCCCGCTGTCGCGCTGCCAAGCTGAAACTCGTCGCCCAGTACACGATCACGCACACGACGCCCAGGCCAACGAAGGTCTGGCCAGCCAGCCACCATGACAGCCAGCGCCCCAACGAGCGAGGCGACGCGCGCCTCACGTGTCACGGCTTTCGAGCACGTAGCCCATGCCGCGAACGGTGTGGAGCAGCTTCCTCTCGAAAGGGTCGTCGAGCTTGCCACGCAGGCGCCGTACCGCCACTTCCACGATATTGGTGCCACCGTCGAAATTCATGTCCCACACCTGCTCGGCCAGCAGGGTGCGCGACAGCACCTGCCCGCGCCGCCGCAGCAGCAAGGTCAGTAACAGAAACTCCTTGGCGGTCAGGTCGAGCCGTTGCCCGCCACGAAGAGCCTTGCGCCGTGCCAGATCCAATTCGAGGTCTTCGATTTTCAGGACAACGAGTTCCTGTGCATCGCGGGCCGGGCTGCCGCGTCGCAGCAGCGCCTCGATTCGAGCCAGGAGTTCGGAAAACGCGAAGGGCTTGACCAGGTAGTCGTCGGCACCATCGCGCAGGCCCTTGACGCGGTCCTCGACCTTGTCCCGCGCCGTGAGCATCAGGACGGGGGTGCGCTTGGCCTGTCGCAGGTCGCTCAGCACTCCGAATCCGTCGATCCCGGGCAGCATCACGTCCAAGAAGACGAGGTCGTAGTCACCCTCCAGCGCAAGGTGCCGTCCGTCGATGCCGTCACTCGCCACGTCGACGACGTAGCCGCTCTGCGTCAGTCCTCGGCGCAGATACTCGGCAAGCTTGGGTTCATCTTCGATCACGAGCAGTCGCATCTGACAATTGTCCTCAGCAGCCGAATCTCGAACATGACGATTTCGTAATCTGAATGGGCGGTTTCTGGCGTGGTGCCCTTCCTAGAGTGACGTTCGTGATGCAGCCGATGCGTCACCCACCGAGCAAAAACGCTTGGTGGCCCGTCAATCCAAATGATAGGAAGACACCATGCGCTCGCAAAAGATCCTCTCCGCTACCTTCGCCGCCACGCTCGCCATGACCGCCGGCATTGCGTTCGCCGCAGGCGACACCTTGCTGAACGGGAAGTCCCGTTTCGGGGAGCCCGTCGCGGAAGTGCAAGGGGCGCGTGTGGTCGACGCGACCACCACCAAGTCCCTGAACGTGCGCTGCGGCGACACCGTGACGTTCGTCAACGGCGCCAAGAAGTTCTCCTGGAAGTTCGACACCACGAGCCACGGCGCCGTGCCGCTGGCGAAGATCGCTCCTGCCGACTTCGGCGCTGTCGCGTCGACCGTCTACGTGAGCCGCAACGACTCAGAGCGCGGCGGTTGATGGCCATCGGTCGACCGACCAGGTACTGGCCGGCCCTGGGCCTGGTCGGCTGACCTGACACACACGCCTGATACCATCTGCCACTGTGCGCCGCGCCCTCCTCATCTTCATGCTCATGCTGCTGCCGTTCCAGCTTGTCTGGGGCGCTGCGGCGAGCTATTGCCAGCATGAGCAAGGTGCCGGCGGCGGGCATTTCGGGCATCACGTTCACAAGCACCAGGGCAAGGTACTGAAAGCTTCCGGCGAAGTCTCGCCCGACGGCAAGAGTTTCGTCGGTTGCGATGATCCCGACTGTGCCAGTTGCCACTTGACGTGCATGTCACCGACGATGGATGCCACTATGGGATTCATCTCTGATGTCGGTGAGCCGCCGCAATCGGCGCTGAACTGCGGGCACCCCCCGCTCATCCCGTACGCCATCGAACGCCCCAACTGGGCTCTCGCCGCTTGATTCGGCGAGACTGTCCCGCACGCACCCACCCCATCGCGTAAAGCCGACCTCTCGCCGAATTCTTCCGGTTTGTTGTTTTCCACAACGAGGAGAGTTCGATGGGATCGAAGACGCTGGCATATGCCATCGGGATGGCGTATGCCACCTGGGCCGCCGGTTCCACTTTGTTCATGCCCGCTGCGGCATGGGCACAAGCGACGGGCACGGCCCAGGTTCCGGCCCAGGCCGGTTCGTCCGATACGGGCGCTGCCGCCACGCGGCGACTGACGCTGGCGGAGGCCTTGAGCCTTGCCGAGTCGGCCAATCCGACCCTGCGCGCCAAACAGGCGCAACTGGTCGCTGCCGAGGGCGTGCGGACAGACGCCAACGCGCTGCTGTTCAACAACCCGCAACTTTCCACGGACCTGACGCGTCGCTCCGTGCCGCAGGCAGGCTTGGGAAGCGACCGCAGACAGGAATGGGTTGGCGGGGTTTCCCAGACACTGGAGATCGCGGGCCAGCGCGGCTATCGACGCGACGCGGCCGACGCAGCCCTGGCGGCCTTGCGCGCCGAGATCGCCGATGCCCTGCGCTCCGCTCGCGCCACGGCGGCCGGGCGGTTCTACAAGGTGCTGGCATTGCAGCAACGCGTCACCCTCGAAGGGCAGGCGCTGAAGCTGTTCGAAGGCACTGCCGCCGCCATACAGAAGCGTCGTGCAGCGGGCGAAGACACCAAGCTCGACGCCAACATCGCGGCGGTGGAGGCCGAGCGGGCGCGCAACCAGCTCGCGATCGCGCAGGAGCAACTGCTTGCCGCCCGATCCGAGTTGTCCGCGACGATCCAGCTCCCGCCGAGCAGCCTGCCGGAGGTCGTGGGCGAACTGACGATGACGCCGCGGCGCTTTTCGCTCGCCGACTTGCTCGCGACGGTAGACACGCAGCCCCGCCTGCGCGCGTTGGTCGAACGCGAAAACAGCGCCACCTCCAAACTCAAGCTCGAACAGGCCAGCACCTATCCCGATGTGACGGTCGGCGTGAACGTTGGCCGCGAGGGACCCGGCAGCGCCCGTGAACGACTGACGACCTTCACCGTATCGGTTCCGTTGCCGCTGTTCAAGCGCAATGCCACTGGCATCGGCCAAGCCCGTTCCGATCTGAGCCAAGTCCAGATCGAGCGACAAACCACTCTTCGCGACGCGCGCGCCAACGTGAACGCATTGTGGTTGCGGCTCGACAGCCTTGAATCCCGCGTGCGTCGTTTGCAGGAGTCGATGCTGCCGGCACTCGCCGACAACCAACAGCTATCGATCAAGTCGCAGCAGGCCGGGCAGATTGGCCTGCTGGAGCTGATCGTCGTGAACCGGCAGGCACTCGATGCCCGGCGCGACCTCAACGACGCACTGTCGGATTACCACGCCACCCGGCTCGAACTCGAACTCGCCGCAGGCTGGTCACAGGAAGCAACCCAACCATGAACAACATGAACACACCGATGCCCGGCGCGCGCACACGCGCTCTGCTCTTGCTCACGTCCATCGCCGTCGCGAGCACTCTGGTGGCTTGCGGCAAGGGCGAAAGCGCTGCGCAGGCCAAAGCTGGTTCATCCGCCGCTGCGGGCGAGAAGGGCGAAGCCAAGAAGGAAGAGGGTAAAGAAGGCAAAGAGGGCAAAGAGGGTGGCGGCTTGAAGCTGTCGGCCGAAGAGGCACAGCGCGCCGGCATCAAGGTGGAAACGCTGGCCTCGCAGGCCTTTGCCGACTCGATCACCGTCACCGCCACCATCCGTCCGAACCAGGACCGCATCGCCCGCGTCGCGCCACGCGTGGAGGGGCGCATCATTTCCGTGAGCGCCAAGCTGGGCGACACCGTGCGGGCGGGTCAGCCGCTCGCCGTGCTGGACAGCCTGGCGATCGGTGAGGCCCAGTCCGCGCTGCGCCAGGCGCAGTCGAACCATCGGGTGGCGCAGTCAGACTTCAAGCGCGCCGAGTCGCTGAACGCCGACGAGATCATTCCTCAACGCGAGTATCTCAAGGCCCGATCCGAGCTTGAGAAGACCACCTCGGAGTTGCGCGCAGCCCAGGACAAGTTGCAGTTGCTCGGCGGTTCGGCCCAGGGCTCGGTCTCGACATTTGCGTTGAACGCACCGCTGGCCGGAACGATCGTTCAGAAGTCGGCCATCGTCGGTGAGCTGGGCACGCCGGCAGCGCCGCTGTTCACCGTGGCGGACCTGTCGCGCGTGTGGATCGAAGCCAACCTCACCGAGGACGCCTTGTCCAAGGTTCGGGTCGGCGCAGACGCGACCGTCAAGGTCGCCGCCTACCCGGCCGAGCAATTCAAGGGCCGAGTGACCTATGTGGCGAGCCTGCTCGACAAAGACAGCCGCACGGTGCCCGCCCGCATCGAGGTCGACAACAAGGACGGGCGGCTCAAGCCCGAGATGTTCGCCACCGCCACCATCGACACCAATGGCGCCAAGCGCGAGGCGCTCACGGTACCCAACGGCGCGATCCTGCTGCTGCAGGGGCAGCCCACGATCTTCGTCGCCAAGGGCGAAGGCTACGAGTCCCGCGCCATCGAGCCGGGAGACAAGCTCTCGGGCCGCACCGTCATCAAGTCGGGCGTTGCCGCTGGTGAGAAGGTCGTGACCGCCGGGGCCTACGCCCTGAAGGCGCGCATGCTCAAGTCGCAAATCGGCGACGAGCATTGATGCATTGAGATCAAGGAAACATCGCCATGCTCAATGCCATCGTTGCCGCCTCACTGCGCTACAAAGTTCTTGTTCTCGTCGCCTTCGCGGTCGTGATCGGCCTCGGCGTCCAGGCGTTCCGCCAGGTGCCGGTGGACGCCTTTCCCGACGTGACGCCGATCCAGGTCAGCATCTACACGGAATCTCCCGGGCTTGCCGCCGAAGACGTCGAGAAGCTGCTCACGACGCCGATCGAAGGCGTGATGGCCGGCCTGCCGGCGGTCGAGGAAGTCCGCTCGGTTTCACTGTTCGGCTTGTCGTACGTGGCGGTCTATTTCAAGGACAACGTCGATATCTATTTCGCGCGCCGGCTCGTCGGCGAAAAGCTCCAGGACGTGAAGGGCAGGCTGCCGCAAGGCTACGGCGAGCCGGTCCTCGGGCCCAACAGCTCGGGTCTGGGCCAGGTCTTCTGGTACACCATCGAGGCGGCCGACAAGAAGCTGTCGGCAATGGACCTGCGCACGCTGCACGATTGGACGGTGCGGCTGATCCTGCGCACCGCGCCCGGCGTCGATGACGTGATCTCCTGGGGCGGCGACCAAAAGCAGTACCAGGTGCAGATCGACCCGCGCCAGCTCATCAAGTACGGCCTGTCGTTCAAGCAGGTGATGGAGCGCCTCACCGCGAACAACAAGCAGGTGGGTGGTCAGTCCATCAATCTGGGGTCCGAGCAGTACCTGGTGCGCGGGCTGGGGCTGGTGAGCAGCACCAAGGATATTGCGGGCATCGTCGTCGCCGAACGCAACGGCGCGCCGATCTACGTGCGCGATGTGGCGCAGGTCAAGGAGGCACCGGCCCCACGATTCGGCGCAGTGACCAAGGACGGCCAGGAAGCCGTGCTTGGCATCGCGCTGGCGCGTGTCAACGAGAACGCGCAGGCCGTGGTGGACGCCGTGAAGGCCAAGCTGGCGGTGGCGCAGGCGGCCTTGCCCAAGGGCGTGACGCTGGTGCCCAACTACGACCGCGCCGAACTGGTGCAGAAGGCACTGCGGACGGCGGAGAGTTCGCTGGTCGAGGGCGCCATCCTGGTGGCCGTCATCCTGTTCCTGTTCCTCGGCGAGTTCCGCTCCGCCATCGTCGTCATCGTGACCCTGCCGTTGGCGATGCTGATCGCCTTCATCCTGATGCAGCAGTTCGGCGTTTCTGCGAACCTGATGTCACTGGCCGGTCTGGCGATTGGCACCGGGATGATGGTGGACGGCGCCGTTGTGCTCGTCGAGAACGCGTTTCGATTGCTATCGCATGCGCGCGAGTCGGGCAAGCCAATCAACAAGACGCACATGATTCTGGAAGCTGCGCGCGAGGTGATCAACCCGATCGCGTTCGCGATCCTGATCATCATCGTGGTCTTCCTGCCGCTCTTTTCGCTGACCGGGCTGGAAGGCAAGCTGTTCAAGCCGATGGCGTTGACGATCACCTTCGCGATGGCCGGCTCGCTGCTGCTATCGATGACGTTGGTGCCGGTGCTCGCGGCGCTGATCCTCAAACCCAAGGAAGAGAAGGACACCTTCGTCGTGCGCTGGGCCAAGCGTGCCTACCTGCCGCTCTTGGACTGGGCGCTGGAGCGCAAGAAGCTCGTCATCGGCTCGGCGCTGGTGCTGCTGGCCGCGTCGCTGGCGCTGTTTCCGTTCCTCGGCAAGGAGTTCATGCCGACGCTGCAGGAAGGCACGATCCAGTTCCGGGTGACCAACATCCCGTCGGCGTCGCTCGACGAGTCGATCCGGGTGTCGAAGGTCGTGAGCGACGAACTGCACAGGCAGTTTCCGCAGGTTGCCTCCGTGCTCGCCACCATCGGCCGCGCCGAAGGCGGCGAGACGACCGACGTGAACTACATGGAGATCAACCTCGCCACCAAGCCGCAGAAGGAATGGCCGGAGAAGATCGCCTACACGAAGCTCGCTTCGGAAATGCAGGAGGCGCTTGAGAAGGTCGTGCCGACGGCCGTGTTCGGCGCGACACAGCCGATCCAGTCGCGCGTCGAGGAACTGATCTCGGGTGTTCGCGCGACGCTCGCGCTCAAGCTCTATGGACAGGACCTCGAGACGCTGGATCGCCTGACAGGCCAGATGAAGGACGTCCTGCAAAAGGTTCCTGGCGTCGCCGATCTGTCGGCAGAGGCGAACAAGGGCAAACCGCAGCTGATCATCAAGGTCAACCGCGAGGCCGCGTCGAGGTTCGGCATCAATGCCGACGAGATTCTCGAAGTGGTTCAGGCGGGCATCGGTGGCAGTTCCGTCTCGACGCTCATCGACGGCACCAAGCGTTTCGACATCGCGGTGCGGCTGGCCAACGAACACCGGCTCGACCCGACCACCATCGGTTCGATTCCGATACGCAGTGCCGACGGTGCCTTGATTCCGTTCTCGCAGGTAGCGTCGATCGAACTCGATGAGGGCTACTCGTTCATACGTCGTGAGTCGCTGCAGCGTTACTCGGTGCTGCAGATGGACGTGAAGGGGCGCGATGTCGACGGCTTCGTCAAGGATGCCGACGCCATGCTCAAGCAGCGGGTCCAACTTCCGGAGGGCTACTACCTGGAGTGGGGCGGTGCCTTCGAGAACCAGCAGCGTGCGATGGCCCGCCTGGCCGTGATCGTGCCCCTGACCATCGGGCTGATCTTCATGCTGCTCTACACCGCGTTCAACTCGGTGCGGCACGCGACCATCATCATTGCCAACGTGCCATTCGCCGTCATCGGCGGCATCGTCGGCCTGTTCGTCAGCGGGCAGTACCTGTCGGTGCCCTCGGCGATCGGGTTCATCGCGGTCTTCGGTGTCGCGATGCTGAACGGCATCGTGATGGTCGAGTTTCTCAACGACCAGCGGCGCCAAGGCATGTCGGTGCGCGACGCGGTCAGACGCGGCGCGGCCTTGCGTTTGAGGCCGGTCTTGATGACCGCTTCGGTCGCCATCCTCGGGTTGATTCCGATGCTGCTGTCCACCGGCGTGGGCGCGGAAACGCAGCGCCCGTTGGCCACCGTGGTGGTGGGCGGGCTGTTCACCTCGACGGCGCTGACGCTGCTGCTGCTGCCGTTGATCTACGAGTGGTCGGAACTACGCGCCGAGAGACGCCGCCAGTCCCCTGTTTCCATTGAAGGAGCCACGACATGAAAGAGATCAAAGCCTACGTGCACAGCAATCGCATCGCCGATGTGATCTCCGCCTTGAAGGAATCGTCCGCCTGGAGTGCCAGCGGCAGTGGTGATCACAACTTGACCGTCTACATGGTCAAGGGCTCGCTCGTGCCGCTGGACGACGCAGAGAAGCGCTACTCGGTGGAGCTCGGCGAAGAGATGGTCAACGAGTACAAGCTGGAGCTGCATTGCAGCGACGACTTTGCTGACGACCTCGTGCAGGTCATCAGCCGCGTCGCGCGCACCGGGCAAGTGACGGCCGGATGGATTTACGTGATCGACATCGCGCAAGCGGTCCGGGTCGGCTGATGAGTGTGGTGGTGCTGGCGCGAACCGAAGCCTTTGCGCGAACCCGTTCGCTCTACGCCCACGGAGGCCCGAATGTTGACGGAACCGATGCACGGCCCGGTCGCCGCCGCGATCTTCTGGATTTGGCTGGGCGTTGTCGGGGTCGCGGTGCTCGGCTACTGGCTGCTGCGTCCGTGGCTGAACAGGCCGAAGAAGAAGCCGCCGCCACCTTTGAAGTACGCGGAGCAACTCCGGCAACGGATTCGAAAGCTGCCGTCGAAAACTGGTGCAGTCCCGCCCGGCGGCACGGGCGCCAAACGCAAGCCGCTATCAACCAGCAAGTGAGGCGTTCACTATGAATGCCGCCGAAAAACTACGCCTGGATCTGCCATTGGTGCTCCCCGGCGTTGACGACGCCGAGGATCGTTGCGTGGCGCGCCTCACGGAGGCTTTGTCGGGCCGGCCCGGAATCGAGGAAGCTCACGTTGTCGGGGCGGACGGCGACTCTCCGCAACTGTGCGTTCACTACGACCCCAACCAGATCACGCTCGGACGTGTGCGCGAACTTGTCCAATCGGTGGGTGCTCAACTCGCATCCCGCTATGCGCATCTGGTGTTTCGGTCCAACGGCCCGTTGCATGCCAGGTCGGCACGACGTGTTGCGGATGGCCTGCGCGGCGTGCCGGGGGTGCTGGAGGCCGATGTGGCTGCCTCGGGTGCCCTGCGCATCGAATACGACCGCTCGACGGTTTCGGAGCAGACCTTGCTCCACATCGTCACTTCCCAGGGCCTCGCCGGCCATGCCACGCTGGCGCCGCCGGCCGTTCGCAAAGTAACTGCGGAACCCGCGGTCGAGACGCAGACGCCCGATCAGGCACTCACCCAGCGCGAGGCGCATGCTGATGGCAAGACTGGGCACGACCATGATCATGACCACGAAAAGCCTGAAGTCCAAGCCGTTGACGGCGCAGCAAAGGACCACGCCGGCCACAAGCACGCCGATGGCGAGGCTGATCACGCTGGTCATGACCACGCCCACGGGGGGCTGTTCGGCGAGAAGTCGGAGCTGATCTTCGCGCTGCTGGCCGGCGCCCTCGTGCTGATCGGCTGGCTCATGGGTCGCGGCGGCTTCGCGCCGACGTGGGTTCCGACGGCCTGCTATGTCGGGGCGTATGTCTTCGGCGGCTGGTTCACCGTCAAGGAAGCGATCGAGAACCTGCGCGCGCGCCGCTTCGAGATCGACACCTTGATGCTCGTCGCGGCGGCCGGTGCGGCGGCACTCGGGCAGTGGGCGGAGGGCGCCTTGCTGCTGTTCCTGTTCAGCCTGGGCCATTCGCTCGAACACTACGCGATGGGCCGCGCGCGCCGGGCCATCGAGGCGTTGGCCAAGCTGGCGCCGGAGACGGCCACGCTGCGGCGTGACGGCCGCACCGAAGAAGTGGCGCTCGGTGTGCTGCAGGTCGGCGACGTGGTGGTGGTGCGGCCCAACGAACGGCTCCCTGCCGATGGTGTGGTGGTGGTCGGCACCTCCAGCATCAACCAGGCGCCGGTGACCGGCGAGAGCGTGCCGGTGGACAAGCGGCCGATCGACGATGCAAAAGCGGCGATCACCAACTTCGACCGCGTGGCCGCAGAGCATCGCGTGTTCGCCGGCACCATCAACGGCGCCGGTGCCATCGATGTGATGGTGGCGCGCCAGGCCGACCAGTCGACGATGGCGCGGGTGGTCAAGATGGTCACCGAGGCGGAAGCGCAGCGCTCGCCGACGCAGCAGTTCACCGAACGTTTCGAGCGCATCTTCGTCCCGGCCGTGCTGGCCCTGGTCGGCGTTCTGATGTTCGCGTGGGTGGTGATCGACGAGCCGTTCGCGACGAGCTTTTACCGGGCCATGGCCGTGCTGGTGGCGGCCAGCCCCTGCGCGCTTGCGATCTCGGTGCCCAGCGCGGTGCTGAGCGGCGTGGCGCGCGCGGCGCGAGGGGGCGTGCTCGTCAAGGGCGGTGGCCCGCTGGAGAACCTCGGAACGCTGACCTCGATTGCCTTCGACAAGACGGGCACGCTGACCGAGGGCAAGCCGAAGCTGACCGATGTCGCAGCCGCCGACGGCGCGACCGAGGACGAACTGCTGTCCGTGGCACTGGCCGTCGAGGAACACAGCGACCACCCGCTCGCATCGGCGATCGTCTCGGGCGCGCGTGAACGCCTGGGCGACCGCGTCAAGCCCGTGACCGCGTCCGACGTGAAGAGCATCACCGGGCGCGGTGTCCAGGCGCAGGTTGATGGCGACGAAGTGCACATCGGCAAACCCATCCTGTTCACGGAACTCGCCGGCGCCGCGATGCCCGCGGACGTGGACAACACGAACCAGCGGCTGGTTGCCGCTGGTCGCACCACGATGGTGGTGCGCAAGGGTGCGCGCTTTCTCGGTGTGCTCGGGGTCATGGACACGCCACGACCGGTCGCCGCTCAGGTCATGGCCGAGTTGCGCAAGCTGGGCATCGAGCGCTTGATCATGATCTCCGGCGACAACCAGCAGGTCGCAGAAGCGGTGGCCAAGTCCGTCGGGCTGACCGAGGCGCGCGGCGACCTGATGCCGGAGCAGAAGGTCGAAGCGATCAAGGACTTGCGCAAGACACACGGCAAGGTCGCGATGGTGGGCGACGGTGTCAACGATGCGCCGGCGATGGCCAACTCGACCGTCGGCATCGCGATGGGTGCGGCCGGCTCCGACGTGGCGCTTGAAACGGCAGACGTGGCGTTGATGGCCGACGACCTGGCGCAGTTGCCCTTCGCGGTCGGGCTGTCGCGCAGCACCAGCCGCATCATCAAGCAGAACCTGTGGGTGAGCCTCGGTGTCGTCGCGGTGCTGATCCCCGCCACGATCCTCGGTCTGAACATCGGGACGGCCGTGTTGTTCCACGAGGGCTCGACCCTGCTGGTGGTCGTGAATGCGCTGCGTCTGCTCGCATACCAGGGAACGACTCCGCCGGTAGCGGTGCAACACGCCGCTCCTGTTCCCGAAACAGGCTGAGTCGCACGACGTATTCAGGTTGAACCGCTGAGTTCAGCATCAATCGAACCCATCCATCAAACCGAAGGAATCACCATGCAATGCCCCGTGTGCGCCGAGACACAACTTGTGATGACGAGCCGGCAGGACATCGAGATCGACTACTGTCCCAAATGCCGGGGCGTGTGGCTTGATCGCGGTGAGCTAGACAAGATCATCGAACGAAGCCAGCGTGACGACGCCACGCTTGTGCCGCCACCGCAAGTCGCGCAGCCACTGACACCGATGGCCCCGGACAACTACCGCGGCGACTACGGCCACGGTGGCGGCCACCACGGCTCAGGCCATGGCAGTGGACGGCACGGCGGGTTTCTCAAACGTCTGTTCGACTGACTGCTGCTTGCGAGTGCGCGCGCGATATTCGCAGGCGAGAGTCGCGGGCTTCTGGGTGCCCGACAATGCAGCATCGAGTCAGATGTGCCCCTTGCGCTTCAGCGCCTTCGGAAGGACATACCACAGGAGCAGCAGCACGAAGCCGATCAGGCTGGCGCATGCGATGCCGGTCAGGTGACCAAAGACCTCCGAGAGCACGAGCTGCGTGGCCAGGGTGAGCGCCAGGCCCAACGACACGGAGCCCAGGATGATTTGCCGCGTTGCGAGGCGTTTGAAACGCGGGCGATCAATCAACGGACGGACCAGTCGATGCTGTACTGCCGGCGCACTGAGCATCACGAGGCTCAAGACCGACAAGAGAAACGTCGCGAGGAAGACCCGTTTTTCCGACATGACGATCTGGGCAAAACCGCTGCTGAAAGGAACCGTGATGAGAAACGCCGAAAGCAATTGCGCACTCGGCAGCAGTACCCGTAACTCACCGAGCATGTCGGTCAGATCGCCATCATCGACTGCCGCGGTCACGTCTTCTTCGTCGCGCTCGTCCGGACCAGCCTCGGGTGCATTTCGATTCATGGGTGTGCCCGTCGATAGGCCGGAAGTGTCGCACTTCGGGCATCGGCCATCAGGGGCGCAGGCGTGATGCCTCGAAACGATACGATGCAATGACGAGTTCGATCCTCAGCACGAACCAACAGACACGATACCGATGAAGCGATTCCTTTTTCTGCTGGCCATCGCGCTGGCCGCGATCGTTCCCGCCGCAGTGTTCCGTCTCGGCGGGTTTCGTCCGAACCCCTTGCTCGACACGGCGGTGTTCGGCGTCGCGATGCTGGCCGCTGGGTTCATGCTTTCCTGGGGGGCCGAAGCGGCCGAGAAGCGCATTTCACAAGGCCTGATCCTGGCCCTGGTGGCGCTCGTGACCGTGCTGCCCGAGTACGCGGTGGACATGTACTATGCCTTCCAGGCCGGGAAAGCGCCGCAATCCAACTACGTGCACTATGCCGCGGCCAACATGACCGGGGCCAACCGGCTTTTGGTCGGCATCGCGTGGCCCCTGATGGCCATCCTGCATTGGTCGCGGACCCGCGAACGCGGCATCAAGTTGGCGACCGTCAACGTGGTGGAGATCGGCTTTTTGCTGCTGGCCAGCATCTATGCGTTCGTGATCGTGCTGAAGAACCGGATCGACCTTTTCGACACGTTCGTGTTGATCGCCATCTTCGGCGCTTACCTCTGGATGACGGGGCGCATGCCGAAGGCGGAGACGGGGCTCGAGGCCGACGACGAACCGGGTCCTGCGGCGGCGCTCGCGACGCTGTCGCCGTCGCGCCAGTGGGCCTGGATGGGCGGCCTCACCGTGGTTGCGGCGGCTGTCATCCTCGCATCTGCCGAACCGTTTGCCGAATCGATCGTGGCGTCCGGGCGGGTGTTGGGGATCGACGAGTTTCTGCTCATCCAATGGCTCGCGCCGTTGGCAAGCGAAGCACCTGCCGTCGTGATTGCGGTGCTGTTCGTGCTTTCCGGCCGTGCCGAAGGCGGCCTCACGACGATGATCAGCGACAAGATCAACCAGTGGACGCTGCTCGTGGGCATGCTGCCGATCGCCATGAGCGTGGGCGCGGGTGCGCTCACGGCCCTCCCGCTCGACGCGCGCCAGCACGAAGAGTTTTTCCTGACCGCCGCGCAGTCGCTGTTCGGCGTGGCGCTGCTGCTGCGGCTGCGTTTCAGCCTGGTGTCCGCGCTGGTACTCGCGGCGCTCTTCTCGGTTCAACTGGCGGTGGCGTTCATCTATCGCGACGATGCGGCGCGCGCCATCGATTCGCTCACCATGCTCGGCTGGGCCTATCTGGTGCTCGCGGGGATCATTTTTGCGACGGGCGTACCCAGCGCTTGGCGTGCCGTTAAGGACTTGCGTTTGGCGGCCTCCAGGCAGGGATTGGAGGTCGCAGCATCTGATAGGTCTGGCGCCGTGGCTGGGGCGTCGAAGCGATGAGGGCGGTCAAGGCGACCACCCAACGTCGGAACGGCTATGTTGTTCCATGAGGGCTCCACCTTGCTGGGCGTCGTGAATGCGCTGCGGCTGCTCGCCTACCATGGCGCGGCGCCGAAGATCAGTCAGCAACCCGCCAGCCCTGTGGGGCAGGCAGCCTGAGCTGCGGACCCTCCGAGCGCAAGTCACCGGCTCAAGAACAGTCGAATGCCCTTCCATCAAACCCCAGAGGAACCACCATGCAATGTCCCGTGTGCGTAGAAACCCAGCTCTTGATGACCACCCGGCAGGACATCGAGATCGACTACTGCCCCAAGTGCCGCGGGGTGTGGCTTGATCGCGGTGAGCTCGACAAGATCATCGAACGAAGCCAGCGGGAAGACTCCGCCGCCACACCACAACCGCAGACCGTCCAGCCGGTGGCACCGCCGATGCGAGACGACTATCGCGTGGACTACGGCCACGGTGGTGGTCACCACGGTTCAAGTCATGGCAGCGGAAGGCATGGCGGGTTTCTCAAACGTCTGTTCGACTGACCCATGCGGTTCAGACGGAGAGAGACCGTCGAGCCAGTGGCGTTCAGCAAGGGCCGGCAGTGTGTCAACTCAAGAGGAGACTTGGATGCGAACTTCGTCTGATCAGAAGGTCAAGTTGTCCATTGGCAAGACCACCGCGATCGCTTCGCCGGCAAGGTCGCCGGCGCTGCCGTCTCGGCTCGGTCTTGGGATATTCGTCCTGGCGTCGGCAGCGGGCCTCATGGCCTGCGCCACGGCCAACGATCCGCGGTTCTCTCTGAAAGAAGGTTGGCGTGTCGCGCGGATCGAGGAGATCGGACCCGCGTCCGCTCTGCGCCAGGTCACGAGTGAGGACTGTCGAACGGCCGCACCACCAGGACAGCGCGAAACAAGCCGGTTCGCCGTTGTTTCCTATTGGAGTACCACGCCATCGCGCAAGTATCCGTCGGGGTGGTTTCCGCGCATCGTGCCCTTGGAGGCAACATCGCGCTTGGGCGTCGGCGATTCGATCTATGTGAACACGTTGGATTGCTCGGCCCCTGTTGTGGCTCGCAATGACCAGGGTTCACGGCCATGACGAGCAGGCACGGCGTGAGTCGGCCAACAACGCTTCACTCGGCAGTTGCCGGTCGGCGATCTGCTTTGTTGGCCGCGGCCTGGCGATTGTTGGTCTTCGGAGGCGTTGCGGTCTCCGCGGCGGGTTGCACGACTCCGTACGAAGGTCGGTATGACTTCTACGAGGGATGGCGCAAGGCAGAAGTCGTGCGCATCGAGTTGTTCGAGAAGTTGTCGGCCTATGAGGTTCCGCAGTGTCGAGCCGGTCCGCCCCCAACCGCGGCAACCGGGGCCACCTGGGCGGTGGTCCGCTACCGCGCCGGACGCCGCAGTCGGAACGCGGCGATTCCCTTGGGTCCATCGGACGTATTCAAGGTCGGGGAGCCGGTGTACGCCAACGTGTCGGACTGCTCGCGCGAAATTCGACATCGAGTTACCGCAGAATGAAGCAACAACGCGAGTAGACGATCACAGTCCAGGATGAACCGGCCGAAGCTTCTTGATCGACGAACACAATGGCCAGCGCAGTCACGAACGTCCTTGGATTCGCCTCCATCCCCGCTCTGGCGGTGATTGTCGGAGGAGTCGCCGCGGCGTTCCGGACACCAAGCCTTACCGTACGAAGCGGCGTCCAGCATATCGCCGCGGGCGTGTTGTTCGCGGCACTGGCTGTCGAACTGCTCCCCGATGTCGTGCATCGCCGCTTGCCGTGGGTGACGTTGGTGGGATTCGCCCTTGGCGTGGGCGCCATGCTGGTGCTGAAGGCCTTCGCCGCGTGGTTGGAGCGGCGCTCTGGCGATGGTGTCTGGACCGGCGTTCCCACCAGCCTGCTGATGGCGTCCGGCGCTGACATTGCCCTGGACGGACCGTTGATAGGCATCGGCTTTGCAGCAGGCGCCCGACAGGGGCTTCTCGTCACCGTGGCGCTGACGCTGGAAGTCTTGTTTCTCGGTGTCGCCACTGCGGCGGCCATGGGTGGGCCGAGTGCGCGCCTGCGCATCATTGCGACCACCTGCGGCTTCGCCGCACTGCTGCTTGCCGGCGCGGGCATCGGGGCGTATTTCCTTGCCGATGTCAGCGGCGTTGTGCTCGATGCCGTGATGTCCTTTGGTGTGGCGGCACTTCTATATGTTGTCACGGAAGAGTTGCTTGTCGAAGCCCCCGAAGTCGACGAAACGCCGATCTTGACCTCGATGTTCTTTCTCGGCTTTCTTGTGCTTCTGATGATCGAGATGATGGTCTGACGAATCAACCGCGTCGGAAGACCAGGCCAACATGTTCGGATACTCAAGAGAAGTGCGGGAGCGCGAACGACCCGCGACATGGTGGTACTCAGAATGAGCAAGAGCAATTGCCCATGATCGCCCGCCTGGATCGCGGCGTTGTTGCTGCGTTGACAGCAGCACTCCTGTTCGGTGCCGGCACGCCGTTCGCGAAACTGTTGGTCGCACAAGCCGATCCCTGGATGCTGGCGGCTTTGCTCTACCTGGGCTCCGGTGCCGGTCTGTGGTTGCTGCGCAGAGTGCGCCGTTCGGCGCCTGTTCGGCCATCAACTCAGGAGTGGGGCTGGCTGGCCGGCGCCACCCTGGCCGGAGGCGTGATCGGGCCGGTGCTGCTGATGTTCGGCCTGGCTTCGACACCGGCCACGTCCGCCTCGCTGCTGCTGAACGCCGAGGGCGTGCTGACCGCCTTGTTGGCCTGGTTCGTGTTCAAGGAGAACTTTGATCGCCGCATCGCGTTGGGCATGCTGGCCATCGTCGCCGGAGCCGTCCTGCTGAGTTGGCCTCGCGAGAGCGCGGGCTACGGCGGGCTCGGCGCGCTCGCCGTGGTCGGAGCCTGCGCCGCCTGGGCCATCGACAACAACCTCACCCGCAAGCTCGCGCTGTCCGACGCCTCGTTCATCGCGATGGTGAAGGGGCTCGTCGCGGGCAGCACGAACCTGCTGCTGGCCTGGTGGCTCGGGGCCACCTGGCCCGGCGCATCGATGTTGGCTTGGGCGGCGGTGCTGGGTTTCCTGAGCTACGGCGCGAGCCTGGTGCTGTTCGTCGTGGCGCTGCGCCATCTCGGTACGGCGCGGACCGGAGCGTACTTCTCGGTGGCACCTTTCTTCGGCGCCGTGCTCGGTGTGCTCATGCTCGGCGAGGCCGTCACACCCATCTTGTTGGCTGCCGGGGGCCTGATGACCCTGGGCGTGTGGCTGCACCTGACGGAGCACCACGGGCATCTGCACACGCACGAACCGATGGAGCACACCCACGAGCATGCCCACGACGAGCACCATCGGCACGCGCACGAGGGCAATGGGGCGGATGCCGCGCGGCACAGCCACGCTCACGTGCATGCCGCCACCAAGCACAGCCACGCGCACTATCCTGACGCGCATCACCGTCATCCGCACTGAGCCGATCGCAATGAGCGCTTGACGCCCATTCGCCCAAAGGGAACCGGACGATGGGCCGCAGGTGCGAAGGGCCTGAAGAACTGTGTGTGCGGTATGGTGGATCAGAACTGGCGGTGGAAAGGCCGCCACTTCCCCGCGCCGAGGCAGGACCTAGGCACCCACAATCCTTTGGCCGGCTTCTGTCCGGCCACGCCGAACAAGCCACGAAGGGAGTACGCGCATGATCGATCGCTTGACCGATGGCCTGAACTTCAACGCCCAGGCACTGACGCTGCGTGCCGAACGCCAGCGCCTGATCGCCAGCAACATTGCCAACGCAGACACGCCCGGGTTCGTGGCCCGGGACTTCAACTTCGCGCAGGTCCTGCGCGAGGCCACGGGTGCGAGCCGGCTCAGCAGTTCCGAGCAGCCGAAGCCCGCCGACTACAGCACCTTGTCCACCCAGGAACTTGTCCGGCGAAACCTCCTGTATGCAACGCCCAGCCAGACCAACCTCGACAGCAACACTGTCGACATGGACCGGGAGCGTGCCACGTTCGCCGAAAACGCCATCAAATATGAGTCGACGCTGCGCTTTGTCAACGGGCAGGTCAAGACGATGATGGATGCCATCAAGGGCAACAGTTCGTCTTGAGTCCGGTTGGCGGGCACCCCAGGGCCCAGACATGACAAATCTGTCATCTCCACGTCGCATCTGCGAACGGAGCGCGGCCCTACATTGAGGTTTCGCTGCGCCGTCGCGCGGAACTGGATGGTGTTGCCCCGACCTTGTCGGCCGAGCTGCGCTAAAGTACAGACATGGGGTTTGTCCGAACGCTGTTGATGTGGTTGCTTGTCCTGGCGGTTCCCGCCCAGGGCGCATCGGCTGCGACCATGGCGTTTTGCGGCCCGGGACATCATGGCGCAGCCCAGGCGCTGCACGACGACTCCGGTTCATCCCATGGACACGCCCACGATGCAGACGGCGTGGGTTCCGATCACGAACACCCGCAAGCGGACGCCGATGAGGCCACGTCACCCGGTGTCACGGCGCCCGGCAAGGTGATCCACCATGTGAAGCACAAGTGCAGTGCGTGTGCATCCTGCTGCGCGGCTGCCGCCTTGCCGTCGGCATTGGTTGCGTTGCCCGCCCCTTTGCTGGCCGATTCCTTCCTTGCGCTCGCGCCTCGCAGCGTTGCGTCTGTCCCCATCGACGGCCTCGAACGGCCACCTCGATCCGTCCTCGCCTGAAGCGTCTCTGACGCGGTAACGCGCCATCAGTGGCGCCGTGCCGTCGTCTTATCGACCCGTCCCGTTCAGTCGCCCTCGGCCGTATGCCGTCGGCGCAGGGGCATCTACCGAGGACTCCCATGTCACCCCATCTCCGCGCCATAGCGGCAGCACTGTGGCTTGCCGGCATGGCCACTGCCGCGACGGCCCAGCAAACCGACCCTTCGCCAGCCGCCAGCGCCGCTTCCGCAGCCCCGGCTGCGTCAGCGACACCGGCTCGTGTCGGCGGCTATCGCTCCGCCTTCGAGGGCTACAAGACCTTCAACGAGCAGTCCGTGCTGTCTTGGCGCGACTCCAACAACGTCGTCGGCCGCATCGGTGGCTGGCAGTCCTACGCGCGCGAGGGACAAGGCGGCGCACCGGCAGGCAGCGGCGAGCCATCTGCAGCCTCATCGGACAAGAGCGCCGCGCCGGCGATGCCGGCAGGTCACGGCGGCATGAAGATGAACGATCCGATGCCACCCGCGGCAGCCGGCCCGGCGCCTGCCAAGGCACCCATGAATGCGCCGATGACGATGCCGACACCTGCGCCGAAGGCAAAACCCCTAACGGCCCCGGCTTCGGCCGCGATGCCGGGCGGTCACACCGGACACCAGAAACCATGACGAAAGACATCGACAAGCCGGCATTGCCGGCGAAGGCCAGGTTCCACGCCAGCCGGTACGTGCCGGGCAAGCGTGTGCTGATCGCCGCCGCGGCCACGTTGGCCCTTGCGGGCTGCGCGAGCACCGCGATCGACCAGAACTTCGGCAGCGCGCAAAAGATGAGTCGGGAGAGCCTGGGCGCCGAGGTCAAGTGGCTGACCACCGATGAGGCACGACGCCAGGCCCAGAGTGACGTGGACGCGATGTTGGCCAAGCCCCTTGGCGCCGACGATGCGGTGCGCATCGCGCTCGCCTACAGCCCGGCCCTGCAGGCCATGCTGTACGAGGGCGCGGCCAACTCGGCTGCGGCGACCCAGTCTGCGCGGCTGCCCAACCCCGTCTTTGCTTTCGAGCGCCTGGTGCGAGGTTCCGGGGGAGCGCGTGAACTTGGACTGACGAGGACGCTGAGCTTCTCGGTGCTCGATCTGCTGCTCCTGCCGTCGCGGTTGCGCCTGGCCGACCACCAGCAAGAATCCAGTCGGCTACTGCTGGCCACGGGCGTCGTGCAGGCAGCGACTGAAACCCGGCAGGCCTGGGTGAACGCCGTAGCTGCGCAGCAGTCGCTGCAATACGTCCAGCAAGTCAAGGCCACGGCCGACGCGAGTTCGGAACTCGCCAGGCGCATGCAGGCGGTGGGCAACTACAGCAAGCTCCAACGCGCGCGCGAGCAGGCCTTCGCGGCCGACGCGGTGGCGCAACTGGCGCGCGCCACCCAAGCGGCACGCAGCAGCCGCGAGGCGCTCATTCGCGCGCTGGGCCTCAACGAGCAGCAGGCTGAAGCGCTCAAGTTGCCCGAGAGGCTGCCCGACCTGCCCGCCCAGGCCAGGGACGAGGCGACGATTGCTAAAGCGGCGATGGACCAGCGCCTGGACGTGCGCATGGCGCGTGCCAACCTCGACTTCGTGGCGCGCGAGCAGGGGCTGACCCGCGTGACCAGCATCGTCAACGGGCTGGAAGTCGGCGTCACCCGCAAGAACGAAACCGGCTTGGCCGCACAGCGGGGTTATGACCTGTCGGTGCCGCTGCCGATCTTCGACTTCGGCGATGCCAACCGTGCCCGAGCGGAAGCCACCTACATGGCCGCTTTCCATCGCGCTGCGCAGACTGCGGTCGAGGCCAGTTCGCAGGTGCGGGACCACTACGGCGCCTACCGCACGGCCTACGACCTGGCCCGGCACTACCGCGACGAGATCGTGCCGCTGCGCAAGACGATCGCCGAAGAAAACATCCTCCGCTACAACGGCATGTTGATCGGCGTGTTCGAACTGCTCGCGGATTCGCGCGAGCAGATCGGCAGCGTCGTGCAGGCCATCGAAGCGCAACGCGACTTCTGGCTCGCCGACGCATCCCTGCAGGCGACGCTGATCGGCAAGCCGATGGCTTCGACGGCGATGGATGGCGGCTCAGCCGCCGGCCGCTGAACCCTTTGACGGAAACAACCATGACTACCAATCGACGCAACTTCCTGCTCGGCAGTGCCGGCGCAGGCGTCGCCGTGGCCGCCGCGAGCGTGAGCAAGGTGGCGATGGCCGCCTTGCCCGAGCCGGTGATCCAGACGACCGCCAACACCATGCCGCCGCTGGTGCCCAACACCGGGCGCAACTACAACCCCGTGGTCACGCTCAACGGCTGGACCCTGCCCTGGCGCATGAACAACGGCGTGAAGGAATTTCACCTCGTCGCCGAACCCGTGGTGCGCGAGATGGCGCCGGGCTTCAAGGCGCACCTGTGGGGCTACAACGGCCAGAGCCCGGGGCCGACCATCGAGGTCGTCGAGGGAGACCGCGTGCGCATCTTCGTCACCAACAAGCTGCCCGAGCACACCAGCATCCACTGGCATGGTCAGCGCCTGCCCAACGGCATGGACGGCGTCGTCGGCCTCAACCAGCCGGCGATCAAGCCCGGCAAGACCTTCGTTTACGAGTTCGTTGCGAAGCGACCGGGCACGTTCATGTACCACCCGCATGCCGACGAGATGACGCAGATGGCGATGGGGATGATGGGCTTCTGGATCACCCACCCGAAGGCCAAGCATCCGCTGATCGACGAGGTGGACCGCGACTTTGTCTTCCTGCTCAACGCCTACGACATCGAGCCTGGGGCCTACACGCCCAAGATCATGACGATGCTGGACTTCAACCTCTGGAGCTGGAACAGCCGCATCTTCCCCGGCATCGATTCATTGAACGTGCGCAAGGACGACAAGGTGCGGATCCGGATCGGCAACCTGACGATGACCAACCACCCGATCCACCTGCATGGGCACGAGTTTCTGGTCACCGGCACCGACGGCGGACCGACGCCGAAGTCGAGCCGCTGGCCGGAGGTGACGACTGACGTGGCCGTGGGCCAGATGCGCCAGATCGACTTCATCGCCGACGAAGAGGGCGATTGGGCGTTCCATTGCCACAAGAGCCACCACACGATGAACGCGATGGGCCACGAAGTCCCGACCATGATCGGGGTCGAGCACCGCGGCGTCGTGCGCGAGATCAACAAGCTGATCCCGGACTACATGGTGATGGGCGAGCGCGGCATGGCCGACATGGGCGAGATGGAGATGCCGATCCCCGACAACACGGCCCGCATGATGGGCGGCCAAGGCCCCTTCGGTTCGGTGGAAATGGGCGGCATGTTCAGCGTCGTCAAGGTTCGCAAGGACCAGGCCCGCGGTGACTACAAGGACCCGGGTTGGTACAAGCACCCGGCCGGCGAGGTCGCGTTCGAATGGACGGGTTCGATGCCCGAACCCGCGCGCTTCAGCGCCGAAAGTGCCGGCGCGATGCCGACCATGAACATGCCTGCCAAGGAGGTGGAAGTTCAGGTGCGCAAGCCCAAGGGCCACAGCGGCCACTGATTCCCGACCCTTCCCCGTTCCACACCCATTCGCCGCAAGCGGCACAACCCAAGGAAACACCATGAAATCCAGATCCGTACTGAAGACTCTTGCCGGCTTGTCCTCCGCGCTGTTGTTGGCGTCGGGTGCAATGGCCACAGGCAATCATGCCGGCGGCCATGGGCATGACGACGAAGCCATCGGAAAACCCGGCGTCGCGGCCAAGGCCACCCGCACTGTGCAGATCGACATGACCGATGCCATGCGCTTCACCCCTGCCAGCGTGGCCGTCAGCCAGGGCGAGACCGTGCGCTTCGTGGTCAAGAATTCCGGCAACGTGAAGCACGAGATGGTGCTCGGCACCGAAAAGGAACTGCGTGAGCACTACGAGGTCATGAAGAAGAACCCGGAGATGGAGCACGCCGATGAAAACATGGTCACCGTGGCGCCTGGCAAGACCGGTGAGATCGTCTGGCAGTTCACCAAGGCCGGCAAGATCGACTTCGCCTGCCTGCAGCCGGGCCACTACGACGCGGGAATGAAGGGCGCCGTGACGGTCGCAGCCGCGAAGGGTGGTGCGAAGAAGGCGGACGGCCATGGTGACCACAAGCACTGACCTGCGGCGTCGCCGCTGGCTGTGCGGCGTGGCCGGTGCCGCGTTGGCGGGAACGCTGCCGATCGGCGCCTCCGCTCACGGCACCGAGGCCCATCTGGAAATGTGGAGCAACGAGGGCTGCGGGTGCTGCGGACTGTGGGCCAAGCATTTGCAGAACTACCGCTTCGATGTCGTCCAGCGCGAGGTCGACGACGTGGCCGCCGTGCGCAGGCAACTCGGCATGCCGGAGAGGTACGCCGGTTGCCATGTCGCACGCATCGGGCGCTATGTGATCGACGGCCATGTGCCGGCGCTCGACATCCTGAGGCTGCTGCGCGAACAGCCGAAGGCTATCGGCTTGGCAGTTCCGGACATGCCCACCGGCTCGCCGGGCATGGAGCGCGGTGACCGCAAAGAGCCTTACCAAGTTCTGTTGGTTGGCTTCGACGCCAGCGCGACGGTTTTCAAGTCCTACCCCTGAAAGGAACCCACCATGAAGTTCAAGTCCACCCTCATCGCCCTGTCGCTCGTCGCCGCCTCCGGCCTCATCGGCCTGGCCCAGGCCCAGACAACTGCCCCAGCGGCTCCGGGCGCGATGCAGATGCCTGCCGGCGCCATGACCGACGGCGAGGTGCGCAAGATCGACAAGGAGAACAAGAAGATCACGCTCAAGCACGGCGAAATCAAGAACTTGGAAATGCCGGGCATGACGATGGTCTTCGGCGTCAAGGACCCGGCGATGCTCGACATGGTCAAGCCTGGCGACAAGGTGATGTTCAAGGCGGAGAAGTCGGGTGGCGCGTTGATCGTGACCGAGATCCAGCCCGTCAAGTAGGAAGCCGGCGCTCCTGCTGCGGAGCGGCCCCGCATCATGCCGCACGAATTTCGCGAACTGCAGTACCAGCCGCACGAGGTGTTCACGAACATCCTCGTTGCGGGAGGCGTGTCTTCGGTCGTGATTGTTCTTATGGTTTTGTATCTCCGGTGGAAGCACCCGAAGTCGCCGAAGGACTCGGCCGCGAGCCATGCCGCGCCGGCAGCGCGCAAGAAGCGGCGCCGAAAGCGCTGATGGTGATCGGCGGCCAGCGATGGCACCCAGAGAACCTTTCCCCCACGCAACCCAGAGCCCTTCGCATGACTTCATCGCAGCAGTCCAACCGCCGCGGCGCGCGCAGGCAAGGGTCTCCATGATCGACACCCGGGACTTGCTTGGCGGCCCCAAGGCCAGCGGCGCCGACGTGCTCGACTGCGTCGTGGTCGGCGGCGGCCCGGCCGGGCTGACGGCAGGGTTGTACCTGCGCCGCTTCCATCGAACGGTGCGTGTCGTCGATGCCGGCTCGAGCCGCGCGCGGCGCATCACGCGCTCGCACAACGTGGCGGGCTTTCCGGACGGTGTGGCAGGCGGGCTGTTGCTGGAGAAGATGAAGCAGCACCTGCGACAGGTCGGCGGGCTGCTGAGCTACGACACGGTCGAGCAGATCGAACGGCGTGACGACGGCCTCTTCGCCGTGGGGCTGACGCACGACCTGCTCTGGGCGCGCAACCTGATCCTGTGCACCGGCGTGAAGGATCGGATGCCCGAACTGCCGGGACTCGATGCCGTCGCTGCGGCCGATCTGCTGCGTCACTGTCCAGTCTGCGACGGCTTCGAGTTCACCGGCAAGCGCATCGGCGTGCTCGGCAACTCCAAACATGGGGTCAAGGAAGGGGCGTTCCTTCGGCACTTCAGCAAGGACACCTGGTTCGTCGAGGTCGACGGGCGGGTTGACGACCTGGACGCCGATATCCGCCTCCAACAGCTTCATCAGTTGACGGGTATCGCCCGGCATGTCGCGGTGAACCACGATCGCCAGGCTTTCGTGACCCTCGACGACGGCAGCGGCCATCTTTTCGATGTCCTGTACGCGGGCTTGGGCGTGGACCCACGCACGTCGCTGGCGCGCTCGCTCGGTGTCCTTCTCGACGAGAGCGGCACGATCGTGACCGATGCGCACGGCCGCACGAACGTGACCAATGTCTATGCGGCAGGCGACGTGGTGCGCGCTCTTGACCAGATCGCTGTCGCCGTGGGTCATGCGGCCATCGCTGCCACGGCGATTCACAACCACCTGTCGGAAGTGAATCCCAGCGGCAGGTCAGCTAGATGACAGACCCGTCATCTTTTCGTCTCACGACTGTCGGGTGCCGAGGTCGACGATGAAGTTCCGCAGTTCCGATCATGGCAGTCGCGCTCGGCGGGTTGCTGCGGGCCACTTCACGAGGACCGAAACATGAAGAACCTCGCCAAACTGACCGCTTTCATGCTGGCGGCTTCCGCGTCCAGCCTCATCCAGGCCGCGCAGACCCCCTCCGCCTACACCGCTCCGTGCGATCAGGCCCATGCGGAGATCGCTCGCACGGGTGTGCCGATGGCTCGGGCGAAGCGACTCGATGCGGCTGCGATGCAATTCCGCAGCGGTTCGCCAACCCCGTCCCTCAGCGGCGTCCCGCTGGCGCAGGCGAAGCAACTGGTTCGACCGGCCGCCGTGCAGCCGGCATCGACCGAGATTCTGCTCAGTGGTGTGCCGCTGAACCAAGCGAAGTACCGCGGGTCGGCGACCCATCAATGCACCTGAAGTGCCGACGCGCGGCGTGCATTGCAGGCACTCGCCATGACAAACCGCCGAAGAATTCTCGTGGGCGCCTTCGGCGTCGCCGTGTTTCCTTTGTCTGGTTGCATGACCAAGCCACTGCGCCCGGTGAACGCCGACGGCACCTACTGCTTCCGGATCGGCAAGACCTATCGCAGGACGCTGACCTGCACGACCGAGCCCGTGCCCAGCGAGGCAGCAGAAGAGGAAGCCAAGCGATTCGAAGGAGCGGCGGGCGCGCTGACGATTTACGTTCTGCGAAAACGCTGGGCCGACGCCAGCAACCGCGTCCCTGTCGCCGTGGACGGGCGTGCTCGCATCGTGACCATTCCCGCGTCGCTGGTACGCATCCGCCTGCCGCCGGGAGACCACCAGCTCGCGTTGGAATGGGAGGGACAATCTTTGGAACAACGGGTATCGGGCGCCGCGGGTGACGTTCGCTTCGTCGAGTTGGTCGGCTCGGTGTGGAGTTGGAGCAGTTCCTACCACTGGGAAGATGGATCACTGGCCGATTCACGCGGACGCGCCGTGAGCGCCAAGCTCATCGCCGACCTCGACTTGCGGGGCTGACCGGCACCGAGGGGTCGGCGCAAAGCGCGCTGAACAGAGCCACTCCCAAAATCAGCACTTGACTCTGCCACCGTGGGAAGGTCCATAGTCGATCGATTGCGCCGCTTGAATCGGTTCCCCGCCGATGGGGCCTTTTCTGAAAGCAAGAACGCCATGGACCCCCACTCTCATCACGACAATCACCCGGACGCTTCCCCCGCTACCGGAGTGGTGATGGAGATGCCGGCCGCCGCATCGCCGGGCACGGCCTACACCTGCCCGATGCACCCCGAAATCCAGCAGCCGATACCTGGCAACTGTCCCAAGTGCGGCATGACGCTGGAGCCGATGCTGCCGACGCTGGAGGCCGAAGACGACAACCCCGAATTGCGTGACTTCACGCGGCGGTTCTGGTGGACTCTGCCCCTGACGGTCATCGTCACCTTGCTGGCCATGTTCGGCCACCGCCTCGGACTGTTCCCGATGGGCACGCAGAGCTGGGTCGAACTGGTCCTGTCCGCGCCGGTCGTGCTGTGGGCCGGCTGGCCGTTCTTCGTGCGGGGCGTGCAGTCGGTGTTGAACCGCAGCCCGAACATGTGGACCTTGATCGCGCTGGGTACGGCGGCGGCATCGATCTACAGCGTGGTGGCGACGGTGGCTCCTGGCGTGTTCCCGGCCAGCTTCAGCGCGATGGGTCGAGTGGCGGTGTACTACGAGGCCGCCGCGGTGATCATCTCGCTGACATTGCTCGGGCAGATGCTGGAGCTGAAGGCGCGATCCCAGACCTCGGCGGCGATCAAGTCCCTGCTCGGCCTGGCCCCCAAGACCGCCCGTCGCATCAATGCCGACACCAGCGAGGAAGACATACCGTTGACTCATGTGCACGTCGGCGATCTGTTGCGCGTTCGCCCGGGCGAGAAAGTGCCCGTGGACGGCGTTGTCGTCGAAGGTCACAGCGCCGTCGACGAGTCGATGCTCACCGGCGAACCGATCCCGGTGTCCAAGCAGACCGGCGACAAGCTGATCGGCGCCACGCTGAACACCTCGCGCCTTGGTCATGCGGTCCGAGCGCGTCGGTGCACAGACCATGCTGTCGCAGATCGTGCAGATGGTCGCGCTGGCGCAGCGATCCAAGGCGCCGATGCAGCGCATGGCCGACCAGGTGGCGGGCAAGTTCGTGCTGGTGGTGATCGCCGTCGCCGTCCTCACGCTGCTTGCCTGGGGCTGGCTGGGACCACAGCCGAGCTGGGTCTATGGCCTGGTGAACGCCGTGGCCGTGCTGATCATCGCCTGCCCCTGCGCACTGGGTCTGGCGACGCCCATGTCCATCATGGTCGCCACGGGCAATGCGGCGACGCAGGGGGTGCTCTTCCGCGACGCCGCCGCGATCGAGAACTTGCGCAAGGTCGATACGCTGATCGTCGACAAGACCGGCACGCTGACCGAAGGCAAGCCCGCCTTCGACCGTGCCGTCCCGGTCGCCGGGACGAGCGCCGACGAGGTGCTGCGCCTGGCGGCCAGCCTGGACCAGGGCAGTGAACACCCGCTGGCCAGCGCCATCGTGCGGGCTGCGCGCGAGCGCGGGTTCGCACTGGACAAGGCCGAGAACTTCGAGTCCAGCACGGGCATCGGTGTTCGTGGTCAGGTCGGGGGCCAGCAGTTGGCGCTGGGCAACACGGTCCTGATGCACCAGTCGGGCGTGGCCGTGGACGAACTGCTCGCGCAAGCCGAAGCCTTGCGTGCCGAAGGTGCCAGCGTGATGTACCTGGCGGCCCAGGGACGGCTGCTCGGCCTGCTCGCCGTCTCCGACCCCATCAAGCAGAGCACGCCCGAGGCGCTGAGCGCGCTGCAGGCGGCCGGCCTGCGGGTGGTGATGGCCACCGGCGACGGCATCACCACCGCCAAAGCCGTCGCGGCCCGGCTGGGCATCGCCGAGTTCCAGGGCGAGGTGAAGCCGGCCGACAAGCTGGCCTTGGTGCAGCGGCTGCAACGTGAAGGCCGGGTGGTGGCGATGGCCGGCGACGGCATCAACGATGCGCCCGCCCTGGCCCAGGCCGACGTGGGCATCGCTATGGGCACCGGCACCGACGTGGCCATGAACAGCGCACAGGTCACGCTGGTGAAGGGCGATCTGCGCGGCATCATGCAGGCGCGGGCCATCTCCGAGGCGACGATCGCCAACATGAAGCAGAACCTCGGCTTCGCCTTTGTCTACAACGCCCTTGGCATACCGCTGGCTGCCGGGCTGCTCTACCCGTTCACGGGCTGGCTGCTGTCGCCGATGATTGCGGCGCTGGCCATGAGCCTGAGTTCGGCATCGGTCATCACCAATGCATTGCGTTTGAGAGGAGCAAACCATGAAGGCATCTCGGCTCACACCCCGCTGTGGACGCCCAGCCCGGGCCATCGCTCCGGCTCTGGTGGCCATTGCCACTAGCGCCACGGCCGGCGTGGTGGACATCGCCTGGAACGCCAGCGGGCGTTTCGAGCACACGCTGAGCGTGGCGCCGGGCAAGTTCGCCGAGGTCTGCGGCAAGCTGCCTGCCGGCCTGAAGGTGAACTGGGCCTTCGAGGCCAGCGCGCCGCTGGATTTCAACGTGCACTACCACGTCGACAAGGACGTGGTGTTCCCCTCCAAGCTGACGGCCGTGGCCGCTGCCAAGGACACCCTGGAGACCAGGATCGAGCAGGACTACTGCTGGATGTGGAGCAACAAGTCGAGCGCACCGGCGACCTTCACGATCAGGCTGCAGCGCTGATGGTCGCGGACGCCGACACACTCGGTCCGCTGGTCGAACGCTGGAAGGCCGACCCCGGAAGCACCTATCGCAGCTGGTTTCTGTGGGACGAGCGGCTGAAGAACTTTCGGTCCATTCGGCGCGGCCTGGCCGCCGTGGTGCGCGAGATCGACGCCGGCACCTTCGGCAACGTGTACCGCGGCTCGTCGCTCGAAGTGGTGGTGGGCTCGATCGCCGAACAGCGGCAGATTTTCAAGGGCGCGGACCACGCCTTCCTGTGGAAGCCCAAGCTGCGCATCCCTGACATCTACGAGAACGCCGACAACCAGCGGGCCTTTGCGCGCCTGCTGCATGCCTGCGAATGCTGCGATACCGCCGAGGCTGTGATCGATGCCATCCACCGCATCGATGCCGTCGCGATCAAGGGCCTGGGGCCTGCGGTGGCCAACCTGCTGTATTTCATCCACCCGACGCTGGTGGTGCCGTTCAACACCGCCATCGTGAAGGGCTACAACGCGCTCACAGGATCGGCCGTCAAGCTCGGCCGCTGGGACCACTACCTGACACTGCGCGAAGGGGTGTTGCGCATGAACGCTCAGCACCGTGCGCTGTTGTCCAACGATCTGGGCGCAGTGGCCGGCCTGCTGTTCGACGTGGGCAGCGGGCGCTACGCGGTGCCGCCGCGCGACGACGATCCCGCGGCGCTGGCGCTCTGGCAGGCCGATCTGCTGCGCGTGCGTGAGGAGTCTGCGGCGTCCGAAAAGCTGCGCGCAGCGCAGCAAGCCAGCGACACCACCCACCACGAGATGCAGGGATGGCTGCGCGATCTCGGCCTGGCGTTGGGCTTCGACGTGTGGATCGCGTCCAACGACCGCAGCCGTCCTTATGGCGCGGGCCAGCTCGGCGACGGTTGCTTGACCGCGTTGATGGCGGACGGTGTGCCGGCCTCGGAGTCCGTCAGGCTGATCGATGTGATCTGGCTCGATCGTGTGACCGATCGTGTTGCTGCCGCCTTCGAGGTCGAGCACTCCACATCGATCCACTCGGGGATCGTGCGCATGCTCGACCTGGCGCTGGGTTCGCCGCTGGGCGAGGGCAGCAAGCTCTTCCTTGTGGCGCCCGATGAGCGACGCGGCGAAGTCGCGCAGCAACTGCATCGGCCGGCCTTCATGCGCGTGGCCGAGCTGGGCATCCGCTACCTGCCGTACAGCGAACTGCGCGAGCACCGGCACGCCATGGCGCGCTTCGGCAGCGGGCTGAGGCCGGTGCTGGAGGCTTCCTCGCGGTTGAGAGGCTGACTCCACGGTGCCGACGCCTGAAGGGTCGCTGGAGGGAGCTGCCCATCGACGTTCCAGAGCTTGACCGACACGCATGTGCAATAGATAATGATTCTTATTTGCATTGACGAGGTCGGTTTGAACTTCTCCAAAATGTTGGTCGTGGCAGCGCTGCTTGGTGCCGCCTTTCACTCGTCCTTTGCTGGCGAGTCGCCGTTCGGCTGGATCTACACGGCGGAAGTTGCGCCCCCGGGCACCAAGGAGTTCGAGCAATGGGTCGATGTGCAGCGCACGCAGACCCAGGGCAACTACACCAATGTCCGCCTGCGATCAGAATTTGAGTTCGGCATCACGTCGAAGTACCAGACGGCCGTCTATCTGAACTCCCGCTACATCAACGCCTACCGCAACGGGATCGACGGCACCTCCAGCGGACCCAACACCGACATCCCGGACGACTTCGACCCGACCTCACGCTACAAGCTTCGCCGGGTCGAATCCGTGTCTTGGGAGAACATCTACCAACTCTCGAACCCGCTCGTCGACCCGATCGGCGTGGCCTTGTACTTCGAGCCGTCGATTGGCCCGCGCAACAAGGAGTTGGAGTTCAAGCTGATCCTGCAGAAGAACTTCCTGGACGACCGCCTGATCTGGGCCACCAATCTCGTCACGGCCTTGGAAAACAACAAGCGTGGCAGCGGTGTCGAGAAGGCGACGGAAGTCGATCTGCTGACCGGGTTCTCCTATCGGTTCCGCGACAACTGGTCGGCGGGGCTGGAGGTGCGCAACCATCGCGAATTCACGGGCTATGGCTACGGTGTTCCCAACCACTCGGCATGGTTCGCCGGCCCCAACCTGCACTACGCAAGCAAGGCCTGGTGGGTGACATTGGCTTGGCGCCAGCAGCTCAAGCAGGCCAGCGGTTTTCAGGACGACCAGAGGGAAGTGATCAGCAACGGCCGTATCTACGGCGACGAGCACACGCTGAACCAGTTCATGCTCAAGGTCGGCGTGCCGTTCTGATGATGCGCTGGGAACCCCTGCTTGCCGCGCCGCTTGTCGTCATCTCGTCGGCAAGCTGGGGCAACGTCTATCTCTCCACAGAACAGGCGCAGCAGGCGATTTTTGCGGGTGGCAAGTTCACGCCGGTCCGCCTCGCCCTCACGCAGGAACAGCGCGACGCGTTGCGAGCCCGGTCAGGCGTCTATGAGCCCTTCAAGGACGACCGGGTCTGGGCCGTCGATGGGGGCGGCTACTTCATCGTCGACGACGTGGTCGGCAAGCACGAGACGATCACCTATGCCGTCGGCATCAACCGCGATGGCAGCGTCAGGCAGATCGAAATCCTGGAGTACCGCGAAACCTACGGCTCCGAAGTTCGAGATCCAGGGTGGCGCAAGCAGTTCGTCGGCAAGACCCTGGAGGCGCCGGTCAGGCTCAACAAGGACATCGTGAACATCACAGGGGCCACGCTGTCATCCAAGCACATCACCGATGGCGTTCGCCGGGTGCTGATACTGCACGACATGGTTCTCAAGGGATTGCCCAATGGCGTCCGTTGAGCGCATGCGTCCGCTGTTGGGAACCTTCGTGTGCATACGCGCGGAGCCCCGTCCGGAGCTGTCTCGGGCGCAGGCCGAGGACGCGGTCGAGAGTGCGTTTCGCGCGATGGCGCGGGTGGATCGGCTGATGAGTTTTCATCGGTCGACGAGCGATGTCAGCAGGATCAACCGGTGCCGCCCCGGAAGGTACGTCCGCGTGAATAGCTGGACGCTCACTGTGCTCCGTACAGCGGCAGAGTTGAGCATGTGCACGGCTGGCGACTTTGACTGCAACGTGGGTGGGCCGCTGATGCGAGCGAATCTTCTGCCCAAGGCGAATGGCCGACCTGGCGGTCGAATCAGACCAGCCCATCGGCCACTCCATGATGCACTCGCGCTGCGCCGCGACCGGACTGTGAGATCGCGTACAGGGCTTGCCCTGGACCTGGGCGGCATAGCGAAGGGCTTTGCCGTGGACAAGGCGGTAAAAATGTTGAAGGCCTGCGGCGTGGCCGGTGGCGCAGTGAATGCGGGCGGCGACTTGCGCGTTTTCGGCAGCGAGCCCCATGCGGTCTGGATTCGGGACCCGGCGGCACCGGGGCAGACGCGTCTCGTCGGCCAACTCACCGAAGGCGCCATCGCTACATCGGCAGCGTACTTCACTGCCCAGTCGCGGACGGATCGAGACGGAAAAAGTGCGATCGTGGACCGCAAGCGCCACCGCGTCGCGATGGCGGGCAGCGTATCCGTGGCAGCACGCACCTGCATGATGGCTGACGCTTTGACCAAGGTGGCCGTCCTGCGAGGACGCATCCCGTCCAGGTTGGCCCGCCGGGCCAACGCTTTCGTCCTCCCAATATGACGACTCACCGCCACCCCTTCAGCATCCGATTGCCAGACTGGCAGCGCTGGAGCACCTACCTCGTGTTGGTTGTCGTCGCCGGCAGTGGGATTGCTTGGTGTCTTTTGCATGACCTGTTGCAGCTCGGATGGATGTTGACCGAGCGTCGGCTGCTCATCGCGCACGGCGTTGCTGCCGCCGCGACGCTCGTGCTGGTCGGTGGCCTGCTGCCCTTGCACATCCGGCTGGCCTGGCGCGTGCGGCGCAACCTGACGACCGGCGTTGTCTGCGTCGCTGCGATGGGCGCTTTGGCGCTGACCGGCCTGCTGCTGTACTACGGCGGGGAAGACTGGCGCGAGGCAGTTCGCTGGAGCCATATCGGCATCGGCCTGGCGGCTGCGCTGGCCGTGCCCCTGCACATATGGCGGGGACGCCGGCTTGCCGCTGCTCAAGCGGAACTGGCCGCCGAACGGACAGTGGACGACCGAGTGCGACGCTTCACGGCGTAAGGACCGGTCGGGCGTGGACGCGCGAACTAGACCGTGAGAATCGGTCTTTTCAGGGGCTCGCGGTTCCGTGGCTCAGTCAAGCTGTGCAGGCCTCTTGCAGCACCGCCGAAACGTCCATCCTGACCGTGCGCGGTTGACCCGGTTGGGCAGAATGAGGAACACATGGACTTCTCGATCAAGCCGCTGGATCTGGTTCGGCCGGTCGCCGGAATTTCCCCGCCGGTCGACAAGGCCTCTTCAGTCCAGGGCGGCAGTTTCAAGGATGCGATGCTTCAGGCCTTGCAGGCCACCAGCGATCTGCAGGCTGAATCAGGGCGTTTGACCAAGGAGTTCTCGCTCGACAACCCGACCGTCAGCCTCGAGCAGACCATGATCGCGGGCGTCAAGTCCGGCATTGCCTTTCAGGCCACGCTGCAGGTGCGCAACAAGGTCGTTCAGGCTTACACGGACATCATGAACATGCAGGTCTGAGCGCGTGGGTACCGCCTGCCGGCCGTTCAGCCCTTCAGCGATGGCCCCGGTGCGCGACGCTGCTTTGATGCCCGCTGCGTGCGAGCCCGGCACCGCTGCCGACAACCTGTGACGCCATAGGAGTTGCGCCGTCGGCAGAAACCGATGCCGGCTCGGCAGCGGCGCCGAGTCCGCGAGCGGAGCGATTGATCCCGACGTACACCCAGCCGACATCGCCGCCCACCTCCTTCCATCCATCCGAAGTGGCAGGGTTGCGTCGCCAGTCGGCAAGCTCCTGCAAGACCTGCGCGCGGGTCTTGCTGCCGGGCATCGCATGGGTTGTGCCGCCAGCTTCGCCCGAGCCGGGCGTGAATCCCGAGGTCGCCAGGGCGGGTAGCGACAGCGCGGCGAGCAGCGCTGTCAATGCGAATCGGACCTTCATGATCGAACTCCTTTGCAATGTGTGGGGAAACTCGCTGTTCACAGTGAGGTGATGCACGCGCCGGCAACGACGCCGCCTTACCGTACGGCCTCGATGGCGGTCACGACGAGCGCTCCGTCCACCTTGTCGGCCACGAATCTGACCTTGCTGCCGACCTGGACGGCATCGAGGGCGCTCGCCTCCTTGACCTTGAACACCATGGTCATGCCCGGCATGCCGAGGTTCTTGATCTCGCCGTGCTTGAGGGTGATCTTCTGGCTGTCCTTGTCGATCTTGCGGACCTCGCCGTCCGTCATGTCCTTGACGGGCGTGCCCGCCGCCGCGACGATCGTGACCGGCTGGCCATCGGCCTGGGCGTACGCCGCTGTGACGAAGGGTGCTGCGAGGGCCACCAGCGAAGCGGCGGCGAGGGTCTTGACGTTGATCATGGGGTGAACTCCGGGTCAGATGCGTTGCGAAGCAAGGCGGCAGTTGCGCCGCCACGTGGTTCAGTTCTGGTGGCCGTTCTTCAACAGGCCGTCCAGGCGCGCCACCTCGTTGCCGACCGGCGTCAGCTTGCGGCCGTCGGCGGTGTCCAGCACCTCGTTCTTCTTGAAGAGCCAGGGCTGCCCGAACTTGTTCTCGCGCGCCATCTTCCCGTCCTTGAAGATGTACAGGGTCGCGCCGTCCTTGAGGCTGACGACTTGCGGGGCCGACTGCTGCAATTCGTCGCGTGCGAACGCGGGCCCGGTCAGGCCGGTGACCGCGGCGGCCAGAGCGATGGCGATGAGATTCGATTTCATGATGGATCCTTTCGAGGTTGATGTCGCAGCGACCTGCTGGGCGTTGCGATGCCGTTGGGCATGGGACGAACTCTAGGGACGCAATCCCGCCAGCCGGCTGGCGACTTGATGACAATCCTGCAACCTTGGCGGGCCGGGCCATCTCCCTCGGCCGCGCCGAGAGACAATTCGCGGCATGAAAATCCTCGTGGTCGAAGACGAGCGCCGCGCCGCTGAATACCTGCGCCAAGGGCTGACCGAGAGCGGCTACACCGTCGATGTGGCGCAAAACGGCACCGATGGCCTGCACGCGGCGATGACGGGCGACCACGCACTGGTGATCCTCGACGTGATGCTGCCCGGGGTGGACGGCTTTGCCGTGCTGTCCGCCTTGCGCACGGCCAAGCAGATTCCGGTGCTGATGCTCACGGCCCGTGGCCAGACGGATGACAAGGTGCGGGGCTTCGACCTGGGTGCCGACGACTACCTGGTCAAGCCCTTCCAGTTCCCCGAACTGCTGGCCCGAGTCAGGGCGCTGCTCAAGCGCGGCAAGACGGAGCATGTCGATCTGGTGCAGCGCATTGCCGACCTCGAGGTCGATCCGATCCGCCACCGCGCAGTTCGTGCCGGCCAACGCATCGAACTCACGGCCAAGGAATTTGCGCTGCTCGCGTTGCTCGTGCAGCGCACGGGCGAGGTGCTGTCGCGCACCGAGATTGCCTCGATGGTCTGGGACATTCATTTCGACTCCGAGACGAACGTCGTCGACGTGGCCATCAGGCGCTTGCGCGCCAAGGTGGACGGGCCCTTCGAAATCAAGCTGATCCACACGGTGCGTGGTGTGGGCTATGTGCTCGAACAGCGCGCGGACGCATGAACGCGGCCTCCTGGCAAACGCGGCTCGCCGAGGCGTCGCTGGCGTCACGCTTCGCGATGGCCGTCGGCCTGTTCGGCCTGATCGTCGCGGGCGCAGCAGCAGCCTTCGGCTACTGGGGCTTGGCGCGTCAGCTGGACGCCCGTCTGGACGTTGAACTGGAAGATAAGCGCAGCCTGCTGCTGCATGTGCTGTCCGAGGTCCCCAGCGTGGACCAGATTCCCGCCAATGGACATCGCTTCGGGGACCTGCTGATCGGGCACAAGGACCTGCACCTTGCGGTCATCGACCCGCACACCGACCGCCTGCTGGCGAGCTTTTCGCCTGCAGCCGTGGAGTCCGTGGTCCGGATGAAGGATGCGGCGGGCGCCGCGACCCTTCATTGGCAAGGCCCCGAGAACAGGCGCTACGTATCCATTTCTGGTCCTGCCTCGGTCGGCGACGGGCAGACGGTTCGCATCGTGTTGTCGCTGGACCTGAACGAAGATCAACAGCTCAAGCGTGGATTTGTCGGCGCAACCTTGCTGACGCTGCCCGTGCTGCTGGCGCTGGTCGTGCTGGGCACCTGGGTGGTGGCGCGGACCGGCCTGGCGCCTTTGAACCGGCTGACCGCCGTTGCCTCGCATGTCACGACGCACAACCTCGCGCAACGCATCGAACCGCGGGGTCTGCCTGCGGAACTCAGGGTGCTGGCGCTTGGCTTCAATGCGATGCTCGACCGCATCGACGCGGGTGTGCATCGCCTGTCGGAGTTCTCTGCCGACCTGGCGCATGAGATGCGCACGCCCGTGGCCACGTTGCTCGGGCGCACGCAAGTGGCGCTGTCGCAATCGCGTTCAATCGACGAGTTGCACGAAGTGTTGGCCGGCAATGTCGAAGAACTGGACAGGCTGACGCGGTTGATCGCCGACATGCTGTTCCTGGCGCGCGCCGACCAGGGCGACGTGGTGTCAATGCAATCGCAGGTTGACCTCGCATTGGAAGCCGCTAGGGTGGTGGAATTCCTGTCCGTCGTCGCCGACGAGAGAGGCGTTCGCGTGGAAGTGACCGGCAGCGCAAGTGTTCAAGGCGATCAAATCCTGGTGCAGCGTGCCATCACCAATCTGCTGACCAACGCGATACGACACGCTGAAGTCCCCAGCGTCGTGTCGGTCACCGTCCGAAGCAGCGCCACGCACGCCTTCGTCGATGTGTCGAACCGCGGGTCCGGCATCCCGGAGCATCAGATCACGCGCGTGTTCGAGCGCTTCGTCAGGCTTGACGCTGCTCGTGCTCGCAGCGATGGAGCCGGCACCGGACTGGGCTTGCCGATCGTCAAGTCAGTCATGCATGCCCATGGCGGGAGCGTCGAAGTCGTGAGCGAGCCGGACGGGGTGACCACGTTCACGCTGGTGTTTCGAAGGTGGTAGCTCTTTGGCTTTGATCTGCACTTCCGCCGGCGGTCGTTGTCGCTGTTTGGGTAGAATGCTGTGATGCATCGGGCCGTTCGTATCGCCGTTTTGTGGCTAGTGGCTCTTGCCCTGACACTGCAGGGGCCGCAGGCTGCGGTCATCCGGGATTGCGGCCCGGAGCATCAGGGCGCTGACGTTACCCTGTTGCCCGGGCAGATCTTCGTCGGTCTGTCGGCATCAGCATTGCAGCCCGGCCTTGCGCATGAGATTGATCTTGTTTCCCTTGCGCAATCGCCTGATTTGCATGGTTCGGCGAGCGGGCTTGGTGACGACGATGCGCCCGCGGCTCTTGCTGAAGACGCTTGCGATCCTTGTTCATGTTGTGGCGCCTGCTGTACTCCAACAGCTTTTCCGCCAATGTCAATGTCGTTTGAGCCGGTTGCACTCGTCACTTGCTTCGGGTGCCTTGCGTCCCGCAGGATCAGATCGTTCCTGACCAAAAGCCTCGAGCGACCCCCTCGCTTCATCCTCGCCTGATTGCGTCAGCGACACGGTAGCGCGCGTTCCGCGGCGCCACCGTCGTCCCATCGACCTCCCCATCGTTGTGCCGCCGCTAGGCGACCTCAACGAAGGGGTCATCATTCCGAGGATTCCCAATGTTTTTGACACGACGTTTTATCGTGGGCGCTGTGCCGTCTACCGGCATCGCGCTTTCGGCATCCGTTCTCCGCCGCCTCCGAGCAGCATTGCTCGCTGCGCTGGTGCTGTTTGGACTCTCGATGGTCATATTGCAGGCCGGCCAGTTCAACATGACTGGCTTCTTCGCCGTTCAGCGCTGGACCCGCGCTGTACCCGACACGGTATGGGCGACGCTTACGATCTGCGGAACCGGGATCGTCGCGCTAGGCCTACTCTCACCTACCCTTGTTTGGCAGCCGCGGTGGGTGGCAGCTTTTCTCGTCGCCGTGGCGCCTGCAGGACTGTATTCAGTCGGGTTGAAAAAGCTGTTTGCGCTGCCACGGCCCGCCGGCATTGTCGGCGCCGATCCAATATTGACCCACCCTGC
>FRDC01000371.1_pt1 | contig 49331 bp, 62 predicted proteins | sample 1106171 | NCBI WGS metagenome assembly FRDC01 (sample SAMEA3930566, study PRJEB13176) | freshwater metagenome | biome: Drinking water system; feature: drinking water; material: water | place: Singapore | collected 2014-12-20 | reverse complement strand
CATCGGTATCCCCCTTGATATCATCCTTCCAGTATTTGTAGTAATCGAGGCATAAGGAAGCAATGAAGTTGAGTTTCTTCGGAAGCATCGGCCAAAGGGAATGCCACATATTGGCCGTGTCGAGGAGGTAGTTACGCGGTGGGCATTGGTAGTTGATTAGGTAGGTGCAGTCGTATGTACCGTTCTGGAAGATTTTCGGTATATCGTTATCATGGAATGTGCGGATCAGGGACCAAACGAATTCTTCGTCAGATACATCTTGCCAGTGGGCTTGTTCTAGCTTCAGTGGATTGAAGAATGGGATGACAAATGACTTCACGCTTCCGTCGGGTCGCAGACCGCTGTAGCCGATGCATGTTATAAAATCGCCAAGTGTCTCAATGTCACAACTCACCAGCAGACAGTTATCCAAACAATTGAAACTAAATGCCACATCATCAGCCGTTTCGCATATCACGTAGTCAAACTTCGGCTCGTTACGTTGTTTCCCTTCATACCAACGTTTCATCTTCAGCAAGTCTTGAACCAATACCCACTCGCCATGATGCGTCGCATTTACCATCTTCATGTCATCGAAAACTAATCCATAAATACCACTGCGAATTTCGTAAATAGATCCACGACACGTGTGCAGTGAAAGCTGTCCACCGGAGAAAAGAGATAGCACGCCGGGATCATTAATAATGACCAAAGAGGGACGAAACATAGCCATGTAATCAAAAACTGCTTGGTTTAACGCATCTGGTTCTTCCAATCCAACTGGATTTCCACGTGCGTCGTAGATCACCTTCGACTGCCGCGCACGAAAATATGGATCAACAAAACGAACTTGAGCGGGATCGATACGCAACGCACGCATCTTCTCCTGGCACATCGAACGATAGCCCGCTGACAGGTTCGTTGGGGAATGAAGCCAGAGGATGGTCATTGACGGATAGAAGACGGAAGCGTGGGGAGAAGGTTACTTGTCATCCGACGTTAACCTCCGTCCCCACTCGCCCCGCCTACCCCTTCGTTACGCGGCGATGGCGCCGGCCGCGTTAAAAGGGGTGACCTTGCCGAAGTTGATGTTGTGGAAGAACCGATCCTTGTCGTTCTTGTCAGCCTTGACCGAGATCGGAGCGAAGAACTCGGTGCCGATCCACGAACGCATGTAGTCGGCGAGCTTCATCGGTCCAGGCTTGAACCCGGTGTCGACGAAGAAAGCCTTCAGCCGTCCGAGATCATCCGCCGTCTTGATGAAGAACGTCTCACGATGGACCTTGCCGACAAGGCCCGCCATGGTCGCTTCCTTGTTCTGCACGGTCGGATCATGAAGTTCCTTGCATTCCTTGATTTCGCACTCGACAACGATCACCAGCGTGTCCTTGTTGTCCACCTTCCGCTTGGCGAACTGTGCGTCCTTCCCACGGAAGTGGTAATGACCGGCCGGTGCGTTGAAGCCACGAACTTCAGCGACATCATCCATATTCACGTCGGTGATCTGTGCGAGCGTAAACGCTTCGCCACTGTCCATCGTGAACATTTCACCTGCATCAACTGCCATGTGACTCTCCTCTCTTTTCCTGCGTTATCGGACGTTGATCGAGTTATTCCTCGGACTTGACGCCCATCTGGATGATGACCGATTGATCTTCGGTCAGTTCCCGGATGTGGAAGAATTCATTCTTCTCCCCTTCATCCTCATTCGCGATCTCGATCACGACGTCCGTATCCATGTCGTAATCGGTCAGCGCGCGGATCAATTCACGCACCGTCATCTCACATCTCCCTTTCTTGCTTGCTCAAGTTGCTGGCACAATGAGCTAACTCAATTGCGTTTAGTTTGAAATAGCGTCGCGAGTGTTGATGTTGATTTCTGTGTTCCGTTTATAACTGCACCACCACCCGATGGATCAGTTCCATTTGGTGGTTTCACCATTCCCAATTCTGCCATCACATCTTGTACACCTGGATCATGTGGCTGGAAGAAGGTAACAGCCTTGCATGGACGATCTTCTGGCGGCACGGGAATGCCCATCGCTTTGCACGTATCACGGAACTGCAACTTGGGAAAGTCGTAATCATCTGGTGGGAGAACGCGACTTCCCCCATCTCGATCATCAACTGACTTCGTCGATATCTTTGCAACTTGCCCGATACGGAAGAAGTAATAACACTCCTGAAACTGCCCAGGTATCTGCATCGCATGCGGACCTGTTGTCGATTTGATCTGCATGCGCTGAAATTCCATGACGGATACCTTATTCCCTTTCGAGTCCAACTCATCATGTGACTTTGTGTAATGATCGCTGTGTGCAATGAGATTGAAATGACATGAAACGGTTTGGAATTTGGCAAGCAACCAGTTGAGGAAATTCTGTGAGTAATTGAAATACCCCCACTTATCTCCGATTTCGACTTGCGCCAAATCGATCTTCTTTTCGATCGAGTAACGTAACAACGTGCTGCGGAGCAATGACGTCCACGAGTCCAACACAAGCAAATCGGATGATGTGAATTTCTTCGGATCAATGAAAACGTATGAATGTTCCGGAACGTAACTTCCTGCGTGCATGATCCGACGTTTGGCCGTCTCATCCCACAGGAAACGTTCGCCCTTGAAGAAATGGGCGCAGAAAATCGCCAAAGTATTCTCGCGTTCCGTATCCTGCACATTAAGCATCGAGATACGGTCAATTGCTTCCGGTTTCAAGTTCCGGATGACTTGGTAATTGGACTCACCGTTGATGAAGATAACGTTGAAACCAGCTTCAGCCGCTTTGGCTGCCCAGAAGGTCTTATATGTCTGAGATGCACCGTATGAGAGAATGCGAAGGAGATTACCGTCGTTCAGCAAATCAGATGCTTTAGGCATGTTTATCCGCTCCGTCATCTTCTGTGTTTGGCAACAAAAACCACCACATGATCCAACGAACAAATCGTATCATTGTGTCTTTACCTCCGGTGTCTTGCTGAACCGAAGCCTTTCCTCATCAGGAACCTTCGGCAACTTCAACACAGTCATCTGCATGTCGACATTCTGCCAGAAACGGACCATGCGTTCCGGTGTCGTTGCGTACATCGTTGCGATAGACATGAATAGCTGTTTGTAATTGAACTCGGGATCGCGGTCCCCTTCGAGAACGATCCCTTGTGTTTCCTGTTCGTAATTGTTCCTGGCGATGAGTGCGTAATGGAACAGGCCTTGGCAGGCAACGTCGTCGATCAAGAAACCGTTCGGCTGGGTGTATTCGGGGAAGCCGCGCGGATGTAGCATCAGAACGCGGCGACCTTTGAACTTCGTGTCGGTGATGTCTGTCACGCCGCTAACTCCAAGTCCGCTGTGAACCACGGCTTGAACTCATCCTCATCTACCGGCGGACGATACGCCAGAAGCCAATTCTGGATGGCATTACGATCCCGTAGATGACAGATTTCGAAGAACTCACACTGTCGCCGGAATGATAGACAATGATTACCTCGACGCGGGAACCAGTTCAAATCCAGCAAGGTCCTAATCCGCTGCAAATCCAACAGCAATGTCGTACCCCATTCCTGGATATCCGTATTTGTCTTCTCGAACTGATACGGATACACGGCAGGTTTCTCTATGTCGATATATGTCGATAGATACGTAACGGATAATTGATCGATCGGTTTACCAAGCACGATATCAAGGACAAGCTTGTAAGGAATACACTGTTCATGGAACTTATATTCGGCTGTCATATCGCGCACGTTGTTATGATGTGTCTTGATGTCGAAAACTTCATACTCACCTGTCAACGTGTTGTACATAACGAGGTCGATGTAGCCGCGATACTTGATTGGAATGTGACGTGTGTTGGATAGCTCATATCCCTTAAGGTTGATAAGGAATGGAACTTCCACACCCGGCCGTGTCACGCCGTCTGGGCATTTGATTTGCGCGACTTGGTGTGCGTCTAGAATACCACTATCCATCAGCTTATTCATCGTTGCGTAACATGCTTCCATGTTCTTCACATGGCCATCGCGCGGAAGAAGTTCAAACGGGAAGTTCATAACCATCTCGAAAATCGCCCGCTCGCGATCACGATGGATCAACCAATGCTGCATGCCACGATGGATTGCGTTACCGACTTCGCCATCGAAGCTAGTGTCTCGGGAAGAATGACGATAAAATTTGCGGAACTCGAACTTTCGTTCGCAATTGTTTAGGAGAGCTAGTGATGAATGTGAAAGCCACAGTTCCTTCAGTTCGGATAAAGCTGGAATGAAATTCATCAATTGAACTCCAAAACCAAATCACCAGCGATCTGATCCAACTTCTCATCCAATTCCGTCCGCGCTTTCTTCTTTGTCTTCCTTGTATCCTTCGTAACGAGCGCACGTTCATACGCGATACGTACACCCTGCACGAAAAGACCGATATGCTCAGGGCGCAAAACAGCGTTGAATTGCGGATAAGCACGTAGCCGATCACGCACAACAATAACAGCCTGTTTCACCATATCAGGATTGGTGATGTGAGCTTGTAATGTTTCGATGGCCATTTCCACGGCCCGCACTTCATCAGGCGGTACGTTATCTGGTTGCGTTGGAAAGTGGAACTCAGCCGCTGTCGGTAGGTGAGCCGACGATTTCGGTAAGTCGACAGGGGCTATGTCGACCGCCGGGGGGTTGTTGGCTACCGAAACATCGTCGGCTCGCCTATCGACAACGACAACGTCAGGAATTTCGATGTCGATTTGCGTGGATGGGACAGATGGAAATACGGTCGGAATTGTTATTGTTTCCTGTTTGGGTGGAGATGGAGGAAACGTCGGCACCTCTTTGTTAGCCGTCTTATTCTTGTTGAAAAGCTCGGCGAACGAATTAGCCATCGTAAATCAATCCTTCATTTGGATAAGATTGGCGATCATCTCGGCCGTTTCATCCGTGTTGATTTGGATGCCGCCGGGTGCCCTTCGATGCAATGTGACATGCACATGTAACGGTCTATCCGCGATCGGCTCAATCGCCTGAAGAATAATCTTAAACTCAGTTACTTTTTTCCCTCGCGCAAGGACCATTTGTTTACGTCTTGTCAAATCCGTGCGCATTGCTTGTACGAACATACGTGCTGATTGCTCATTGCCGACGTGGGTGAAACGATACATGCGTCCAATGGGACATGTCTTCAGGAAATCGAATAGTTGATCCTTCGCCTTTGTGCATACGGCGCCTTCGATTGGCGGCTGCGAGGCGAGTTCATCATCTTCTTTCACGAGCAAAGGATCAATTCCCACTTGACACCTCCACGTCTGTCATCGTATCAGGTTCCCAGTCCAATGTCAAGTCGTTTGTTGAATTACATGTAAGTTTCTTCATATCGCCATGGAAAGCCCAACATCCATTCCATATCGCTGAACGAATTGGCACGGTTTCGCGACATTGCTTATAGAATTCTTCTTCCCATTGTGTCGCGTCGGGCCATTCAGGAACTTGTAACGTATTGGCGATACGTATATGAGCTTTCATGCACGACGCACATACGATCCATCCGGCTGGCAGATGAAATGTGGCAGCAACCGGCGCGCCACATGATGAACAATGGACGTTGTAGATCATCGCGTACGTCGCGGTTCGCCAAGTTCCTCGCGGAGCACGTTAAATGCATTTTCCCAATCAATCTCAAAACACCTCATGCGCATCTCTTTGGAAGGCGTCTCAATGAAATCAAGAACCTTCCCAAGCATGACACGCGCGTATAGCTGATCAGCATTTCGTCCATCGCGACGATGTTCACGGAAGACTTCGACAAGTTGTTTGATAAGTTCAGGTCCGCGCGATGTGTCAGTCATTCGTTATCCTCCCTGAGTTCGTTACAATTTATCGCATAAATATCTTCTTCTAGCTTAGCCAATTTATAGGCCGCATATGCTGCTTTTCGAAACGTTAAAAGTGGACATGGCATTCCTTGTATTCGCACCATTTCCTTCCGTAACTCAGAAATTAGCCGAGGAATTGCCGATGATACACTTTCCGACATCGACTATCCCCCCATCAATACCGCAACCGTGTCAACAAATCTTCCTCCCTGTGATAAATGCGGTGGAACATCCGATACATCAAATCAGGTTTGAACCCTTCCTCACTCAGAAGGCAATAAACCGACTTGCCCATACCGACAGCGTAGCCAGCTTCCAGATGAGCTGAGTTGCCGCACGGTAGCAGGAGGATGCATGTATCGCACCAATTCAATCCTCGCATGTCGGAATTGAAACCTTCTATGGCGCGCGGGTTTTGTAGCAGATGTAACACATATTCACTGGGTGTCCAGCCCTCCCAACCAGGGTCGAGTTCATCCCAACGGAACGGTAAACGTCCGTCCGGCGGATTTCGCCAGTCGAATACTTCATGTCCCATTGCGCGGAGCTTGTCACGCAATGGGAAGTAGAGTACGTTGCGCCATGAAGATGCGATGTAGATGCGATGTGAGGGCATGAGTTTTATCCTTCTGTTAAATCCACTGATTTTTGAAGATTTGTGCGTAATTTATTTTTGGTGATTCGCGGGCTGGATGTTGTTCAAAAAATTTATAGTTCTCTGTGCATACTTCTCGAACTGCGTGTGTGATATGCATTTCATTCCCGAAATGTTTCTTGATTTCTGGGTGCCAGCACGTTGGGTTCATATCCGCGGGTTCGATACCGCAATGTGCACATGAATGGCATTTGATTGTCATCTCACTTTCTCTCCCATTCCTTGAACACCTTGTCCCAGTCCGGCGGTGTGAAGTTCGGCCCTTTCAAAATCTTCCCGTCTTCCCGTAGGATTGGTTTACCATCCGGGCCGAGCTTGGACATGTTTGAGCGGAAGACCTCACGGAAGCCGTTTTCGATTGGCAGGCCGAGTTCGAGTGCAGTTCCGATAAGAACCCAAATGAGATCACAGATGCCGTCGATAATGTCTTTTTCGTTGGCGGCGGCCATGGCAAATTCAAGTTCGGTGAATTCTTCGTGATGTAGTCTCCCACGTAATTCATAAATTTTGTTCAATTCCGCGGACCATAATTGTGCTGGAAGTTTTGGTAAAGGTATTAACTTGTCGCTGACAGGTCTTTTGTAAGCGATTGACCACTCGCGCACCATATCAACCATGGTTTTAGGTACATTTGCAACAAACTTTTCACCTGTAACTCGATTAATGATCTCACGCTGTTTCCAGTCGGACGGATCGTAAGTCATTTTCCCACACTCCCATCATAAGCCACAACCAACATCACTAACGAATTCCTTTGCGCATATGTCTTTGCTTTCAATTCCGCATACGACCAATCCACTGCGACAAATACCTTCCTCTCAATTACCTTAGGATATGCAGCGCCCGGCCGCATGAAGAAGAATTCGAATTCGTCGGTGTAAACCTCACGCAACTCGAAATCAGCTTCACCAGGCCGGGCGATGCGGTTCATCGGTCTAAGCTCAGTTGGCGGCCAACGAAACACGCTCAGGCAGCACAGCACCCGTTACGTTCGCCAAGTCATCCAACTCCACGAAGTTGTCGACTTGTTTCCTCAACTCCTGCGACATGTACGTCGGCCGAGTCATCGTGGACGAAATGGCCGTCACCTTCTTTCCCTGCTGTTGCAACGTCTTGACGAGGAAAGTGAAATCTCCGTCGCCGGAGAAGAAGATGAAATGATCGACGTTCGGCGCCATGAGAAGCGCATGCACGGCGATCTCGATATCCAAGTTCGATTTCATCCGTGTCGAACCATCCTCCTGCCGATACGTCTTGATCGGCTTCGTCACGAGGATGTATCCGTTGTAGGAGAGCCAATCGAGTAACTTCTGCATCGGGAATTCATCGCGCGGATCGGCCGGGATGCCGGTGAAGTAGTAGCAACGAACCAAGTTCGTCCTTTCGAGGAACCAGGAACGCAACTTCCCGTAATCCCAACGGATATCACTTCCTTGGGATGCCGACGCATGATTGGCACTGTCGATGAGGATGGCCGTGCGATCGATTTGCCGGAAGATGTTCATATCCGTTTACTCCTGCACACCGGGACCGAAATCGATAACCTTCTGCCAGTCAACTGGTCGTTTTTCATCGTTGTGACGACGCGCCATTTCGAACGCAACTCCGTCGTCGTGATCAGATGGTCCGTACATGAAGTACGTCTGTTGTGTGTGACCGTTCTTGTACTTCGTGACGAGACGACAACCGTAAGCCATGTCAACCTCCAATGCGCGCGTATGCGATTTCGTGAATGGACCAACGTCCGTTGCGCGTGCGAAGCGTTGGCCCGAGATGTGTCGGATCGTGGAACATGCACCAGATGGACGCCATCCAGCGATAGCGGAAGTTATGTGTGATTGTGCACATAGTAATCATCGATATGACTCCCCTGTTTTGGTGACAAAATCGATCAAATAATCATCCCATTCGTAACCCAATGTTTTCATCAACTTAATCATTTCATTTAGATCAACAAATACAGTTGCCATGACTTCGTGTGTAACCCACACGTATTGATAATTTGCATTTTCTTCGTGTTCATGCAGCCAACTTTCGCGTTCTACGCTTTTGATGCGAAATGCTTGTTTCTTTTGTCCATTCGGTCGATGCGTATGTATAGCTGTACGAGCCATGATAAAAAGGCTGTCCTGACTTTTTCGTATCAGTTCTATGTCATTTTCATCTTCTTCCGTCGATTCGTTCGTTTCTTCTTGTGCTTCGACATCTTCCGTTGCATGTCCTTCGCCGCCGCATACGCTTGCTTAGGTGGATGACCGCTCGCCATCATTTCTTCCATATTCTTGCGCATTGCGGCTTCCGTGGAGGATTTGATCAAAGGCATATCACACTCCTGGAACGCCAGTTATCGTACTGGCGTTGGTTGATGAAGATGAAACCGTAATCCCACTCTTCGCACAGGAATAGAACAGCAAGTCTTTCTTTTTTTGTTATTCTATGTAGTGGATCAGGTAAAATCCAATGCCAGTCAGTTGTTAGTGTATAACCTTGTGATTTTAACCATCGTTCGATCACGCCTGCACCACATTCTTGATTGCTATAATCAAACTCTTTGTTGGCCCAGTCGAGCATTTCTTGTGACGTTGAGGGCATGTCACACTCCCACCTTGGTAGGTGTCCAGAGAACAGGAACGCTCTTATCTGACCGACTGGCATTCTCCTCCTGCCATGCGAAATACGACCGCTTCTTCTGCTCGATCGTATTTCCCTTGACACGTTGTGTGTTGATTGCCGTCTTCATTCCGCGTTCGTTAGCGATAATGATGATACGATTGCTTGCGCGAGTGACTGCGGTATATAGCCATTCGCGACACAGAAGTACAGAAGCTGCAGAATGCACAAGCACGATAACTGTCGGATACTCGCCTCCTTGTGATTTATGGCAAGTAAACGCGTATGCGAGTCGCAACTTATTATAATGTCCTGCTGTTGAAAAGTCAACTTCCATGTAAATGTCTTTTGTTCCGGGGATGAAGAAACCAACTCGCATGATATGAGAAGCTTGTCGCTCATTTACATCTTCCTTCTCTTCTCCGTTAGCTTCGGCCTCCAGCACGCGCCCATGCGCTGCTGTCAACGCATCTTCGTCCAAGTCAATCTCATGCTGTTCGTCGTCCGATCCGCCGAACTCACCAATGACGTCACGGAATGCACCGTTACGATTGATCTCCATCACAATGCCGGTCATTCCGTTGGTCAGGCCACGTTGGCGATCATTCTGCAGAAGCATGATCTTATCACCAACGGCGTAACTCACAGTCCGAACGCCCGTGCGGATCATGTGCCGTTGACCGATCTGCATGAACTTGAGTTGCCACATGGGATCGTCAAGCTTATCGGTCGGTAGCGGCTTGTTATCGGGACGGGGTGGATTGAAGAAGTGGACTAGCCGTTCGTTGAGATATTCTTGTCCAAGCGCGCCTGTGTTCGTTGCGACGATGAAAGCGTCACGGAGTGGATCGAATGAACCTGTGCGTGTCAACTTCTGAACGGCCGCCATGCCGACGTGGCCGAACTTCGATGAACCTTCGTTGTAGAAAAGCATGTCGAATTTGCCAGGAACGGCAAGTGGCATTTTCCCTTCGAGAATGCGATGTGCGTTTGCGATAATTGGATTGTCAGCCGATTGCCGATGGATCTTTTCCAGGGTGTATGTTGGCCAGTTAATCATGGCGAAACCAAGGACGCTGCGACCTTGAACGGGCGGAAGCTGATTGATATCGCCGATGAGGTAGATACGGCATGTCGGAAGGAGAGCGTCGATAAGTTCATTCCACAAGGGGATGGGTATCATGCCGGCTTCGTCGAGAACGATCGTTTGGAACGGCAACTTATTCGATGCGGTGAACGTGGGACGGAAAATCATACGCTCCTTGTAAATGCCTGCTTCCTTGTCGTAATAACTTTCACCAACTGGTGCATATCCGAGTGTGGCATGGATCGTTGCACACATGGTGTGATATTGACGGGGAAGCGCCTTCTTTAGCTGTTGGACGGCACGGCCTGTGAATGCGGCGAATGCGATCGCAGGATATTCGTTGTCGTCATCTTCCGTGTATGTGTTCGATTTCGCATATGGGTTACGAATGGTTGCGAATTGATCTTCCAGTTCCTCGATGAACCGTTTGGTGAGCGTCGTTTTGCCCGTGCCAGCCGCACCTATAAGACATGCAACTTTTTGCTGACGCAATCCTTCGAGCGCAATTTGCTGACTTTCGTCGAGTGTGATTTCGCCCAGCTTGGTGCGTTGTGCGTCGGACGGTTTGAAGATGGGGATGACGGAAGCTGCGCCGGGGATTGTTGTTTGGTGTGCTTCGGCGATCTTCAACGCTTCATCGGCACGCAGGAAAGTTGTTTCTTGTTGTTTGATAACCTTTTGTGTAAGGCCGCTACCGTGCATGACACCGCGTGCGGCTTCTTGTGCCTTTTTCTTTTCTTCGGCCGCCTTTGACTTGGCGAAAAGGTTGGCGAATGAGTTGGGTTTGGGTGCGTTGGCCGGCGGTTTGTTGGTTGGCTCAACGGATGGAAGGATTTCGGGGATGTCGATATCGTTCATTTGGTTCATTCTCCTATTTCATATAGATTGCCAGTATCAATGTGACGATCAACATTAATCCCAAAGGAATTATTACTCCAAGAATTTCTAACATACTCATAAACTCCCCGCGAAAGTGTCGATGTAAGTTTCGTCCCATGTCAACTGACCAGCCACTATGACAGAGTTGACGGCCGTTGTCAAGGCAAAAGTCCAGTTTGTAAGATTGCGTGATGCATCGTCAGCGTACACTGTGTCGGCCAGTTGGATGTAAGCGTCACGGGCAATGGTGAAGTGGACAAGGATTTCATCGATGGTTAGCATTGATTTGCTCCTGCATTTCATGTTTATCGCATCCGTCAAATGCGGATACTTCGACACGGTGGAGAGAACAGAAACCAAGTGAATGTACGTATTTACATGTGAAACATGGTTCTGTTCCGTTCATGTCGACACTCGGATGATATTCCGTGTAGTCTCTCATGACACCACCTTTGTCATCTCGTTGAGCCAAACGATTTCGTATTCGATTTCCGCTTGCCATTGACGGATGAGCGGAAACATATCGTCATACTTCTTTCGCATTTCACGGATCATTTGCTTGTTGATTTCCGTGAAGTTAAAATGTGGGATGGGTTGACCTGTTCGGATGTAATTTAGTATCATGGTACTTCTCCTGTTTTCCTATGTGAGTGCAAATCGACAAACATGAAATCAATTCCACCACACCTTGGCCCAGCGACGATAATCCGTCTGCATGTGAGTATCGGGGATGATTAAATCACCTTTTTTGAGGATATCGTCAAATGCGTTGACACGGAAGTTGCAGAATGTTTGGGATGTGTGACGCGAACCAATGGCACGGAATGTGAAGTAAGGTTCGAGGCCGTCCCATGAGATATGGGAGTATTCGAGCATAACCATGTCACGGATGAAGTATAGGATTGTACCACGCTCGAATGGTGTTGCCCGTCGGAGATTATATGCGTCATCCAGCTTATATTCCGTTTGACTTGGATGCGTATATGTATTCATCGGCCGAACACCTTTGCAAACATGGGATGTTGTGAAAGGGCTTTCATGAGCAAAGCTTTCTGTTTCTCGTCATCTAAGATGGGATAGCCTTTTTCCTTGTATGTCCTAATCATTTCCGGATATTCGTGTTGAAATGCGTATTCAAATTCATCCCATGCGGACATCTCGATTTCTTTGAGGATACGGTTGATTTCTAATTGTTGCTCCATTGTCAGGCTAAGGGGATTTTGTTCCGTTCCGCCGTTATGTACGACACGGCGATGCGCTTCCCAGTCGAAAGCGCCGTCAGCCGTGTTTAGGTGAAGGAATTGCTTACGGCGCCGGATCATAACTCGAAAAACCCTTCTGACGTATGCACGTTCCTCGCTTGCTTTTTCTTCCGTTCCTCCATCTCGATATACGCACGCAGCTTCGTCTGCGACGTTTCAAATATCTTCTGATCGCTCGGAAGGAAAGCATCTTGGATATCATGAATGACGGCGATCAGATGACTGTCTAGCTCGGATGACTTGTGGCGGTTCATGCCACGGAAATTAGAATTGCCGCCGTATGTGAGTTGTAGGTTGATGATATCATCGTATGTCAGGAAGGCTTTCAGCTTCCCCTTGCCGCGTTCTTCCCGGAGGATTGATATGATGTTGAGGATCAAATCCTGTCCTAGCTGCGCTGGATTACGAACAGCTTCGACAGGGTTAGTTGTGGTGAAATGCATTTTCGTGCCAGCATGGATCATGTTGACGAAACGAAGGAAGGTCTTCATCTGCTCGTTAAGCGTGACGATTTCGATTACGGTGCGTGTTTCGAGAACGGCGCGTGTCTCGGCGAGAACGGCGACCCATGCGTTATGAGCTTGCCAATCATGCCAGCGATAGTTCAATTGGTTAGGTGCCGTTTTCGTTGAGAAGCCAGTGTATGTCTGACGCCACGGTTTGAAGTAGAAGAAGAATAATTGATTGATGCAATAGACGGAGAAACCGAGAGGATCGTATGTTTGCAGGCGTTCCAGTGCTTGGCTGTCTGTGACAAGCCAGCATTCATCCGTGTGCGTGGACCATGCGCGGTCTAGTGTGGTACAGGTGCGTGTATCGCCCATCACAGCAATCATCTTCCGCAATTCATCGTGCGTGTATGTGGAGAGAACGCGACCTGTCTTGTGACAGATGCGCTTGGTGAGACGTTCCGGTACGATGGAAAGGACGTCGATAGCGTCGAAAATGACGTCTCGTGTTTCGTAATTGGACACGGTGGCGTCAACGCGATCTGTCTGCCGCGTCATGATGACTTCGGCGATTTGGGCGATCGTTCCCTCTTCGCGTAGGTCGAATTTCGTTGGTACGAGTGAGGTGGATTGTGTTTGCATCGAACGGCCCCTTAGCTAGCTAACAACTCATTGATGCACCCCATCACGGGACAAGATGCATCGAAGAATGGCTAGAACCCTTGTGGCATCATGTCAATAGATTTGCATCTAGGACATTTTGCTGGTTTTGGATTTTGGTAATATTTCGTTCGATCACGCGGCATAGGTTTATTTTTATCTTTGTGACCACATGATTGACATATCCAGTAAGGTTTCCTCGGCGTTTCGTTTTCAGGCATATCCCAGTCGCTTTCGCTAAACGTCGTATCGATCATGTCCATAACTCCCGATGAAGGAAACAAGCGACCATAGCACACTTCGCCCGCCATGTCAAGAACTTTCTCCATCCCTAACTCACATTTCCAGCCGCTGTAATTCACATGCTAATTCACGTCATCTCATCCGTATCCATATCGTTATGGGGATAGGTGTAAGGGAAGGAAGGACGCTCGCTCCGCTCGGAATTTATAATTACCCAACCAAAATTACTTACTCACTAACTAACTTTCATCCCTGGACCCCTCCCCACCCCCTCCTGGACCCTCCCCAAATCACCACTGACCCTTTCCAACCTCACATAACGTTCAAATTCCAAACTTATAACGTATTGGTCTTATCTATAAGAGGGTGTACAGAAAATTGAATTTTCATGTTTTTCTTTCTTTTAATTATAATTTGAAGCACCCAATGACGGGGAGACGTGGAAGTGAGGGATAGATATGGAAAGGATAGTTATAATTGACATGCATATGTGTGTAAGTGACGGGAGATAGGGGTAGGGGGTAGGGGGGCGCCCTCAGATGTGAAAGTTAGTTAGTAAGTTAGTGAGTATGTAATTTCTGACGCCAAATCATAACTCAGCCACATTCGCACGTCATCGTGTCCCCTGGGTCCCGTAGCCATTTCACCGCTTTTTCGTCCTCAAATCATAACTTCCCCCCACCATCCACGTAACAAAATCCCCCCTATGCGTACCTCGCTCTGACCCACCTCAAATTTTTCCCTCCATCCGCACAGAAAACACTTGACATCCAACGGGAACCTGCTAAACTCGCCATAACTTCGCAATCAGGCGAAGTTGCAAATGCCCAAACGGGCACGTAGGAAAGGGAACCAAATGAACGACGCTACGGTGACAACCGAAAACGCAACTAGCGCAACGAGCGCGAACGCGGAAACGGCAACGAAGTTCACGCGCGACGACATCGAGACCAGCTACTTCGATCCGCGTGATCCGCAGCAAATCGCCGCCTTCAACACGCTGCATCGCAACATTCACAGTGTCATGTCTCCCAGCGAAATCGAATACAACTGGGACACGTCAAAGGATGAGAACGGCCAACCCAAGGAACGGCCGCAGCCCGGTTTCGATCTCGCCGTGATCCCGCTCTACAAGCGATCGGAGAAGGAAGGCGAAGGCAACATCTTGACGAAGGTCTTCATCGCGCAAATCCCGTCGCCCCAGTTGGTCCTGAACGCGGAAGGCGGCGCCGAGTTCGTCACGCGCATGCTTCGTGACACGTTCGCATCCCGTATCGCATACAGCGTGCGGCCCAAGAAGGATGGCAGCATCCCTGGCAACACGCCAAAGACGCTCGAACAGTTCATGACCGAGCTACGGCGCGGTGAGGGTCTGTCGACGTTCAGCAAGCTCGCACCGAAGATGATCAAGACGCTGAAGGAACAGGGGCTCAAGCTCATCACCGTTCCCGTGCTTCGTCAGTGTCTGTCGTCGTCTGCGGCTGCCGAGAGCCATTTCCGCCGGCTGAAACAGTCGACGTGGGTTTCCGTGATCAACATCATGCGCAAGTGGGCCGTCGCCGCTTCGCTCGATCCGAAGATTTTCGACGATTGGCTGGCGACCCGCGACCAGGCAACGTTCGAAGTGCCGGATGAAATCGATCTGAGCGGGCTCGCGTAAGCCGTTCGGAACGAATTTCCCGCTTGACAGAGTTGCCAACTCGTGCGAATGTGTGCGGGTTGGCAACTCGATTAAACGGGGAGTTAGGGTGATGGATGCAACCGATGAATTAGTCAGGGCGGCAAATCGGGTTATTGGTTGGTATGATAAAGATGAAGAGCTGTTAGAAGCACTAGCTGAAATTCCGGCTATACAAGAACGCGCTTTTGATGTTGAATTGGACATTTACGCACCATTACGCGCTGCGTTGATCAGATTTCAACGTGAAAAACAAGGGGGTGCATAACCCCCATTTTTTAAAACGAGGCCCCGTGGGATAAATTGTCACTCACCAAACCCCCACAAAAAATAAAAAATTCGACCGCGACCGCTAATTATAACTTGACATTCGACTGCTAACGACTGTCAACGACCGATGAACGGAAAATTTTATAAAAATTTGGAACAGTGGCAAAGGAGGTAGTGATATGACCGGGCAAATGGCAAAGAAATCACATCGTATGGATGGGATGTATGCTTATTGTGTTGATTGTGGGATGACGAAACGGCAAATTATGCGGCAGGGGGCTCGTGTTTATTGCATGCCGCGTGAGTTGGTTGAAATGGAAAAGATGTTGGAAAAGGATAAAGCACGGATCAAGGATTTGGATTGGCAAAATTTTCGAAAACAAGTGAAAGGCCAGATCATTGGAGAAGCGATTAAGCGAATGGGTGTTGTTGTGTTATTTGGTTTGTTGAGCGGTTGTCAGGCGTTTGGTTTGCCGAATTATGAACAAGTTCTTGATCCGATCGAAGGAATTGCCGAAGAACGTGTTACGACGATTATTAATCGGCTGGAAAATCGTAGATGCAATTATCCAATGGATATTGTCGTTCGAATTGCCAATGAGCGTGGGCAAGATTGGATGAATGGTTGGATGTTGCAATGTGGTGCGAAGATACAGCCATTTATCGATGCGGTGAACAAGCAAAATGAAACGAAACTGTTGATTGAGCAATTGAAATTGCAGAATGAGTTGCTTAAGCAACGAGCGGAGCGAGCTTCACCCTAACCACCACTCTAACCACCATAACGCTAGTAAGAAAATGAACGCCGTAACGCAACCAACCCAACGTGAGTTAACACGCGACGACGTCGAACGTGTTGTGAAGCTCACCTTACACAAGGTGACTGACGAGGATATTGCGCGGCTTTTTGATCTCCCGTTGCAGTCTGTGGAATACATACGAAATACAGATTTGTATAAATCGATATATACGAAATTATCTACGAACACGCTGTTGGAGGCATATGATACGAATGCTACATGGGCCACAGTCGAAGGTCAGGCACTTCGTATCGTCGCGGATAATTTGAAATGGAATTCCGATCCTGATTTTGCACTTCGAGCAGCCATGGTTTCGAATAAGGCTGTGCGCCGACACCAGGCAAATAGTGATCCGATCGATCCGAAGGTTGGTGAGCGAGCTGTCATCAACATATCACAACATTTTTATAGGCGAATTACGAATGTACAGGTTAATCAGACGACGGAACAGAACGAACAGCCACGTGAAATTCAGAAAGTTGTGGATGTCGTATCTCCACAGCAATTGACGAGCGTGTTGCAGGAGCAATTCAATGCGGCCGAAGCACGGGATCGTAAGAACATCGTAGACTTCATGGAAATTGAGGTTGAAGATGAGTAATCGTGTTCAAATTGACCCAGATATTTGTAAGAAGTTGCTTCCTATCGATCCGGAATTCTTTATCGATTTCTTCTTGCACGAGGAATTGGAATTTCAAATACCGCAGTTTCATTTGGATATCTTCAAATTGATGATTGATCCGGGTGTTTCCCGTTTATGTCTTGCCATTCCACGTGGTCACGCGAAGACGACGTTGGCGAAATTGGCCACTGTTTATCACTTTCTATTCTCTCGCTATTCGTTCATCGTATATGTCTCAGCCACTACAACCATCTCGATCAACGCATGTATCGATATCATCAATTTCATGAAATCGGATAATTTCAAAGCTATGTACGGCGAACTTCGTTTCGAAATTGAGCAAGAAGGTACGGGATTTTATAAATTCTGGTTAGGTGATAAGTTATGTATCCTACGAGCATTTGGCGCTGGACAGCAGGTGCGTGGGATCAATGTTGATAACAAACGTCCGCAGTTGGCCGTCGTGGATGACTTAGAAGATGATAAGACAATCGCTACGGAAGATTTGCAAGCTGCGTTGATTAAGTGGTTCTACGGACCGTTCATCAAAGCTCTTGCATCGAATAATAAAATCATACATATCGGTAATTTAATTAAGGCTGGTCAGTTACTTGGTCTCCATCTCATATCCCCTGTTTGGCATTCGTGGCATCTCGGTGTCATTCATCGTGGCAAGATACTTTGGGAAGACAAATGGCCGCTGCACGCACTTCGTGCTGACTTCCTCGAATATAAACGGCTTGGTTTGTTGAATTTGTGGTTTGCTGAAATGATGAATATGGTCAATCCGATGGGTCGCGGTCTTATCGGTATTGATCAGATTAAATTGCATCCCCCTGTAATGCCCGGGCAACACCTGTATTCCTTTATTACGATCGATCCATCCATTTCGAAGAAAACAACTGCACATAAGACGGCCATTGTTGTGCATGCATTCAACGGAAATCATTGGCAGATTGTGGATTATTATCATGGAGATGCGCTTGATCCTGTCGATTTGTTCTCTGAAACGATGACGCTGGCCTACAAATGGCAGACGAATGTTGTGGGAATTGAGTCAGTTGCCTATCAAGCTGCGTTGAAACCTGTTTTCGAATTTCTGTGCCAAGTCAATCACATCGAAAATATGCAATTCGAGGAGTTAAAAACAGGCGGGGCAAGGAAGGTTGAGCGTCTGAAAGCGTGGTGCGGTCTCGTGGCGAGCGGTGATTATCGTATCGACGAGAATGATGGCGTGATTATGAACCAGCTTATCAATTTCGATCCCAAATCGGAACATAACGATGATGATTTGATTGATGCTTGTGCGTATGGACCGCAGATGCTAGAGAACTTTATCGTTGACATTATGAATGTTTTGCAGCATAATATACCAGCGAATGTGCGTTCATTCTACAACGTGAGTGCAATCTAATGGCCCGCTATCCGATGACACGCGCGAATGAGATGAAATTTGTAACTGTCAACGAAGGTGTGAACATCTCCCAGAAAAATCATGACAAGTTGGTTGATGAGATTACGAAGCGGCTGAAATGGGTCGATGGTTATCGGAATACACAGATTGCGCGGTACGAAGAGATTGATCGTATGTTGGCAGGTTTTGTCAATTACTCAGAAGAGGATAAGAAGCGGAAGCGCGACAATCGACAAGGAAGGAAATTGAAACCTGTCGATGTGAATTTGCCGTTAACTGCGATGCAGCTGGATGAAGTTGTAACGTTCCTTGTTGGTGTTCTCATCCCTGACAGTGGAATGTATAAGGCAATTGCTCCGAAGGCGCGAATTGATGTCGCAAAAAGTTTCAGTGCGTTGATGAATAAACATGGGTCTGAATTTGGTCATTTCACACAGTATGTCCGCGCTATTTACGACATGCTAAGATACAACGAAGGTGGTTGGTTTACACACTGGGAGCGTGTTTATGGCAATCAGATTGTAAATAAGGATGACGGTTCAGCTGGTGTTATGAACCAATTGCAGTCGAATTATACGGTTCAGTCAAATCAGATTACACAAGCAGGTAACTGTATCAAGGCGATCGATCCATACAATTTCGTGTATGATATTTCGAAACCTGTGTACAAGTTATGGTCACATGGCGAATTCGCCGGGTCGATTGATGTCCTCAGTCATTTTGATATCGAGAAGATGCACGACGATGGCCAACTTTATAACTGCGATTGGTTAAAAAAGCAACATGATGCTGTGACAACGTATTACAAATTCCGACCTGAGATTGTCGATCCGTATCCAATCACATCTGGAACTGGACAGGAGACGAATTGGTTCAACATTTTCCGTGGAATGGGCGACGGAAAAGTTGGGAAAGGATATGAATATACGGATTTCTTCTGGCATGTGCGGCCGAGAGAATTTGGTTTGGGAAAATCGAATAAGTTAGAAATTTGGCATTTTGTTCTTATGTGCAACAAGTATATTTGTTTAGCGAAACCGATGACTGATGCACATGGACGTCTTCCTGTCTCAGCCGCACGTCCGTGGGATGATGGTTTCAAGCAGCAATCGAAGACGCTCGCGGAACTTCTAATCCCACTTCAAATCTTTGCATCGTACCAGATGAACGTACATCAGCGTTCTGCCCGCAAGAAGCTGTACGGGCAAACGTGGTATGATGAAACTGTTATCGATATGAAAGAAACAGAAGATATGGAAAGTGCGCAGATACCGGTTAAGAAGTTGCCGAAGGGCGCTAAGATTAGTGATCACGTTTATCAGACGTTCGACGGACCTGATACGCAGAAGGTATTGGAGGATATCAATTTCGCGATCGATGTGATGCAACGTATCTTGCCGTCGAATATCCAGCGACAGGTGGCTGACCTGCAACGAGCAACGCAGTATCAAGCGGCTGCCTTGGTTCAGGGATCGAACAAACGAAATTATAAATTGGCACGGATTATCAACGATCAGGCATTTATTCCTGGTCGTATGTTGCAAATGATGAATATCTTCCAGTATCAAGAGTCTATGAATATCATTGATCCAATGACAGGACAAGAGATGCAGATTAATCCAGCACAGTTTCGTTCGAGTTCATTGACATTTGACGTGGCGGATGGTTTGAAGGGACTTGATCAGATTATGTATGCTGAAGCATTAAAGGATGTTATCAACATGCTTCTGCAATCTCAGCAGGCACAGGAAGTGGATGTTCTCAAACTGATTGATTACTACACATCTCTTATGGGCGATAAGCTCAACTTCATGGAATTCAAAAAGCAATATGAATGGGATAAGTTGACTCCGGAACAGAAACAGCAAGCGTGGACTTTGTTACAGACGCAAGCACAAGCGGCGAACGTGCAACGGCTTCAGCGGCCGGCGGGATCTCCATAATGTCTGTTTTCGCGATCGATACGGATGATCTTGATGAGATGGTTAAGTTATCACTGCAGGTATTGTTTGTTCCAGGCGGGATTTATGATCTGTTGCTCGAACATTTGAATAAGGACTCGAAAGAGATACATGAAATTCGTCTAGATCAGACAGCAGATCAAGTTGCTATGCAATATGCCGAGAAACGCGGATATCTGATGGCGTTCGGTGAGATTGTTGCTACGTTGGATGATATACGTCAATATACTATCGTAAACATCGACATGAAGAAACTTGATACGTTAATCGCTTACTCAGTAAGCGCGATGGCAACCAGAGAACGTAACGGGAGATGAGCATGTCGACTTTTCTTGGTCGCGTCACGAACGGTTGGATGGGGCAGGGCGGACGTCCGAATGGTGTTGATCAATCTAACAACGCGGGGAATGGAAATACAACTGACGATAAAAATAACACACAGAATAACGTTGAAACTTCCATCAATCCGTGGGAAACTCCACAATCAAATGATCCATCAACACAGCAACCGCCCATCAATGTCACTGTTCAAACGCCTGAACAAAAGCCAACAAGTCAGCAGGTATTCGATCAGTATTTCAACAATCTACGGCTGCACGACGGAATCGATTACGCGAAAATGCAGCAGGATTTCATGAATGGAGATACGACAAGTTTTGTTGCAGGTATGAATTCTGTTATGAAACGTATGTATCAGGATATCGCCGAACGCATGCAGAGTTATGTTTCGCGTCGTTTGGAAGATGCGTCGAAGGATATCCTGACAAACGCGCGTTCTTCTTTCGAGGGTACAACGGCCGTATCGGCGATGCAGTCGCAGTTGGAATATACAAAGAAGCCGGGAATTGCGCCAATTGCGAAGGCTGCTCTTGCGCGTTTCATGGATCAAGGTATGGACCAGGAAACCGCAATTCAGAAGGTTGGTCAGTTCTTCGAAGACATCATGGGTGAAGTTAATCCTGCGGCCAAAAATTTCCGAACGCAACCTGGTGGCAATCCGCGTGACGTTCAATTCGCGGGTCGTGATCCGAACGTCTCATACACGCGTGAAGGCAAGACAATGGATTGGTTTGAAGTTTTGGGTGTTCCCAAACAATGAACCTGTAACCAGCAGAGGCATCTGACAGGAGTTCACCATGGCGGTTCGCGGCGTATTCACATCAGACTCTCACATCGTCGGCAATCGTCCTGGCGATTTTGCCTCCGGTCTTCTTCAGATCATGCCAGAAGGAAACGCGCCGCTTCTGGCGCTTTCCTCGGGCATGGAAACGGCCAACGCATCGGACGTGATCGTTACGTGGTTCGAGGAGAACCATATGACTGGTCGCGTTCTGATTACGAACAACGCGGGCACTGGTACGTCGATCGTCGTCGACGATGGCACATTCGTCACTGGTGGTATGATTTTCATGATCGAAGCCACTGGCGAGTATGTGCTGGTGACTGGTGTCAGTGGCGGCACGCTCACCGTCATTCGTGGTCAGGGTTCGACATCGATCCAGGCTGTCGATGGTTCCGTCACTCCGAAGGCCATGCAACGAATTGGCACGGCTTTCGAGGAAGGTTCCAATCGACCGGTCGGTGTGGCCAATCTTGGCTATCCGCGTTTCAACTACATGCAGATTTTCCGAAACGCGTGGGATATCACCGGCACCGCTCGTGTTGTCGATACGTACACCGGCGACACGGTCGCGAAGAACAAGAAAGACTGCGCGATGCTTCATGCGGAGGATATCGAGCGTTCGATGTTCTTCGCCAAGCGCCAGATCGCTGTTGTCGGCTCGAAACCGATGCGCATGATGGACGGCATCGTTTCCCAGATCTCAACCAACGTGACGTCGCAGTCGACGAACGTAACGTGGTGGGACATCGACGATTTCCTGCAGTCGGTCTTCACACGTAACATCAAGGGAAAGCCGAATGAGCGCATCGCGTTCTGTGGCAATTCCGTGGTGAGTGTGCTGAACCGGATCGCGCAGCTCGAAGGCGAAATGAACATCGAGCCGGGTGAGACGGAATTCGGTCTGAAGATCATGCGGTGGATGACACCGTACGGCGATATCTCGCTGATGCGTCATCCGCTGCTAGTCGAGTCTCCTTTCTGGACGAAGAATCTCTACATCTTCCATCCTGGCGCCATCCGCACTCGCTGGCTTCGGCGCACTTTCGAGGATAACTACGATTCGGAAGGTCGTCGAGCTGGTGTCGACGCTGATTTCGGTGTCATGACTTCCGAGCTCTCGGTGGAATACCGGGCTGAGATCACCGGCGGTATCTACACTGGTATCGACACGGCGGCGTCCATCACCGACGCGTAACTGTGTCGCTGGTCGAGTTGGGAGTTGCGTTTTATCTCCCCGGCGTAACTCCCAACTCCCTCTCTCTTTTGGTTGACGAATGCGCTGGATTGAAGTTTTCTACAAATGTTCGTGTTTGGATAAAGAAGTAAGTTTCTTTATGCCTGAAAGACAGACAATGGAAGAAATCGAGACATTTATGCATAGAATGACTTTACAGTTGGGCGAAGATCATCATAAACGTTCTCCGACATGTCAAGCAACGAACACAGAGTATGTTAAGTTACCGGTCGATACGGAAATGGTTGGTAGAGCAAAAGGCGGTATTGGTTAGTTGATATCTTTCGGAGGATCAAGCGGTGGCCGAGAAGAATTACATCTGCGTTGAGAAGCCGAACTTCTACTACAAAGGCACGAAGCGACAGAAAATCGAATTCAAGCGCGGTCATCTCCTGTTGACGGATGACGCGGAAATCGAATTGCTCGATCGACTCATCCGTGATAATCCGCACTTCAGTCAGCTACTTCGTTGCATCGAAGACGATAGCACGATCCAGGAGGTCATTCGAGCACATCAGGAACAGATGTCGATGCAGCATCGCGCTGTGTCAGGTCAGACGACGTCAATGTCGTTTGCACAAATGGCCATGAACAAGTTGGCCGAGCGCGATGCTCAGCTGATCAAACAAGGTGTCAGACCGGAAGATCTGACGGCATCCAACGAGCAGTTGAAACAAGATTTGCAGCTGACCGGTGCTGTGCTTGATCCTAAGGCAAACCCTGTCCGGTTGACCGACGGTTTCAAGCCGGATGAACCGCCGTCGGATGCTGTTAAGGGTGTGTTCGATGTTCTTAACCCGCCAGGAGCGGATAAGGCGTAACTGTGTTCTCGGAACTCGTTGATGACATAGCCAAAGTTGCGCGACGTCAGGTTGACATTCCTTACATCACGCAACAAGTGGAGAACACGATCCGAGAGATGCAAGAGATGCATCTTTTTGATAAGGATTTCGTTGAGGATCAATGGGTTGTTACGTCGGTTCCATTCTCGGTTAATCGACCTCGCGGTTTGAGACGCATTCAGACTCTTAATTACAACAAATTGATTTGGCCCAAATTCATACGACCAAGCCGTCGAATTATTGACGAAACTCATTATTACTATGCATCGACTACGTATCTTGTGTTCAACGGTGTGAATGTCGGTGATACGATTAATATTGGATATTATCAATGGATTTTTCCGAAGTTGTATTACGCAAACGGTGCACGTCCAGCTGTTTATGATCGTGTTGCGGATACGTGGAGTTATTTACAAGGAAGTTCTTACGTATCAACGCTTGGAAGTGTTTCCTTAGATGAAGCCGCCCAATCAAAGGTTATTGACTGGATTTTGAAGGATCATCGGGGTGTTGTGTTGGAAGGTGCGCTCGCGAAGAGTTTGTTGAAGGTTGATGATACGCGGGCAAAAGGTGCATTTGCTCTATACAAGGAATTGCAGATTGGTTTCTTAAATTCGGAGGTGAATACAAGTCGTGATGCGTGAAAATACACGACTTTTGACTTATATTGATAATAAATTAATTACTATCATTGCGCGTCTATGTAGTGCGATTTTGTTACCAATTGGTATTGCGCTAGTTATATGGATTGGAACAACAGTTAATCAACTCGATAAGGATGTATCTTTACTTGTTTATCAAACAAATGAAATCTTGACTAAAAAATTACCTGATCATGAAGCGCGTATTCGTCATATAGAGACTATCCTATTTCGATTTGATCGTCTTCGGTGGGAAAAACGTGATGGCCCAGAGTCCGACAACGCAACAACTCCTTGATCTCACACCACCTCGGCAGATTGATACGGAAGTGGCGAATTGGTTACTTCGTAACTTCCAAATTTTGGCTGACGAAATCGATAAGGTTAAAGATCGACTGGATGCGTTGGAGCCCTGATCATGGCGAAATGGACACCTGATCGTAAGTTACTTGGCAGTGGTTTAGGTGGGATTGTCGCTTACGGAGCGATTAAGATCGCTGTTGCCAACGGTGTCGTTCTTGATGTCGATGATGTTGCCTTGATTGAAGCATTCATTATGACGGTTGTGGGTTATTTCACGCCGCCGTCGGCAAACGATATCTTAGCCCGGTTAGATGAAAACATGAAAGCGCGACTGAAAGCGGGAGAAGTCTGATGGCATATTCAGTCGCGGATGTGTTTACAAACGGCAATAGCGGGACGGCACCCGTCACCGTAACACCAGATCCAACTCCCGGTTTGGTTAGAGGCACGTTGGCTTTCAAGGGTCCGTGGAATAGGGCTAAAGTTGTTGTTACCGCGACTATTGACGCCGTTGCTGGATTTCCCGTCAAGATCATCGATGCTGAAATCAAGAATGCGCTCAATGTGGAAGTTTATTGTGATAGTCTACAGTTTGATATCGTCGGCGGGGACGGATCAACTTCATTGACAGGAAAATTAACTTACGAGGTTCCTGATCCATGAGTACGGCGCGTGTTTTTGGTGTTTCAGCTCCGGCAACTCCACCGCCCAGTCCACCTCCGCCACCAAGTGGATTGCCGCTTATTCGTAATGTCATAAACGATGGCACGAGTACAGCAAGCGCGCAGAATGTTGAATTGTATATTTCATTCGAAGATGGAGACGTTGAAATTAATGGTTTAGAAGTTAGGAAAGCAAACGGAACAACGCCATTCACGTTGCAACAAGTAGATTTTGTTAATTCATATGACTCAGGTTTCATAACTGGTTGTGTAGTCAGCTATCGACAAGAAGACACCATCAGTGCAGGAGCAACACAAGAGATTGAGTTTCACGCAGTTACACCAGGAACGTCTACAGCGAACAATACGTCACTCGACGACGAGACAGACATCGCCGCACTCAATTACACGAGCGAACTTGTAGCAACGGCTGGCACATTCATTGCTGACTTTTCTGCGGCAATTAGCGCAGGACGTTTTCGTGTTGAACGAGAAGGTCCTGTAGCTTTGACATTGCGTGTACATGCAGTTCCTACTCTGTCAGGGACACCGCAAACCAGTCATTTGGTTGTTGGTTTTATCACATTGTATTCTGATGGCACACACTCATTCGAAGGTGTTTGGTACAACTCGTTCAATCAGAGCACAAGTTCTCCGTCATCTTCACCAATACTCGGCATCACATCACTGGTTGTTAAACAGAATGGTTCAGTTGTCATTGATCGTAGTCCCGCTGCAAGTGAGAATTTGAATTGCAACGGTTACATGGCACTCATACAAGACGACGGTCAACCGTATTTCAGTGCTAATCCTCGTACTATTCGTTTGATCCATGATCCACAACAGTTAAATCGTTGTGGTGTGTTGCCTACACTTGATCCAACGAATTATCTATCAAGCATGCCGACACCATCTGCGCGTACTTATGAAATCTGTGATCTACTTGGACAGACAAATGAGATTAACGCGGGCGGAGGCTCAAATCATCTTGGTTTGTTGCCGAAGACAGCAGCCGACTATTATTGCTCGATGGCAGATGCCACGAAAGGTAAAGCAAATTTCCGTGAGATGTTGGTTACAGCACATTGGCTTGGTGTGATGAATTTGAGTGTTGTCAACACGACAAATGGTTGGCCGTGGATTTGCAACAACACGACGTATGGAAGTCTCACTGGATCGTTGAATGTTGAGATTGGTAATGGTTCGTCGATGACTTATACCGATAGTAGATCAAATGATTTCATGGGTAATTGGGGCGATATCGATCCATCACACATGGTCGAGGCAGCATTTGGCCCGTTTGTGTTCTCCGGTCGTTCATTGTTTTTCGAATTAATGATGATCGAAGCTAATCATATATTACTTGCGTCGAACTATTCACGCTCTAAGACATTCTCAGGTACTGGTGTAACTATTAACAACCTCCAACGGATTGGAGAAGTTCGTCATTTTGCGTGGGGTACACGTGCACAAAGTAATCTGATGTTTCTGATGCCAGACGGTCATCCGATGCATGATTATTTCAATGATATGCTCACAGCATCGTTGACATGGGGTACGCAAGTTAATAAGGCTATTAACAATGTTTCGCAAGCTGCGGCACTGCACACTCCAACTGAATTTACTAAACTACACAACGCGCATTTTTGGAGTATTCCTGCGTTTATGATGGATTACGTAACAATCGTTTTGTTCATGTGTGGTCTTCGCGGCCAAATCAGTCCATCAGATACAATCTGGACTGATTTGGTAGTTAACTTTACATATGGGCCATCTGAGGCGTGTCAGTACAGTGGTCCTGCGTATACTCTCGTGTACAATGTGAATAACAATAGGTCAGATGGGAGTAAGATTGCCGCAAATATATCGCAGGCATACACTGATGTTTACGATCTCGATACGAATGTTAAAGTAGTTCCAGATAGTGGATGTCCGGTGAGTGGTACCCTTACACCTTATAATCTCGGCGCAGGAGAAGGACATACATATCCAGCAATTAAGAACATGATGTCATCGATAGGCAAGGCGTATGCAGTATTGCATGGACTTACGGATTTAGAAAATGTTTGTCAGAATTCGCTTACCTATTTGAATGCTGAGCGTGTATCACAGGGATTTACTGACGCAATGGCCGCGAGTAAGGTGCAATGGAGCATGCGCGATTACAGGGCATTGACATGAACATTAAAGAGCAGATCAAAGAAAACTACGGCATCGATATCGACACTATTCAACCATTCGGTAACAATTTGTTGCCGCGACAACAAGTCGTTGGTGATGTACGTTTCTTGCCGAATGTAGCGACATGTGTTGGACATGTACACAATGGTCATTACCATCCAACCTTTAGTCATTCAACGTTGATATTAGTTGGTAAGTTTCTACTCACACAAACAGATGGACCAAGTTTAGAGAATGCAGAGAGTTTTATAGTTTCACAATATGACTTGTTACATATTCCTGCTAATCGTTGGCATCGTTTTATTGCGCTCACGTATCCAGCGATATTCGTTTGTATCTATCCTGCCGATGTTCCGTATTGTGACTCAGTCGATATGCCGAAAGAATTTATCAATCACGGTCCAACATATCGAACTGAAATGTATGGAGTTGATTGATGAGTGCATACTTCAACAGTGATGCCAAACGATTAACTGCAACACTCAGCGGAAGTGTATTCGGTCCAGATGACAACAAGCTAATTACAGCTTGGATCAAATGGGAAACAGGTCAATCACACAATTCAGAAAATTGGGCATTCGCAGTTCGTGATGCTGGTGAGACAAACTTAATTCGGTTATACGGTGATAGCAATCCTAATTGTAATGGAACAATTAAGTATTCATCAACAGTTGGTGGGCAAGGAATTGCTGGAATAGCCGATAATACATGGATATTACTTGGCTTCTATACACCAGGTGACGTTGGTGGCACACAGACAGTTGAGTTGTATAAAGACGCTGCATCGTCGACAAATACATTCTCTTCGCCAAACACTGCCACAGTAGATGCAACGGAATTGCGCATCGGTATCCGTTACGACAACAACGGATACACACGCTGGAAAGGCTGGGTTGCGGAACCGTCATTATGGAAACCAACAAATGCTGCGGAAGCTGATGCGATCATGGCGGAATTGTTAACTACACAAGCAAGTGCTGTCACTGCGGCTGATCCAATTTGGTATGCACGTTTATTTGATGATGCAAGTGTGATTACAGGTGCTTCATTGACAAATACCGGTTCAGTGACATTCGACAGTGGTAATCATCCGTCACTTTCGGGGGGCGGAGGTAGTGTAGTTCCGTTGTTGCTGCTACATCAGCAACAGTTGTGATCGCGGAGGTTTACAATGGCTTACTATAAGCAGGTACAAAAAGGTGCTGTGGATGTTACGGTTTATTTTAAGGCTCTTGATGCAACAACAGGTTTGCCAGTTACTGCATTCGCATTCAATCAGGCTGGTATCGACATGTGGTATCGGCGTGATGGAACAAATGATCGCGTAGCCATCACAGAAGCCACACTCGCGTCTATCGACGCAGCGCATTCAGATGGCGGAATTATCTTCATCGACGATGGTGTTTGTCGACTTGATTTACCCGATGCGGCGGTTTCCACCGTAGGCGGTTCTGCCGGTGTCGTGTATGGTGGGAGTGCTACAGATATTATCTGCGAAGGTGGTTATGTTCAGTTGACGGGATATCCGCCTGGTTCTGATTTCGCGACTGTCCAACAGATCTACGACAAGCCGTCGAGTGAAGTGACGGTTGCTGGTTCAATGGGTGTAGCCATCAAGGATATCTTGACGGATACTGGTACAACGCTTGACGCGAAGCTTGATGCGATCGACAACTTTATTGACACAGAGATTGCGAGTATTATTTCTTCGTTGTCAACTCTTGATGGAAAGATTGATACGATTGATAATTTGCTCGATACTGAAATTGCTTCAATAATCACCAGCTTAAGTTCGATGGATACGAAAATCGATACAATTGACAATTTCTTGGATACTGAAATTGCGACTCTGTTGACAAAAGGTGCTTATCGCAAGAATGTCGCTGTTACTGGTTTCATGATTTATATGGAATTGACTGGTGGTGGTCCGGCAACTGGAATTGCTAACGTTACGTTACAAATCAGCAAGGATGGGACTGCATTTGCGAATGCAGCGGCGAATGGAGGTGTCGCCACAGAAGTGTCCAGTGGTTGGTATAAAATCGACGTTGCACAAGGTGAGATGAACGCGGACGAAATTGCTCACATTGTCACGGGCACTGGATGTAAGACGCGTAATTACAAATTCAGGACTACAGTCTAATGCTCATTGATTTTGGGTTACTTGATGCGTTTGTGTTCGACGGAGAAACAACCACTGTTATCTCGTTTCCGAATGCCGCGGCACTTTCACCGCCACCACCGTTGCAACCAGGATTGCCACCCGCAGCCGGCATCCACATTGCGACATGGAGTCCATTCTCTTCCACAATGCGTGAAGCCATTAGCCAACCAATCCAGGAAAATCCGACCGTTCGTGGAGGACGTGACAATGCTAAAAGGTGAGTTCATTCTCCGCGGACCTGGTCTTGACGGAGAGATCATTCTTCCGAATATGATCGTGACGGAAGGTGGCGAAGCCCTTCTCAAGATGGCACTTCGCGGAGATAATACGATTGTGCCTGCCAATGACGATTTCTTCGTTGGTATGTGCAATCAGGATCCTGTCTTGTCGAATGGGCTTACCGAGATCACGGCCAGTGAACCGACGGTTACGAACGGCTATGCTAGACAGGCGATTGAACGTTCATCTGTTGGTTGGCCAACCGTGGATAATGCTGGTGGAGTTCCGCGCGCCCGTTCACTCGATCTCGCCTTCACGGCCTCTGGAGGCAATTTCAGTGCGGCCTTTTCTCGTCTATTTCTTTGTACCGTTGCTAGTGGTACTTCGGGTCTGCTTATTGCTGTATCCGGACGTTTGGCGACACCTGTTACCGTTTTAAACGGTGCCACGTACGATGCAGCTTATCGGTTGTTCTTGGGGACGTAAGTGACTGATCAGGCGTTATATACGAAGCAAGTTAAAGGGTTTGTGCCGGCGCTTGATCCGTTACAACTTGGTCAGCCGTCGGTTGTGAATGGACAGAATTTCCTCGTTGATGCGGAAGGTCCGTTTGCCGCGTTCGGCAGCATTTTGCTATCTTATGACTCGATCGCTGAAGTGCTTGGTGCGCAGACATTGCGTGTGGACGACAAGACGTTTCTGTTCACCGATAAGGCGATATATACGTACGATGAAGTTGGTGATTTCTTCTATCCCGTGTACGAGTTCGGCGGTCAGTTCCTGTACACAAATAGACAGCCACAAGCTGGTGATGATCCGCTAACGGAAGCGCCGGAAGATGACGCCGGTACGATGGTGTTTTCGGCGATCACGGTTCCGTCTGTTCAGTTGATCGCGCTGGATGTTGCTGGCGAGATTACGACACAATATCCTTGGTATTCTGCGCGGGTTGGGATCATTCATTATTTCGTTAAGTTCGGCGGTTCCCTGATTTCGTACAATCCGGAGACATTTGTTTGGGAAGAAGTTCCCATTCCCGTCTCAATTAGCGGACGACCAGCTGCCGTTGTCGAGGTCGGTGGACGTCTCATCCTGATGACCGAGTTTCACGTAGCGTGGTCTCAGATCGATGATGGTTATAATCTCACGCCAAATTCAGCCGCCGGTATTGGTTTCCAACCGTTGTCCATTTGCGGCGGTGGAGCGCCTCTCGGTCTGGCCGAGTTTGTCGACGGTTTCATTGCGTATACACGCAATGGAGTTTTGAAAGGCACGCGAATTAATTCGCTTATCCCATTCCGTTTCGATACGTTGTCAGCTGAAGTTATTCCAATCAATCCATACTGTATCGTATCTTTTGACCAGTCGGCGCATGTCGTTCTCGCGAAAAATGGTTTCTATCGGATCGCGGGTCAAGCACCTGAAATATATCAGCCGTTGATGGGTGCTTATTTCACTAATAAAATTTTGCCGTTCCGTGACTTGTCGATGAATTCGATTATCCGCTTAACGTATAACTCCCAGAAGTTACATTTCTATGTATCCGTGGCATCGACCGATAATCCATACTTTTACGAAATGGCTTGGGTTTTGTATACGTTGAAGGATGAGTGGGGACGGTTTGATCGTTTGCATCACGGTTTCGGTGAATTGGCATTCAGTGGTGGGATTTACAAGGGATTTAATTTCGGCTTCCTGTGCGATCGCGGTTTTATTCATAAGTTTGTCGATTTTCCGTATGTTGAAACCGCATTGAACAATCCTTATTTCCCGTTGGGCTTCTATCGACATGTTCTAACGGAGATACCCGCTGTCGAAGTTAATGGAGTTAATGTCTTTACATCATATGCACGCATTTACACGGAAGATATTACCCAGTATCCTGATTTGACAAACTGGTACTACGTGGCTGATGATGGTGAGTATAACAGTCCATTACAATTTCTTGTCGTGAGCGACACACCAGAAGTTGACGGAGACGTGACAATCTTCACGGCCGTCGGTTATCCTGTTGCTCAACTGCTGGAACGGGTGATTAGCGTAGCTCCAAAGGAATATATGTCTATTAATTCGTTTATCGAAGTTGGTCCATATCGTCTCGTGACTCAGGTGCGCGCCGATGACACAAATGAGATCACACACATCTTGACGAACGGACCGGAGGGTGCTGGTGTCGTGGAGAGCGAAGATTGGTTGTTGATGGACGGCGAGGAAGATTGGTTGACATCGGATGCGCCAGATGAAGATTGGGGTGATGGCATTTTCGATGAAACGAATTTCACAGTCTATTCTATCGGAACACTGGACGGGAAAAATCAGTATGAGGATGAGAAAGCGTTGATGATCCTTGAAACATCCGATGGAAACGTCCGTTACTATTCCGGTAAAACTCGCGGCGTGGCTCATTTAATTCGTTTCGAAGCTCTAGAAGAAAATACATTTTTCCACTTGAAAACTTTAGATTTCGGTGCTATACTTGCCGGGCGGATATGAGGTTCTAGGTGGTTAAGCGCGTACAGATCGTTGGTCATATCGCGTCGGCGTTAGCGTCGTTCACGGGACGTATTCGTGAACTGACCGTTAATTTGACGTCTAATGCACTTGTCGTTCACGATGGTTCAACTCCTGGCGGGCACGAGATGGCTCGTAAGGATTTGGCCAACGTGGCGCAGGGTCCGGGCAGTGGTATCAATGCTGATTTGTTGGATAATGTGCAAGGTAGCGGTTATGTACCGATTACACGGCAAGTGATCGCCGGAACGGCACTTAACGGTGGTGGCGCGCTCTCAACCAATGTAACGTTGGATGTAGATGTTGGTACGACAGAAAACAAAATACCGCAGATTGGTCCAAATGATTTGCTTCCGACGTCTATCATTCCTTACGATGCCGGCGGCGCGGAACAGATTACGGATGCAGACGGGATTGCACTTTCCGTAGATAGCAAGAAGAATATCTATATCAACATGACAGCTGCTGGACAGAATGTCACGCTTCCAGATGCGACAACGATACCGGCTCTTGGTGGACGTTACGTGTTATTCAATAACGGAGAATTTTCTTGGAATTTACGTAATCACACAGACGGTAAACTTCTTGCTTCTGTGCGACCGCAGCATGCCGTTCAGATTTCGTTGATCGATAACGCTACAGCTCCTGGTCTTTGGAATTGTTTTGTGGAAGGAGGTAATGTCGGTGTTTTTGGTACACCTGTCGTTGTGACCGGAAATGAAACACTTAACGGTAATCAGCAATTGCATGTTATCAACCTTGATTTGAATAAATACGCGATTATCTACGCTACTAGCAGTGCTTTGAAAGCTATTATTGCTACGATCACAGGAAACGTTGTCACATACGGAGCTGCTGCTACAATTGTCGCTGCTTCGAAAACACGAGTTCGTGCCTGCAAAGTTAATACAAATAAATTTGCCGTTTTGTTTGATGATACAGGAGCAAGTGATATTCATTGTGTTATTTGTTCCGTTTCTGGCACAACAATCACTGTCGGTGCTGACAGTGAATTGGTCGCAGGAAAGACTGGACATGAATGTGTTTTTTATGGTGTTAATGATAAGTTTTTTGTAGCTTATCGCACAAGTACAACTGACGTTCATTACGTTATCGTTACCGTGAGCGGCACTACATTTACCGTGCAAACTCCGTTAACGGTTACGACCACAATTAACTCGGTAAGTGTATTGCAGTATTTATCTGCAACACGGGTGGTATCTTTCGAGTTTGACGGTGTGAATACAAATCTTCGCACGTTGACGATCTCAACGAATACAGTTACGGATGCAGCTATATCGACATCGAGTATTTTCGGTACAATAAGAGTTGCTGCTCGATTGGATGATAATGCTTTCTATGCCGAAGGAACTGTTGGTTCAGCTAATCGAGCTCGTTTTGAGGAACTTAGTCCGCGTTTCAGTGGCTATGGACTGGGCACTATCCCGCACATTCGTGCTATTCAGCTGGATAAAGGTCATATGATTTTATTGATTGATCTCATCGGTATTGCCATTTACATGGTGAATATGTATGAAAATGTCTACGGGAAGCAATGTATCAATAACTTACCTTTTACATCGACAAGTGATTTATTCCGTATCGATGTCGATCAAGCCGCTTTCAAAGCTTTGCTTGCTTATCGAGATACCAATAACTCTGATTTCGTGACATGTGTTGCTTTGGAAGTTTCTCAATTCTTCTCGGATGCTGGTGCGTGATGCCACTCGATCCAAACGCTCTCCTTGGAGGTGACTCTACAGCAGAAGAACTGCTTAAGCAGCTTATGAAACAGGAAGAAGAGCGGGCAGATTTCGGCATCAGTGGTTCATTTGGGGAAGATATCTTGCAGAGTGCGATTGGTTCGGACACGTTCGGTCGCAAATCGTCTTCCGAGAAAAAAGGAAAGAATAAGATTGGTTTGTTAGATGTGGTTGATTTGTTCGTATCGCCATTCGAGGAAACAGATATTGGTCAGAATTTGCAGAAGAAGGTTGATAAGGTTAAAGGTATCGGAGATAAATTCGATCGCATCATTAACTTCTTCTCCTGACGAGGACGTGCTATGGCACTCGAATTTATAACCGGATCGGAACAAGAAACGAAGACGAAGACAACTTCGACTACGGACAAGACTTCGAATATCACTGGAAATAAGTCTGGTACGTCTTCATCCACAACAAATTCAGATCGCACGACAGCGAATGCCACGTCATATGGCAAGGCGTTTGAGAACGCACTTCAGCAGCTGACTAAAGGCACTTCCGGTACCTTCTCAACCCGAGAAGCCACACAGAAATTTGACACACGTTTTCTCAATCCGGAAGCCGAGAAAGGATTGACAGATCTACTCACTGCCGGAATTAGCCGTCTTGGTGGTGACGTGTTTTCGGAAGAGACGAAAGCTGGTGCCGCTGACTTTCTCGATTTCGCCAATTTGATCAAGGATCGCGCCATCGGTTCGGATGCCTTCTTTGCCGATCGTTCATCCGCCATCCTTGCTGAAGCTCGACGTCAACAGGAGCGTGCGGCGACGGAGCAATTCTCTACACTCGCGCGAAATGCCGGTTCATCGGTCGGTTCATTCGTTCAGCAGGAGACCATCAACACACGAAATGATTTGGAAACGCGATTGGCGGCCGCGGCTTCTCAGTTGGCGTTGGAAGCTCGTAAGTCTGGTTCGGCCGAGCTTGCTTCGGCAGCTGACGTGATTGGGAAAGCTCTCGGTTTCCAGAGCGGGTTGGAAGGTGCGGAAGCTTCGACAGATATCCAGACGCTGGCCGCGTTGGCTCAGATCGGAAGTACGTTGAAAGGCGCGATTAAGACGGGAACGGAGTCGCTGTCTGATATCTTCCAGAGCTTCACCGAGACGGAACAAACGGTTGACCAAAAGTCGCGTGGGACGGAGTTGGGAAGTGGAACATCGTTCACACGAGATATCGCATCAGCTGTTGGCACACAGAAATTCGATGAAAAGTTCGTTCAGGATTTGGTTGAGGCAATTAAGACCGTGACGGAAGGTGAGTCGACAACGGAAGATAGCGGTTCGCCTCTTGATATTGTGAATGCGGTGTTCGGATGAGTACAAACCTCCCATCCATCGAAGATTTCACGAACCCGGATATCGTGTCTGACACGATCCGGCGACGTCAATCGAACATCCAATCGGCAACGCGCGATCTGGATAAGACGCTGACGGATGCGATGGCGACGGTCATCGGTTCGCGTCAAGCCCTCCAAGATACTCTGCGCGAAACATCTTCGCTGCAGGAACGCAATTTCCAGGAGGCGTTGAATGCCCTGGAGCGGAAACAGGCTATCGCCGGCAATCCGAAGATATTCACACGTGTCGCATCCTTCCTTGGTTTCGATGAATATAACCCAGCGGTGCAAGAAGCACGCATCCAATCAGCGCAGACGAACATTGCGATGGCTGGTCAGCGAGCTGAAACGGCTCGACAGGTTGTTGACAATCAAATTCAGGCAATACAAGCTGGTGTTGCCACTGCAACGAAGAAAAGAGAATTGGAGGTATCTGGTCTCGATGTGATGGCCAAGTCGATGGGGCTTGTCCAGCAGAATGAGAAGATGACGGATGAGCGCACGTTACGTCGGATCACGTCGGCAACGGATGCCGATATCGCTAAGTGGTTGAAAGGTGATGTGCCTGCAGAATTACAAGGTGCGATTGGTTGGATTGCCGCGGAGTCGCTTCAGCGGCAGAGTAAACAATTGGGTATCACTTCCCAGCAATTGGCCGTTTCAACACAACGTATGAATTTGAATGTGCTTGAGCGTGAGCGTGCACTGAGTGGACAAACACCACAACAACTGCAAGAAGGTATTGAGAAGGGAACGTTGCCGCGCGGCGTGACTAAAGAAGATGCAACATCTGAGTTGTCGCGACGTGAAAGTCGTGCTGTTTCGTTGGCTAGTGCGAAGACTGCATTGGAAGCCAGTAATTTTCAGTTGGCAAATGCACAGATTGGCCGCTTCTTGACACAAGACTCGACGGCAACTGAACTTCGTTCTATGTTGGAGAAGGCACAAGCTGATCCGAACAAGCGTATCAAGGTTGAAGGTTTAGATATTTCAGAGCAGGCTATCGCATCTGCTCTGACGGCACGTGAGAAATCTAATCGGCAAGCGGCTATCGAAGAAGGTGAAGCACGTTTGAAGCTCGTCGGTATGGTGGAACTTGACTCCACGTATCAGACGAAAGTTAGCAACGCTGCTTACGCATTCAATCCCGGTGGTTATATTGATCCTGCGAACCCGACCGACAAATTACCTCGTAATCTGCAAGTCATTGACCAGAAAGCGAACAAGCAATTGGCCAACGTTGCTGCGATGCCTGGTGATACGCCGGATCAACAGCGCACGAAAGCTGAATTGATGTCGAAGGTGTTGGAGCAGCGAAATAAGGAAACAGATGATTACTTGGAGAATTACAAGAAGAACCTCCCGGAAGCGGAACGGGAAGCTTTCGATCAAGTCATCAAACACGGACGTGTGGAGTCGTTGGGTGCGGCACATCAGGCCGCGGGGAACTTATGGCAGAACCCGAATTCGTCCATCCTATCTCCGTTCTATTCGAACGCGAACAAACTCCTGGCGAATAAGTATTTGGAGCTGAAATCGGAATATCAGGAAGGGGGGACGTCCTTTCGTATTCCGGCGCGTGGAGATAAGGGTGGACAGGAATTGCGTTTGCCTGGTACGGCAAGGCAGGTTAAGAATGAGGATTTCGTCGCTCTTGCGTATCAGAAGGCGGTTGCGGAAGGGAAGAAAGATCCTGAGCTTAATCCACAAACCCGTTTTGCAAATGACGCAGCAAGTATTCTCGTGTCAATGGTATTGACAAATTTCGCACGACGTGAGGCCAGTGGGAATGTGTTCAAAGCGGTGATTAATCCTGATACTGGTAATTTCAATCCGATCGTTATGTCTAATAATGGTTTGGATTTTTATAAACTCCACGCTTATCTTGCGACCGAGACGTTGAAGTCCCAGCAGGCTGGTGCATTGAAGGCCGATCAATCATACAACGATCTCGTTACGAATGATATTCGTTTGTCACTCCCGGCTTTTGCTCGACAATTGGCTCAACCCCTATCCACCTCTGACGCAGTCATGGCGAAGATCCTTCACAACAATAATCCAATGCCGCTCTTACAAGATCGTTTGGCGTATTTCGAACAGGCGAAGACGAAAGCTTTCCAGCAAGCGATCGAAGCTGCAACTGCTCCGGCTCCGTCACGTTTCGCTCAGCCAAATACGAACCCATTCAATCCTTCATTCGGTGTTGCGGCTCCGCGTACACGTCAACCGGGTGAGCCATCCGGTATGGATCAATTCTCACAGGATATCCGTAAGATGTTCGAAGGTTTTGGCCTTCTGACAGCGAAAGAAGTTCCAACGCCTGCGCCAGCCGGTTCCTCTCCGCCACCTAACATGTTGAACACACCATGACTACATCACTACAGCAACCATCCGGCCTAGCAAACCTCCCCGATGTCGGTGGAGGTCTTGGCTTTCAGGCGGACTCACCTTCGATCACTACGGTTATGCCGCAGGAACCGAAGGAGAAGTTCATTCAGGCGCTAAAGTATTTCATTCCATCGGCGATCGTTGGTTTCGGTGATACGTTGACGGAACCGTTTGTCGGTGAGGATACGCTCAAGAAGAAATTGCAGGAGAGTTATCCGGAGTTTATCAACTACTACGGTTCAGAAGCGGGTGAAGGCGCACGGGCTGTCGGCGATCTTGTCGGTATGTTCGTCCCAGGGATGATCGCAGCGAAATCCGTTCGTGCAACATCCTTCCTTGGTCGAATGGCGGGTGCCGATAAATCTCCCTTTCTTCGCTCCGTCTTCGCATCTGGCAAATCATATGATGAACTTCTTGCACCAGTGCGTGCTCGCGATCTTTATCTGGCGGAACGTGGCGCCTTGGGAACCGTTGATTTGGAACGTAATGCTTTGGCGCGTGGTGCTCGACTTACGCGTGGCGTGGATAACATCAAGGAATCGATTGCGTTTGAGCTCGGTGTTGCTGGAACAATGCATTCCTCTGACACTCTTTTCCCGGATGAAATGTCGTTGGTTGATCACTTGATCCTCGGTGTGCCATTCGCTGTGGGGATGGTCGGTGTCGAACAACTCTACCTTCGTCGCCTTTTGCGCCAATCGGTACAAGATGCTTCGAAATTTAACTTGGCCTCACTCAACGGCACTGAAGAACTTGGGTTGGATAATATCACTTTCCGCTCTGGTAATCGTGATGGTGGCGCTACACTTTACGAGATCCATCGTCAAGGTTTGCAGGGAAAGTTTGACGAGACAACGGACCCATTATATCGATCCCAGTTGAATAAGACCATTTTGGGATATAAGAACGCGACGAAGCAGCAAATCGAGAAGATGGCGAATGACTCGCCGATCGAAGGGTTTACGACGCGGATCAAGTTGGAGCCGTCGGAATATCAAGGGATTGCGAATGGATTGGCGGAAAGTCCGTTTGCTCTGTTAGGGACATATTCCATTCAGAAGTTGCCAGATACGCGCGCTGCAATTGATGATCTTCTGGCGAAACAGGCAGCGAAGGTTGAAGCGTTGGATAAGAAGATTGGTGATTTAAGTGATTTTATCGGAGTTAATTCTGGGATTAAGAATGTCGATAAAGAAATTGCTCAACTAAAAGAAGCACAAAAAGAACGTGAGCTTGTTAATGGAACTGGCTTCTTCGTGCAGGAAGCCAACGGCGAACAAGCCCTCCTGCGAGAACGTAAGCCGATTTTCCAGGATGGATCACGTTACATTACATCTACACCGGAAACAGCAGCAACCGATAAGACGTATGTAGCGAAGTTCCATCACCCAGGAAAAGATGAACCTGATACGATTATTGCGGTGACGGATACATTCCTTCCGATTATCCCGACGGCTACGTTCCAACGTTTGCAAGAGAATGTGATTATCAACAATGTGAACGTGACGCGTTCTTTCAAATCCACAGAATTTCGTGAAATGGCTGGTGATGCAAAACTTTTGCTGCAAGATATGGGTATTGATTGGCATTACAAGAACGGACAACGTGGTCGAGAAATTTTCCAGAACCTTCCCAACGAAATTAGCCGAGAAATCGATCGCTGGGTTGAAAGTTCTTCGATGTCGAAATTGCGTAACTGGCGTGATCAAGGAGATCCGCGGTTTCAACAACTTTACGAAGCATATGAACCCGTTCGAATGCGACTTCGTGAATTAGCAGCACAGGATGGAACTATTCCGCTTTTCCGTGGTGAAAGTCTACAGGAACACACGAAAATTGCGCGTGGAGAGATTAATAAAGTTAATGATGTTGTTTCGATGACATCAAATCCTCGCGTGGCTCAGGGTTTCGCACAAGAACATATGATCTCGAAGCGAGTTCATGTTGATGATATCGTTATGATCGTTGGCGGCTCAGGAAATGAATGGGAATTTATCGTCAAGAACAACCGTCAACGTGTTGTCGCGGGTGTTGAGGAGGATCTTCGTCCGTTAACTTCGCAGGTTTACGAAGGTCTTACTCTCTATCAACGTTCTGCACAGTATGCGTTATCCCAGAAAGCTATCGATAACTGGAAACCAAAAGATTTCACTTTCTCGATCAACGATCACCATACGCGCCTAGACGCGATCGCCACGCTTCTAGAACGTCGACCGGAAGCGATCGGCAACATAACGATGCCGCCTGGCATGACCAACGTCGAAGATATCATCTTCCGTTCGGTCGCAGGTAAATATACGGAATATGCGCGGCTTCGCGAATTTCAGAAACAATTTGCCGATCCTACGTTCATTAGACCGGCGGATGTTTCCTTGACGACGGAAGATATTCGTAAGATGCTCAATCTTCCTGGGGGGATTAACGGGCAACCTTCACCTTTAGTCGACATGTTCGAATTCCTCTATCGAGACGGCGTTGAGTCGTTTGATGCGTTCGGTATCAAGTCGCTGAAAGACGTACGTTCACTCGTAAAGCAATATTACGATATCGGAAAGAAAGGTATCGAACTCGATCCAAACGATATCAAATTCATGGGCGAGATGCTCAACATTCCGGAGAATGCGAAACCGTCGCTCCTCCTCAAGCGTCCACCGTCACCTGATTTCATGCAACGTGAGAACATCATCGCACAGAATGCGCAGAACCAAGCTCGTGTGTCGGCCATCCTCCATAGCGATGAAGCACAGCAAGCTCCTGTCATCAGCGCGATCATGAAGGAACTAGATAACGCGCGTTACACGCAGGTGGCGAAACAGGTTGGCACGTTGCAGGAAGGAACACAACGTCTATCCCCATACATCGCCACTCAGTCATTCGCTGCTGGTGATAACCCTGCGCTGCAAGCCACATACCAAGCGATGTCGATTACGGATCGTATCTCCCGTAACATCATCGGTGATATCTTCGCCACAACGCACGATACCTTCAACTCGATACGCGCTCCCGGCAAGGAAGCTGACTTCACGTCGTTCATGACGTTTCGTACGGCGCGCGGCCAAGGATGGGATATCAAGGGAGTTGAGGTCAATCCGAACACAGGCAATTACCGTTTTCTGATTGACCGTTCGAAACATAACCAAGAAATCTGGCAGCGTGTTTTCTCGCGTGACATGCCGACAACTAATCAGCCGCTGTACATGCCGGGTATGACGGATCGTTTGCCGAATGGAACGCGCGAATATAAGCCGCTAGAGATCACGAAGCTGGCACACGAGACCGCACTGGCGTTCAGCAGTTTGGGTCAACAAGCTTTGGCGGAGTCAAATGTACTTCGCAAAGCTGCGGGTCTAGGACCGCTACCTGTGAAATCGTACTGGCTTCCTCCGGAGAATTTAGCACGACAAGAAAAGATTTACATTCTGTCGAAAGATGGCCAGGAAAAGGTAGAATACATAGCTCACGGACGTACATATCAGGAGGCAAAAGCTGACGCTGATCGATATATTCGAGAACGGCCTGATACATTCGCTGTAGATCAGACAGACTTACAGCGTTATTTCCACATTCAAGATGAAGCCTTCTCCCGCGTAATGGATTTCTCCGATCCTTTCGCTCAAACAGGGCGTGCAAAAGGTAAGTCTGTTTCAGAGTTGACAAATGTAAGTCCCTCCGTCATTGGCGATATGGTCGGATCGATACGGCAGCAATATGAGTCCGTGATCCGACGCACACGCGCTTTGTACTTCGAGCCGCAGTTGAATTACGTTAATCAGATGCAGGTGCTTGCTGATCCTGAGAAGGCTAAGAAAGGGCAAACGATTTGGCAAACGTATAAGAATTTCATTTACGGCAACCAGACACTTAATCCGAATACGAATTTGGGGGATGCATATAACACAGCGGAACGTGTCTACGATCGCATGCTTCGTTACGTTTACGATAAACGACACGCAATCGAAGGTGAACGTACAGTAAACGACAAGGAACGGAAAATCTTCGAACAGCTCGATAAGGAAATTGGTTCACATAATCCATTTACGGATGCTGTAGATTACGTCGCCAGGACCTACAAAGCCGACGCACCACCAAGTGCGAAGCAACATATGGCAGCGTTGAATAATCTCACGAGCCTGTTTACTCTCCGGCTTATGGAACTTGGCCATCCACTTCTCAACTTTATCTCGCTCGCCAGTACGATGCCAGCAGTAATCAAGGGAATGGTTCGAGCTTCGCACGAAACACCGGAGCAATTTGCAGCGCGTATCGGTGCATATGGTAACGTCGTAGATGACAAGATTGGTTCGTTCTCTGCTACGCGTGCGATCGTGTCCGGCATTCATGACATGTTTACCACCAGTGGTCGGGAAGAATTGGCACGTGCCGCCAAAAAAGGCCTACTCGACCAAGATGTAGCTGAGATCGCTCGCACAATGACCGCCCCGGCTGAAGGGTACGCTGCGGGGTTGTTTCGCAAATATACAGATTTCTTATCAAAACCGAGTGACTGGTCGGAGAAGATGTCAAGGGCAATAGCTTTTTCAGTCGGTTCTGGTATTGCCAAACGGATCCATGGTATTGAGGGTGAGGAGAATATCTTCGCGTTCGCGCACAAATTCGCAAACGACGTAATTGGAGATTACAACCCGCTGAACCGTCCACAAATCTTCCAAGGTGCTGCGGGTATGCCATTGGGTCTCTTCATGACCTTTCAGTGGAATTACTTCCAGCGTCTATTTAACTACATTGAGAATAAGAATATCCGCGCCTTCGCCACTCAGTATGCGATGCAATCCGCACTCTTCGGAGCATCGAGCGTTCCTGGCTTCAAAGAATTTACGGAATTTTTCGCGTCGAACTATGACGGGTCCGTCAATCCAGTTGACGGCTTCCGCAATCGCTTTGGCGACGGGTTTGCAGATCTCGTACTCTACGGATCTATCTCCAATCTGCCAAAGCTTGTTGCTGATGACGGGATTGCCGTCTTTACGCGTGGCGATGTACAGGCGCGTATTCCCGGTTTCCAATTGCCCGCCTCCTTGGAGCTCGTGAACCGATTTTACCAAACAACACGCGAAACCGCTGAGTCTCTTCGGACGGTTGGTGGATTGTCAACGCAGCACCTCGCCGAAATTTTCGCCAATTACTCGATGAACCGTCCGCTAAGAGGCATGATCGAATTGGGATTGGGATATGATGTAGATAAACGTGGACAGATGATAAACTCGGATGTTCGTACGGGTATCGGTATCGCAGCTCGAATAGTTGGTATGCGAACGCAGGATGAAGAAAAAGCTTTGCAAATTCACGCGAAAGTTCGCGAGCAAGACTTAGCTCAGCGTGAACGTGTTGGTTGGTTAAGAGATAAGACCCGCGCACAGCTACGTGCCGGGGAGTTTGGGATTGAGCAAGTGGAAGATAATGTACGAGAGTACATGCGCACGGGCGGATCACCGCGTGGTTATGCTCGTTGGCTTGCTGAAAATGCGCTGGCAGCCATGACAGATAAAAACACGCGTCTTTTAATGGACGGGATAAAAGACCCAACGCAAGGACGTAATGTGCGCAGGTTGATGTCATTGCACTCTAAGCCGCGGGATGATCCGGAGTTTGAGGATTGATCTCTTCGAATTTCCAATTTTTGTACTGACAGAAGCTTTTTATTTGTGGTAAAGTTTTTAATTGATTTCTAGTGAATATAGCTCGTAAATACGGCGCAATGCGTGTTGGATGCCAGTAATATTCGTTAATTCTCAAACCTTGGACATGAATTGTCTCGAAACCAGCGCAGAATGTAAGTCCAGTGATTTGAAACAATCTTCGTTGTTTGTTAGCCTGTTGCCTGCTCATCTCTTGTTCTCTTTCCTGACTAAGCGACAGGACAACTTGGGGGTGGTGTGAGCCACCCCCACTTTTTGTCAGCCGATATCTTTCGGTTTGAGTTTGAAACCAGCTGCATGTTTATGCCCCCCACCGCCATATTGTTTAGCGATCTCACTTACATCTAGGCCGTTCTCGTCAGAACGTAATGAGTACACGCGTTCATTTTTATTATTCTGATACCAAGTTGCTGCAAATAAATTTTCAGCTGCCATTATATTTGCCGCGTCTGAAGCCATTGTATATGGCATATTTGCTACGTAAACCTCATGTCCCCCAATGGTTTCAGTTGTCATGCACAGAGATAGAAGTTCCTTGATATCCTTGCGATGCTTGCGATCAATTGCCACCCCTTCAGCCATGTGATTTTCAATTGGTTCGTCCCAAATCGCGGCCCACACTTCGAAATCATATTCGTAGCTGAAAAGGTTCATATTCACTTCGCGTGTGCCGGGCAATTTCGCTGGACGTGCAATCCCGCCTCCGAGATCACGATCCTCGATCATGTCAACAAGCGTCGGTCGCAGGACACCGGGATTCAACCAATCCCATGTCATTCCCACACCAGAACGGGCCATATCAAAACGGATTTCGTCCTGCGCACGTTCCTTCATCTGGCGAAGGTTTTCCTCTGCTGTTTTGTGGTGATCGAGGACGACTAGCGACTTGCTGCGATGCTGAATATCCTGCATAACGGCTAGAGGAAAACTGAAATCCACGATGAGAACGTTTCGATCTGTGACGAGTTCCGTTGGACACGGCTGTCCGTAATTCATCCCCACAAACTCGTAATCATTCAACTTCCCATAATCACGCGCATTCTGCCAGATGAGGAAAGCGGAAGCGAAACCGTCAAGACACGGAAAGTGATAAATACACGTTGTCTTCGTCATGACTCATCTCCTGTTTGCGCCTTTATTGGCTAGCCAATTGCCTTTGTCACCAACTTCTGAACGATCTCCAACTGCTTCGCCGTAATCGGTTGTTTCTTATCGATCCGTATCTCCATGTCGAATAAAAACTCCTCCTCCCATGCCGTTGGTTTTTCGTTCCACAGCCTCGGATCATCCGGCAATTGCTCGATCAACTTCGCCGCGACCTCAGTCAGCGCCGATGGATCGTTTAGGCGCTTCTCCCCAATCTTCTCCACCGAAACCTCCCCCACCGTCTTCACCGCTTCCTCGAACGTCATCGTGCGTCTTGCCATTTGGTTTCTTCCCTGGCTGTACATCACCTGACAACAAATCGACGAACAAATTTGCTTCTTCTTCCTTGACCAACTTCTTCGTGGCTGGAATGTGGATGTATGACGGACCGTGTTCGCGTGTGTGGACGAGGTCCAACTTCTTCGCTGTGACCATTTCAGCAAGCGCATTCTCGAACTCAGCATTCCGCAAATCACGCTGCATCATCGCCCAAAGGATTGTCTTCGCGACAGGTCCCTTAACATGCTGTATGAACTCAAGCATTTGCTGCTTACATGCAGCGACTGGCGACATTCCATATTCGCCCAATGCGTCAGGCATTGAACGTTCAGTGAATGCGAGGATGGTTTGAGCGTCAATAACGTCTGCAAGTTCAATTCGATGGGAAAGGCGGCCAGCGGCCAAACACATGGTAAGCTTCCTGAGATGATCTTGTCTTCTGTCGCAATAATGTACGAAACGTGTATCATTTATCTCCACTCCGCGTTCGTAAAGAGCGTCCATAGCGATCGCGGCTTGTTCCGTTTCCGTGAATTGGCCATCCATTTCGTAATGGATCTTGTTGAAGCGTTCTTTCAACCAAGTTTCAATTTGTTTGTCTAAGGGCTTGGGTCGAGGTATGACTTTGTACTTCTCTGCGCCGTATACGAATAGAACTCTGGATGTAAAACCTTGTCCGATTGCTTTTTCAGGCAAAGAGCTTGCGAGTGCGGAAGTAGTGGTTGCCGCCAGAATAGATAAAAGAGGATCCGTGAGAGTAATTTCCGATGACTTGAGCTCATAGACATAGTCCTCTCCGTCCCAGCATTTGAGCATGAAATTGAGAAGCTCATTCGCATTCGTACCGACGAGAGATGTAAGCTCCGTGGCTACAGCGAATAGGACATGGGCATCTCGATTGTCGAAGTTAAGTTCGATGTCAGCGATCTTATCTGTATCCATCGCATAAGCTGCGTCGGCTATTGCGTCGTTAAGTAGCTTATGTTCCTTCTCAGTTAAATCTTTACCGAACATGACTTTAATCAATCCTTGTCGTTGACCTCCGGTATCGTCGGGTGCAAAACGTACTCCTGTGCTTCCTTTGACGAGACGTTTGGTGATGTTAATGGCAGTATTCTTACGTGCAGCTGGTGGCCCCACCAAAACGACATATAGGTTCGGGTATATATTGTTGATGTGGAAGTCGAAGTAGTTTCGTCGGCCAAGGCAGGCAGCTATCCCAGCAAGCGCAGACCAGATGTGGAATATGCGAGGACTTTCTGTGTCCTCAACATATTGGAGATAGCGTTGGAGAAATACGTTCTCAATTGCCCCTAGCATCTGGAGAACGTACGGTCACTTGTCGAAGTAGGATCGTTCGTATCCCATGTCGATCCAGCAGTTGATGAACTTGTTCAGGAGAACTTCGGTCGAGTCGGTCAAGTTGTGGAGATCGCATTCGCGAGGGAATACGTCATAGACGTAGCTACGTGAGTCGCCGTCGTATGATGTGCCGGGGCGGTGTAAGCGAATGAAGAGAACATCTGCTGTGTTTGGAAAGTGATTTAGGATTGGAATGAGTTCCTCGCGAAATCCGCAGTCGGTGATAATAGGAATGGGTAAATTATAAGTTCTCTCGTAATTCTTAAGCCATAAAACACCAAAAAAATCCTTTCCGAAAGTAGATTTCAAGCTCTCAGCTGTTTTGATATAAAATTGACGTGGAGTCATATATAAAAATTCTGGCCGAATTTTATCTTTAACACTTTCATAATAATCAGCAATACGCGGAAGGCCAAGTAAGGTGTGACAAGTTACTTTCAATATATCAGCAAAAGGCATAGTTATAAAAAGTTTTTTGGACAAACTGTGTGCGGCTATGTGACCCAACGTCGTCTTCCCGCTGCCGGGTGGACCATTCAGCACAACCAACTTCGGGATCATGTTACGATCTCCTCGCTATCGTCCGTCACCAACACATCGGAAACACACGTCGATCCAATCGTAATCGACTCTCCCTCTTTCAACAGATCAATCTCGCTCACATCCTGTCCACGTTCAATCAACGCATCCGATCTCTTCAACGTCCTTTGCAACAAATTGAATTTATCCATAGGCACGATCACCCACGGCAGCCCGTCCAAATCATGCATATCGTAAATTGCGCTGTCAATTACAGCTTGTACCGCATTTCCCAAATTGACGTACATGTCGGCCATCTTGTTCAGTCGCTCGACGCGGTCGCCAATTGTAATTTCAACGCGATCTGCGGGCATGAAAAAAGTGTCCCTTGTGAAGGGAAAAAGCCGCGTTACGCAGTAGCCATTGCGTCGATAGCTGTCGTCAGTGCGTCGATTTCCAGCCGAAGCTGATTTGCCAGTCGCGGGGATACCTGATCGAAATCAGGCATGGCACCGGCAACGCCGCCGTTGACTGAGACGTTAAGCGCCGCACCCGTCGGAATGAGCGCCTTCAGCTTGTTGATCTCCGTGATGATCGCCGACTGAACCGCCGCCGAGGCCGTTACCGTCGGGGTCGCGTAGTTGCCAAAGGTCGGACCGTAATCGGTGGTCATTTGCCGTTACTCCTCGCATGTCGGGTAAACCATTTACCCGTTCACGTAGATCCCAGATATACCATTCACCAGGGTGAAATTCGTCGTTGATTTGCTGATACGTTGTTTCCGTACTGAGCCGAAGATGTTCGATCGGTTCATCGTTCACGCACGCGAAACCGAATTTCACCATATCGATCTTGATGCGATGATCTTGCGGGATGATGATTCCGCCCATGTACGTTGATTGATAAACCAAAGTCTCCATCGAGATCAACTTGACGGGACCTTGGTAGGCGTGGATGAACGACTTACCGATGAACTTGATATTGAACTGATGGACGGATAGACGTCCGGCGGGGAAGTATTTATCCGTCATCACACCAGAAACTCCTTCACATCCATCCCCTTCCGATACTCAATCATCCCGCGCGGATGATCTTTCTTCCTGTCACCCCAGTAAATGCCAACCTTCGCCTCGACAGGAACGGTGAAGGTACGTCCGTGTAGTGTAACAGGTTGTTCCATAATTGTCAAGAACTTTTCACAGAGATGGAAGTCTTCCAAACGCGCTGTCATTAGGTTGCTGTCATGTGTCTGCAAGAGAAATAGCAAACCCTCATCCTCTAACCCGCTTTCATAAAAATGAGTATCCAAAGTCCGATTAATATTATCAGCAGTACCACTCTGTCCATAATAGGATGAAAGTTCCCGCTGAAGACCCTTATTTCCCTGCAAATCTCCATGGAAATAGCAAGCACGACCATAAGCATTAATGGCAAGGCGATGATTAGAAAGGCAGTCATCGACAATCCGCCTCTGCCACGGTTTCAGTCCGGGGTAAAGTTGGTGGAAAGCTTGGAGGAGGGAGTTGCAGAAGTCGATCAATTTATCATCTGACCAGGAGTCGGCATCCACGTATCCAAGAAACTTCGCTGACGCAATTGCAGCATCTCGTCCCATGATTTGGACAAATAGCGTTCTTCCTTCCATATTGTAATTTGCACCGTGCACAATTCTCTTCGTATTCTGACGAACACCTTTTGTTGGGTGAACGGCCCAATCCTCCTTTTTCTTGTACGCAAGATAAATGTCATCATATGGTTTCTTGAAGAAAAATTCCGCATGGATACAATGCGTATCTCGCGGGGATCGCATTGTATCCATGTACCGTTGGTCTTGGCCAGAGAATGCAACAAACCAAGCGTCTGATTGAGAATAGTCTGCTTCGAAAAGGAACCAACCTTCGTCTGCACGACACATCTTACGCATGGCTTCCGGGAGGTTCTGTGCATTGTTTCCGTATCTCCACGGATGTTTCTGTGACGAGTAACGGCCGAATTTCGTCCCAGCCGCGTTGAGTGTGTACATGAAGCGGTTGTTAAGCAGACTCATATTTCCGTATTTCGCCACATTATTCAACGGTTTTTTCGTTGCGAATATTTGCTCAACAATCCGTTTGAAGATGGGATGTTGTGTAGCGATCAACTCAAGTATCTTCTCACCAACAGCGCGTTCCGTATCTGACTTTCTATTCTTCCCCTTCCCTAACTTAATTGGCCGTGCACCTAACGTATCGTAAAGGAGTTCGGCAACTTGAAGACGACTTCCGGGGTTGAATTGCGGATCGGCCGTCATCAGCCGAAGATCGTTCAAAGCTGTTGTGTGTTCGGCCAGCAAATCTGCGACCATGCGTCCGCGTTGCTCAACGTCGACAAGCAATCCGCGCATTGTTCCGGATAAAGCTGGTCCGATTTGCTGCTTGAATTCCCTGTTGTAATTGCGCAGAGACCAATGTCGCTCAGGGTGGGCCATGACTCGAAGAAGGTAGAGACAAGATAAGAGAGTGTAATGGCAATCAAGACCGTTGTAGCGAAGATAAGTGTAATAACCACTTGTGTTAGTCGGAATGCGTTCATCTT